>Ga0307515_10001175_pt1 | contig 59864 bp, 30 predicted proteins | sample 17_EM_MG_FD_194513 | JGI IMG/M metagenome (GOLD analysis project Ga0307515, IMG submission 194513) | Populus trichocarpa ectomycorrhiza microbial communities from riparian zone in the Pacific Northwest, United States - 17_EM | ecosystem: Host-associated > Plants > Roots > Unclassified | place... | reverse complement strand
TTGACATAATTAACTTAGCTAGACATAATGAAGGAGAAGAACATAAATAAACAAGATAAGAACATAATTATGATATAAGTTAACTATGAGTAGTAAAGGAAATGAAAAGTATAAACAAGAGATTAATGAAAATAAAACATGAAATAAAACTTGAACATTACAAAGAGAGAAAGCAAGAAAATGATCTTGATCTGAAAACCAAGATGCTTAAATGTATGGAAAATGCTTCCTTTTATAAGCTAAAAATAACTATTCATTTTGTAATTAACTATTGAATTAGTGGCCAACTATTGGCTTAGTGGACTTGGTGGTTTAGGTATGGATTTGTTTTCTGGACGAAATGGCGTTGTTCTAATCAGAATTTGCAAAGTTGTCATCATGAAAATTGTAGGAATCTGTCTCAGTTTTGCACCCAAAAGAAGAATGAGCTCATTTGAACATCTAGAACTTGAGATATGGACTGAACACTAAACAGTATCTGGGCTGCAGGACAGATTCAAACTTCTCTTTTGATGCTAGGATTTGGACTCCAAAACAGTAGAATTGAGTCTTGGACTCTTTATGAATATTTTAGGTCTATGTCTTAGCTTTCTATCCATATAAACCAGACTAAAATCCAATATCTACAGCTTCAGATATGACCCAATGATGGAATGGTGTTCTAGTTTGAATTGAACCAGCATCTCTTTTCTAAGCTTAGCCCTTTCTCTGTCCTTTCACTTTCAATAGTTAATCACATCAATCAATCTTTTGAATTGTGAGATATGCCTGTTTTAAAATGAGCATTTACCATAAATTAAAGTTATCTTATATTATCAGACTTGTTATTATAAAACATGCCTAAGTTAGGGAATTTAATGATACTTTAAGTGCAATATGATGATATAAAACCTTAATGAGAATGCATTTTTAAGTACTAATCACTTAGTGTATTGTGTGATGAGAAATTATATGCTAATCTCAATAAGTGTACCTTTTGCATGGAGAAATTTATGTTTCTTGGATATGTAGTAACTGCGCAGGGTATTGGGATGGATGGAGAGAAGGTTAAAGCCATCCGGGATTGACCTACACCTAAGTCTGTGACCAAGGTAAGGAGTTTTCATGGACTTGCTAGCTTTTATAAAAGGTTGGTAAAGGACTTTAGTACTATTGCAACACTTATAACTGAAATTGTGAAAAAGTCTGTTGGATTTAAATGAAATGATGAACACGATAAAATTTTTAATTTATTAAAAGTTAAACTTTGTTCGACACTTATTTTAGCTTTACCAGACTTTACAAAAGCTTTTGAAGTTGAATGTGATGCTTCAGCTATAGGTATAGAAGTTGTGTTAATGCAGGATAGGAGGCCCATTGCATATTTCAGTGAGAAACTTAATGGGGCAGCCTTGAATTACCTACATATGATAAGGAACTTTGTGCCTTGGTAAGAACTTTAGAGACATGAAAACATTACCAGTGGCTCAAGGAGTTCGTGATACATTCAAATCATGAATCATTGAAGCACTTAAAAGAGCAAGGTAAGTTGAATAGGAGACATGCCAAATTGGTCGAATTTATTGAAACCATTTCGTATGTGATCAAGTATAAGCAAGGAAAAGAAAACATTGTGACTTATGCACTTTCGCACATGTATGTTCTTTTATCCATTTTAGATGCTAGATTTCTAGGATTTGAACACATGAAAGAATTGTACAAGGATGATAATGATTTTGCCAATGTTTACAATGCTTGTGAAACTTTAGCTTTTAGGAAGTTCTATGGACTTGACGGGTATTTGTTTAAAAAGAATTGTTTATGTGTTCCATTAAGTTCTATACGTGAATTGCTTGTACGTGAAGCACATGAGGGTGGGTTGATAGGGCATTTTGGTGTTGTTAAGACTTTGGGTGTGTTGTATAAGAATGTTTATTAGTCTAAAATGAAAAAAAATATGCAACGCATATGTGATAAATGCATAACTTGTAGGAAAGCAAAGTCTAGTAATCAACCACATGGCTGATATACCCCTTTGCCTATACCAAAGGAACCATGGGTAGACATTTCAATGGACGTCATCTTAGGTTTGCATAGGTCAAAAACAGGGTAGAGATTCAATCTTTGTAGTTGTTGATAGGTTTTCGAAGATGGCACACTTTATTCCATGTCATAAAACCGATGATGCAACTAATACTGATGATTTGTTCTTTAAAGAGATAGTACAGTTTCATAAGGTCCCTATGAGCATTGTTTCTAATAAAGATATTAAGTTCCTTAGCTATATCTGAAAGGTGTTATGGGGATTGGGTACTAAATTGTTGTTTTCAACTACTTGTCACCCCCTAAACAAATGGACAAATCGAAGTAGTTAATAAGACCTTAACACAATTTCTACGTGTTGTCATTCAAAAGAACTTAAAGAATTGGGAAAATTGTTTGTTATTCATAGAGTTTGCATATAATCGTAGTGTGCATTCTATTACTGGATTTTCACCATTTGAAATTGTGTATGAATTTAACCCTTTAACTTCCATGGATTTAATTCATTTGCTTGTTGATGAAATGGTTAGTTTTGAGGGTAATCGTAAAGCACAGGTGGTGAAGATACTTCATAAGAATGTGGGGCAACAAATAGAAAAGAGAAATTGTGTGTATATAACTAAAGTCAATAAATGGAGCAAACATGTTATCATTTAGCCCAACAATTGAGTTAGGGTGCACATGCACAAGGAGAGATTTCCGGCTCAAAGAAAATCCAAGCTACAACCACAAGGAGATGAGTCATTTCAAATCCTTGAGAGGATCAATGACTGCTTATAAAGTTGATTTGCTATGTGAGTGTGGTGTTAGTGCTACCTTTAATATTTCTGATCTTACTCTATTTAATGTAGGTGATGATTCGAGGTCAAATCCTTTTGAAGAGAGATGAGATAATGAGGATCAACCCTACACCAAACTTAATCATGCCAAAGACCCATTGAAGGTACCAAGTGGGCTAATTAGAATAGTTAGGGAAAAGAAGTATAAAGAGGCATTGAATAGGCTTGTTCGGAACATATGGAGTAAGATGGACCTAAAGGAGATTGGGACGCCTAGGGAGCATGAAAGACAACCTCTAATTCATCTAATCCAAGTCCAAGAAGAACCCAATTCTTGTGGATCAAAGGGTTGCCAAATCTGATTTCCTAAGCTAGGAAGGATTAATTAATGATTCTCCTAGTCTATGAAGAAAACTAAATTAGTAAGTACAAAAGATGACAATTTTCTTCATTAATTATCCATGCAAAATAAGAAAACCAAGCACAATAAGGCAAGAAGACTTCATAATTAATTCTACATTCAGATCAAATTTCCTAGTCTATATGAGATTTTTTTTGTGGCAAATCTAATTTTACATATCTAGAATATTAATTTTAAATTTTTATTATTTTCTTCTTAGTCTTATTTATTATTATTTATTTGGATCAATTATAAGTGAGCCTCATATAAGTTCACATAAGAGGGGTCCATTAGGGTTTATTTGAGTCTATAGTCAATATAAATAAAGCCATAACCAGACGTGTGGGGGGCTATAAAATTGAGATTAATAAAAACTTCTTTGTTGCACCTTGTTGTGTGAGTTGATGAGATATTGTCCCATCATTAGTTCTCTAAAGAACTGAAAATGACTTATCAAAGAGCAACTGACTTTGTGGCGTCATCTATATACTTCTCGTTCATGAATCAATATTCGTTGGGTAGGGTTTTTGTTTCTAATAGTGTCGGTGCCTAGATACGAGTTATCCATGAGTTATCTTTGTGTCACACTCCTCTCAAACCTAATTTACTTAGTTTTCCAGGAATTGATGTCTTTGCGTGTGGGTTACTTGGCCGTTTGTTCAAGAAGTTTGCATCAATCTGTTGATAAATAAGTAATGAAACTTATTAAATAAGGTTTCCAAGAAAAGTACTCTAAATCTAAATAACATAATTTGTATTATTAATAACATCATTACCTGTATCATAATGGAAGTTGTAGCTTAACCTCCAAAACATAACATGTTTAAAATCAATTTGTGGGTGCCTCAAGTGCAAATGCTTCTATGACCATAGCTTTATATATAAAAAAACATGCAACAATTAGTAATCAACTCAAACATAAAAAACATCATACAAAAATAAAAATAAAAATTCTTACATTTATTTTTCTTGTAAAAGCAATAAACATCCCCCAACTTACTTTGTTTTTTCCAAGCTAGCTTAACACAAATGCCTATACAAACATGCAAGAATGCCTGAACCTCAACTATATAGTGGAATTGATTCAAAATCCTCCAGTAGTGGTAGGTAGAATAATGGCATATGCGTCTTATTAAGATCCGTAAAAAGTATATTGTCAAACACATAAAGTTTGTACGCTCTAACATATATGCACAATAAAACATCAAATTCAAATCAAATATAGACATATCAGTATGTTACTTAAACAATTAGTATACATTAACATACCATTATAGGATCTTGCCATCGTAATCATCAGGTAATTTAAAAATGTTTTCTCAAATCCATCCTGTGCATAAAGCGTTCCCCTTGAACATTTCTGGAAAGGGTGCTCATCTGAATGCACACTTTCATAGAGTGACCATATTTTGGATACCTATAAAAGTAAGTGCTCGTCCATCTATAGAAAAGTCAAGCAAAACAGTGACATCATATAATGTAGGTATCATCTCCTTACAAGAAGGTGGAATGTGTGAGTCTCTCGTATTCATCTCTCGATAAGTGTCGTGAGCAAGTCATGATCCATATTTATATGCTAAAGATAGGTAATATAATAAAAATTCATCTGTATGACTAATGAGATCACGAGATCTGGAAGTAGTATCAGCTTATGGAATCTACAGTACATATTACCTAAATCCTGCATAATATAAAAAACCTGATGTACTAACATGAATTATAGGATAATTAGCACAATAATTAATCAATTTTGTAAAATAAAAACAAACATACATTTTCATTCTATATGGTCTCTGATCTATGTAACTTCCACAACCGTATAATAGAAGGATCAACTAGACCAAGATCCATGTACTGGGAAACTCTACGTGTAGATGAAGACGACACACCTTGCGTACATGAAATCCTAACCTAGTGTACCTATAAAATACAAAATATAATTCAAAATTAGAAAATAAATATTAGAAACAATTACATTATAAAAAATAATAAATAGACATGTAATTGAGTATCTTGTTACATACGTTGTTTGTATTCATAATTTACGCTTTGAAGCTTCATAACACATCCTAAGCAACTCTTTTTTGGTCGACAAATCTTTGAATTTGTGATTGAACTTGCTTACCAGGTGTCTAACACAATACCAATGATATTCAATCGGTCGAGGCCAAATTTCTATCATTCCATGCTTAATTCTAGTATGTTTATCCGATATTATACATATACCACTACGGTCACCTATAATGTGATGTTGAGTAAATAGTAATAACCATCTCCAATTGATATTATTCTTCTTCAACTAATGCATAAGACAAAGGAAAAATCTCATTATCTGCATCAAAAGCAACAACAATCAACAACTTTCCATTAAACCTTTCATATAAATGGGTGTCTTCCACACTAATAATTGGCATATAAGACTCAAACCCCTTAATTGTAGGACCAAATGCCTAGAAAACTTTACCAAAAACAAATGTTTTACTATTAAGCTATTCATTATATTACCATTCAACAACTATCCTAGGATTTGATTCTTATAAAGCCAAAAACAATCTAGGTAACATTTCAAATGAGTCCTCATGTGTTCCAAGAAGTTCCTCAAGTATTTTTTTTTTCAGCTCATGCTTTATAGTACAAAATTTTAAACTTATAATGCAATTTGATTTCTTCTTGTGTGCAAGAAATGATATAAGCAAGGTTATCTTGAACAAGAGCTGAAACCACTGCTGTAATAAATTTTGTATCAAGTTGATGATGGTTTTCTTATGCATGTATGTACATATGTGTTTACCTTTCGACTTTGCTATCCCAAAGGAATTTGACCTTTTATGGTATCCCCCACACAAGTATCATTGACATTCAGGTGCATTAATACATTGTAATTGAACAAATGTTTGGTTTGAACATTAAACTTGATATCAAGTGAATGTGCAATGTGTCATTGCTTAACAACATTCACCAAATCATCTTCAGTTTTGAAAGTTTGTCCGACTACCATATCATCACTACTGGATGATTTTTATGATAAACAGATCAATCTTTACAAACTATGTCATCAACTCCGGTATCATGACCAAATTCTTGAATGAGGGGCCTCATCATCATCATTATTATCTAATGTTTCAACAAAACCCATGACACCTTCATCTTCATTATTACTAGGTTCAGAGGAGTCATACATATGTTGATCACAATATGCAATTTTAATCCTACTTTCATCACAAATTACTGTAACCCTATCTTCCAATGTCCTAGATGTACCAGCACCAGCTGAAGTGATAATTGTCCAAGCGACCGAGTATATATAGGTATAGTTACATTAGTATCTCCATGCTACATATTATATGAGCTTATAAGTTTAGGTCAATTACTCACATAAAACTCCATCATATTCGTTTCACTTTGAACAAACAATTCTATCATATTTTTAAAATTCACATCATATACAATCAATATCGAAAAATATTGACGTTCCCTAACAAGAGACCTCCAAGTGATATCTATTCCAACACTATTATAATTCAACCTAAGTCTTCCACATATAATTTTTTCAGTATCTTCAAATGACATGCCTTTAGTAGCATTAATATTTTTTTCAATATAAGTGATACTATTATTCGTATCAGGAACAATAGTATCACTATAATGACACAATATAAATAAGTTTGAAGACATATTCTGTAAAATAAGAATACTCATTTCATCAAAATTAAATTATCTCACAATTCAACCTAAACCCTAATTGCTATTATTTTGACCTTAATAATATCAATGAAAACATATATAATTTCATCAATTAAAATCTAAATGATCTCAATTAAACAAAATTCTCAGTTATGACAATTTTTATCAAAATTCAAAGCAGACTCTAGTTGCTATGATTTCGATCATGAGTTTATTAATAACATCAAAAAATCAATTATCTATCTAATTACATCAATTCAAACAATATTTAACTCCATTCAAACAATTACATTAAATATGCAAACAACCTAATAATCAATTCAAAATCTAATTTCTCTAATTCAAACATATTTGATTCAACAAATAACATCAATTTTATTAAAAACACATGATTGCAACACTTAAAACCTAAAATTCTCTCAACATCAACAAAATACCTAATTATAAAACATAACACAAATAATCATAAATCAAAACTCAAAATTTATCAATTCAATAATAAAACCCATAAAACTAAGAGACAATACAACTGTTATACCTTGATTTTTTTATACCTAGGTGACGAGGAGGTTGTCTAGGCCGGCGGTTTGCAATAAAAAAATAGTAGAAAAACTCATGGAAACAAAGAGAAGATGATTATGGTGTTTTGGTAGATGATTGAATGCTTGTTTGAGCAATTGGAGGTAAGGGTTTCGTGGATCTTAAGGTATTTTTCTTTGTTGAAGCGACGACCATGGAGAACGTATGAAGGATTAAACAACCCTTCATAACAGCGATTATGAATCACGGTTATATATAATAAATCTGTAATTTTGAATCATGATTTTTATTTAAACCACAATTTAAAATACTAGACGTGTTAAACTATTTTATTTTTTAGAAATTTTTCCAAACAGTATTATAATTTTTTTAAGAAATTTGTAACTGTGTCAAATTTAAAAAAAAATCTTGGACCAAAAACCATGGAAGGCCCAAAACGATAGAGATCACATGGACATCGTTAGAGTCGTTGAGTTTTCCGCGTAAAATATCAGTGAGGTACCACCGGTTACACGCCACTCGTCCTTCAACTTCACTCTTTTCTTCTTCTTCCTCCTCCTGCTCTAGTTCTTGTCTGTTAGTTCTTTATTTTTTTCCCTTCTAAAACCAAACAAAGATCTCCCTAACCAACCAAAATCAGCCATCCACCTGCCTTGTATCACAAACAAACCCTATCTATTATACGTCTCATTAGTATTTATATATTTAATTTTTAGAAAGAAAAAAAAGGGGGAATTTTTAGAACAAATCAGTAAAAAAAAAAAAACCTAATAGAAAAGAAGATGAAAAGTATTCAATTCTGAATGGAAACCCAATTCTCTTTACCCAGATCAACCACTTACGCCTCTTTCCGGATCAACCGCTTCTCTCTCTTCTCAGGAGGCTGATTGATTGATTTTCCTTCTTTTTTTTGTAAAATAAAAATAAAAAAATAAAAAACCTGACTTTACATTTACAAATAGAGAGAAGGGGTGCGGATGGAGGAGAGTTCGAGGACGGCGGCGGATGGTAACATAGGTCCGATTGTTTGGGTGCGGAGAAGAAACGGGTCGTGGTGGCCTGGTCAGATAATGGAGGCGGATGAACTGGCAGAGTATAATCTAACATCGCCGCGAACAGGGACTCCGGTCAAACTCCTTGGAAGGGATGATGCTAGCGTGTAAGTCTTTCTTATTGGAATTCTAGTAACGTGTTGTCGTTTTAATTAGACGATGATTGCTGAAAAGAGACGATAAATGCTTTGCTCTGTTGTTGTATTAATAATTGAGAAGTCCCAACTTTAGCTTCTAATTTTTGCACAATTCCATTTAGCTTAAGATTGTAGTTAGTTAGTTAGTTGGGTAGATAATAGCTGCAATTTTCTGTTGGAGTTCTTGCATGAGGTGTTGTGAGTGGGGCTGATTGTTTCAATCCTATCTTTTGCCTTTAGTTATCTTTCAATCCCCATTCTGTGCAATTTAATCCTAACAACCCTTTTGCAGAGTCTTAAAAGCATATTCCCCATTCTGTGTTTTTGCAAAATCTTAAAGCATATTTGGATCCGGCAATGACGGAGTGTTAGAATATCTTGATAAAATCGTTGTTCTATTAGAGTTCTGTTCTGATGATTGCTTCATTTTTTACAGTGTCACGACCACCATAAAATAGTTAATCTTGTACTAGTTTGATCAATTCGTATTGAAATTACTGCACTCATCCCTGCCACCTTGCATGGATGTTCCATCTAAGGTTCGTCAAAATCCATCCTTTAAACTCTGCTTCTCGTGATCTGTCACTTGCTGATGCCAAAATGAAAAAAGACGAAGGCAATCTCCATTGTATTTTTATGAAGTAAAAGTCATTGCATGATTTGCAAATTTTCTAAATGCATTCCAATGTCTGTCTTGAAAGAAAACAAACATGATTTGAGTCCCAGAAAATAACTCTTTGTGCAGAGTCCATAGATTCTGCAATTTTCCATGATTTTGTTTCTTGGAAAACAAGCATTGCATTGGTTATCTGGTCTTCATTATGCTAACTTTTTCGTGTTTATCTTCTTTTCTATGCAGTCATAACTTATTGAGGTTTAACTATTCTTAAACTTGGCTTGGTGAAAAAAATGCAATCAATTGGTATTTAAGTTATTGATATTCCACTAAGTGTTTTGCTAGTTAAACCAGGTGTTCCTTGCCCTTATTCCAAGTTATTTGATTTTCCCATCTCTCAATATCTGTCAAATCTTCATTCTGATTTCAACATGCTGCTACTTCTTCTCAGGGACTGGTACAATTTAGAAAAGTCGAAGCGTGTGAAGGCATTTCGGTGTGCTGAATTTTCTGATTGTATTGAAAGGGCTGAATCTGCCCTGGGCATGCCAATCAAGAAAAGAGAGAAATATGCACGTCGAGAAGATGCAATTCTACATGCCCTTGAGCTTGAAAAGCAACTCTTGAGAAAGCAAGGAGCATCGGGTGTTGCTTCTGATTGCCCAAGAAGTAAATCATCTGGGTCTGTGAAGACCGAGCTGGGTGCATTTTCAGAAGGCTCAATAAATTATAGTGGAAAACCCGAGGATGTTAAATTGAACCAAACTTTGAGAGGAGTTGATATAGAGATTCCAGGCAGCCCACTAATTCCACTGAAAGCCAAGGATGGAGATCAGTCAGTCTCGGAATTTCATAGTGAGGCAATGCTGCGGATGAGAGGTTCGCAAGACTTTGGGCGGAGGACTGCCTTAAAGAGAAAATTTTCACCCTCTGTTGATTTAGATGGTTCTTGGAGAAGACCTGTAGCAGACAACAAATATGAAGATCCTCCTGACACTTTCCCTCATGTGGAAATAACCCCTCATGCAAATGGTAAAACATTCTTTAGGAAAATAAAGTTAGTCACAAGGGTTGGTTGGGGGATATTTAGCTGAGGGATGTGACGGTGCCCTCTTGCTTATTGAAGTATGGAAAACTATGCAAAATTTGGAATCCCTCAGCTATTGCAATTTGACTAGTTTTGTTTCTCTTTCAGGAGTGGAGAAGATGGGAGCTATTTTCCGGGCAAAGAGGACTAGATGTGTTTACTTGCCAGCTGATTCTAGTGATTCTATGGATGATAAGGACATTCCTCCAAACCAGAATAAGTTCTTTCCTTCTGGTTTTGAAGCCGAGTTGCATTCCCATCCTGGTTCTTCAAATGAAGAAGACTCTTCATCTGGATTTATGGAAGATGTTGAATCTGATTTGTCTGGATCTAATTCATCTGAATCCGAGTCTGATTCTTCTCAGACTGAACCAGATGTGGACAAAGAAATGGTTATTTTTTCAGGTTAAGTATTTACCATTCCTTTCTCACAAATATTGTGATTCTGTGGACCAAGAAATTGATGGTTTAGTTTAATTTTAATTGTTTGTGTCAAATGTCAGTTGTCTGAGTCATGGCTCATAATATCTCTTCTACTTCAGAAGTCACTATTTATTGTTTTTGTCTCATTAGCGTTTATTTATTTATTTGTCTGTCTAGATGTTGCTTTCCCTATAGAAGCTGAGCAGGATGCTCTGGGACAGCCTGAAGCAACATTAGAACATGCTAGTACAAGCAGCGAGGAGTCTGATGGATTGATATCTTCTGATGACATGGATGACCTTTACCATGATGAACATTTTCTTGCACATGAAGCAGTGTCCAAATGGAAATTGAAGGGGAAAAGGAACATTCGATATCTTACACAGAAGCCTGTCAATATGGAATATGGAAAAGGTTCTAATGGAGCTTCTCATGGAACCTTCCATGGGATGAAAGGAAGTATCTCAAGCCAAAGGGCATTTGGTGCCCATGATGCCAATTTGGGCAGAAAATATTTTGGGTCCAAAATGTATCGTCTTGGTAATAGAGGTTGCTCTTTTCCATCAAGGTTCGTGTCCAGAGATCGAAATAATACTGGTCGTAATATGATAAAATGGCAAGGCATGGGTTTGGAGGATCAACATACTTTCAGGAGACATTGGGAAGACATGGGGGAGCATTCCAATCCAATATTTGTTGGCCAGCACCATTTTGGGGGAAGGGCAAGATCTTTGTTAGTAGATGTGGATTTGAAGGTCCAATCAAGCTACCAAAAAGATCGTGTACCTATTGTTTCTCTCATCAGCAAGTTTGATGGGAAGGCAATAATAGGACATCCGATACCAATTGAAGCTGTGGAAGATGGTTCATCTGAAACTCAGTTTCCTTTAAATGATCAGTTTCCTTTAAATGATTATTATAGCAACGAAGCAGTTGACCAAGACGAAAGTACATCACTTCAACCAGCGTGGCGGACTGCAAGAAGGACCAATTCTAGGGTACCACGCCCACATTTATTATCATTGTCGGGCTTCGATGCTGCTGCTGAGGATATTCAATTTATGGATCAAGAAAAAAGAGTTCCATTTAGGAAATCAAGTGGGGGCAGTTTCAGTTACAAGGCAAACCTGGCAAGGAAGAGCCTACCTCATGTTCCCCAGCCGTCGGCACAAAAGAAGTTCCCTAGAAAGATGCCAAAGAAAGTAAGCTTACCATCTAATCAAAAAACAAGAACCCTGTCATCAATTGGTATTAAGCAGATTTTTGTTAGGAATCCTGTACAAGATACGGGTAATGGTAAAATGGATGGGCTAATCAAACCTGAGACATCTGGGCCAACTACAGTTGCATGCATACCTGTGAAGTTAGCATTCAGTAGGTTGCTTGAGAAGATCAATAGGCCACCATCAACCACAGTTACTAAGGCGGTGGTCTTGAACAGGGATGGGGATAGGGAACCTTCATAGATAACATGTACGTTGTTATATTGGCACGCTAATACTGTCCAGGCAACAATTGCTAAATTGCTCTTTCTGACTACCATATCTGCACCAAAAAAACTGAATACATTGTCAAATTGGCAATGTGAGGATCATGTGTCTTGAATTAGATGGTGTGGTTTTCAAGAAAAACATTTATTTGCAGTGTTGCTATTTTGGTGTTGTTCGTGGCACCGTATCCTGGGGGTGTCCCTGGTATTCAACCAACGGAGCTTTCACTAGGCACAAAAGAAGAAAGATTAGAAATTTATTGCAGATGGTAGAAGCTAGATTGGAATTCAGATAGATGTGTATATTTTATTCTATATAAGCTTATGCTTTTTCAGGTTTTTATTTTTCATTTTCTATTGAAGTCAGAGAAGCTCAGATCAGTGACAATATTTTGAATATATAGTTTGGTAACAATCATTAGATGTACTGAGAGCCATGGTCCTGCTCTTGGCTATTTTTTCTCGAATGCCAGACATGCGCGAAGGGCAAGACTTCCCCGAAGCAGTTATAATTAGCGGCTTGATGCGCTGTGGTCGTGCAATGGGAATTCAAGAAAAAAGGTGGCGCATCTGCCTTGTACTCTCTGGTCTGTCTCTCTTACTTGAACGTGTTATCAATAAACTAAAAGATGGTTCCAAAAAGAATCCTGCCATCAATTCCCTGCTCCATGCTCTGTATCAACAGTTAAATTGTAATTTTTCTTATTATTAAACGGGTACTATATGCCTCTTTACACTTCTCCATGTTGGAGCGTATTTTTCAAAAACAGGGTAGTACTTCAATTATTTGAAAAACTTGAAATTAGACGACTGTCTAAATTTACACTTAGTTTGGAAAACATATTTAAAAGATTCCTCATAATTTTTCTTTACGAGTTTTTCAACAATTTAAAACATTAAAATTATTTTTCTTTTTACATTTTCATAGTTAATGTCATAAATATAAATTTTATTATATATCTAATATAAAAGAGTTTTTTTTTTATTGATTAAGCAAGTAAGACTTTTTCATGATGATTTTTAATTGAAATAAAAATAAATTAATATTTATAATTAAATTATGATTAAGATTATAATTTGTATTTGAGTCATTATATTAGAAATCTATCGGGTCACACATTACAAATAATTAGTAATAAATTAAACTATGATGATTAATTAACTAAGACATGATTGTAAATAAATTTTAAAAATTGTGTATTAAAATGCAATTAATTTGGGGAATTACAATTTTCGATCTAGAAAATTCATGTATGAACTTAATTGCATACATTTATAAAATTGTCCTGAGATAATATATGTGATATTTTTCAAGGAGAAAAGTGGTATTTTTCTATTAATTGATTACAATTTTTTTACTATTAGTTACTATGCCTTATATTTTTCTATACACACAAACACACTCTACATACACCTATATAGATAGGCAAAATAGAGAAAAAAGAGAGTTAAAACTCAAGGCATGACAATCTCTCTCTTCTAAAATAGTTATGGAGATTTCTGATAAAGTGGTTTGTTTAGATTACTATTAGAGGTAATATAATTTTAGTGTTTACGGTTTGTGACAAGCCAACTTTGAATAGTTTATCAAACTCCATAAGAAAGAATGATATCCAAGTATCTTTGCATAAATCCTAAACAACTTTAGATTGTCTAACTTGATCTTTAAAACTCTTGAAAGATTTTAAAATTATTGTTTTTGTTATGTCTGTGTTTTGAGAAACTCAACATTTCCTTTGGATGAACAATGGGTATTGTTCAAATGAACAGATGGAATAAAAGGATCCCATTGAATCTATTTGGAATAATGCCTAGTACTAACGTGTGGCTTGCCAATTATCATCGTTGATCAATTTTATTTGATGTATTTTTTGTCTGTCTTGAACAACTTTATTTATGCATGTATTTTTTTGGTATTTAATGATTTTTCATGCTTATACAAAATATATGATATTAGTTTACATGGATTTTTTTTTGTGATGCCAAAAGAACAAGATATATTTGTAGGTCAATTGGTATTATGTCTTTATTGGCATGTTATTTTAATTGGTGCATGAATTGGGTAGCTTGTATCTGACCTGTCATTTGAGATGATTTTTCATTTGATAACATGAAATAACTTTTATTCTTCTATATTTTTATTGCACAACCTACCTCACCTAAAAAGTTAGATCACACCTATTAAAAATTTGAGTCCATTTCCTTTATAATATATTTAGTAGTGCATTTGTTTTCATTTTTTTTAGTGAAACTTGTTGTTAAAGTGTAAGTGACACTATAACCACTTGGATTTCAGTTGTGAGCCTTTATGTGAGAGCTTGTATATGTTTTGGTCTATCTCTATAAAAAATATTGTGTTAGGTTTGACCTTGTTCTTATTGTAATTTCAATTGGTTTCAATGTTTGACTTGCAAATAAAATTGGTGGGTTTGATTTTAACCATAGTGTAAAAGGATTGTCATAAAGATTTGAGTCCTTAACTTGTAAAATGATTCATTGTAAGGTATAGTCTAGCCCTGAAATACATTGTAGGTATAGTAGAGGCCTAAGCTTACCAAGTAGAAGTTGTTATATGGTATTATTGTGTTTTTTATGATTGTTTTGTTTAAAACCAAAATATTTAGGCTTAATTTTAAAATACCTAATTCACCCTGTCTCTTAGGTGCTTCGGGTCTTTCATACACTATTTTTATAGAGATTATTCTAGTTATTAAAGCATATGTATAAAAAATTATCAATATTTTTCTTTTATCTAAACCCTATAAATACCTAGCCTTAAAGTTTTGTATAGATCCATCCATATTATATTCTCTTCTAAGTACCTATTTGCAACCAATTAGTTTTGATTTTTAAGGTAAGTTAAGAATCAAATATATATTTTTGAAAAAAAAGAATTGATTTTCTTATCAATTGTCTTTTTTAAAAAAAGATAGTATCTATAGATGTTATTGTTTTACCATAAAACTTGAGATCATTTTGAACTAATAATAACATAGGCATTTCATTAACCATAAATTTACAATACCCTTCCATGAGAAAAGTTACCATTTGTGTATAAAAAAAGTTTGGATTTAATTGTTTTTATAGTTTTTCTAATCTCATTAGATGAGTCATTAAGTTTTCTTTTGTGTTTAGAAGAAGCATTAAGTTTATATCTATTTTTTACATGTTATCTAAATCTAGATCATTATTAGAATCATTAAGATATTTATCTTTAATAAAATCAATATCTTTTGATTCCATGATAACATTGGAATCAACATCTAATGGTTTATAAGCTTTTAAATACTTAGCATTTCCCACAAAACACTTGTATTGGCTCTTGGTCTCAACTTTATCCCTTTTATATCGAGTACTCTATCATAAGCTAAATAACCCCAAACTCTAAAGTGATTTAGGTTAGGCTTTTAACCTTTCCTGATTTCTTTATATTTTATCTATTTTAAAAGTATTTTCATTATATACATGGCAAGTTGTTGGCAAATATTCTTCACAAATATTAATTGGCAATTTAGCATTGAAAATCATGACATTCACCTTTTTAACCAATGTTTTATTGTTTATTTTCACCAATTCATTTTGTTGTAGGTTTTATGGAGCACTTTCTTGAAGTACAATTCCATTTTCTTTGCAATATAAAAAAACCACATAAAGAAATATTCATCTCTTATATCACTTCTTAAGTATTTGACCCTCATTTCTATTTTTTTTTCCAACTTTATTATAAAGTTTAACTTTTCAAATTCTTGATTCTTAATTTTTATCAAATAAACATAAGTGTACCTAAAACTATCATTAATGAATGTACTAAAATACTTATTATAACCTCTAGTTTAAAATGTCATTCAGTTCTCAAATACTTGAATGAACTAAATCAAGAATATCATTATCTTTTTCAACCCATAGAAATGATTTCTTTTTCATATTTTCTTCTATACAAATCTCACAATTATCTCAAGTTTCATAATTATAAAAATCATTCCATTTTTAGACATAAACTTTTTATTATGTCATAATGAGATATGACAATATAAATAGAAATATTGCTCTTGCTATTACTAATACTAAAATTGAATATTGTAGCATATGAATAGCCCTTAAAAAAAACATATTTTTTTAAGCAAGATCAAATTTTCAACCTCTAAAACTGCTTTATTTCCATTCCTGCACAACATAATTGTAGATATAACATCAACTAAAGTAATTTTTTTGGAAATGAAAGAAAGATCCACAACTCCTTTTCCAATAAGTTTTGCTTTAATATTGTTATGCATCATAAAATATTTATCTTCTTTAACATTTTTAAAGTATTTATCAATGCAAATATGGGCAGTGGCAGCAGAATCATACCATCAATTAAAAAATCTGGTGTTAATAACCATGTTAATTTAAGAGATTATTCTAATATACATTCAAGTCACCATGATCACCATTTATTCCTCTTCTTTATGTATTGTATTTGCTTGGATGGATTCTCCAACTTGCACTTTTTATAAAACCTATAATTTTTCCTAATGTGTCCCTTTATTTTTTCACTATGAAACACATCTTTTATTCTTCTTGAAGTTGTTGGAAGGGCCAACAACATTATTGATATTGCTAGAGTTGTCAAAATCAGTAAACCTCCTTTTTTGGGACATGTTCCTGCCTTTAGATTTATTATTGACAACATTCACTTTGTTACCATTCTCAAGACTTCTTCGAGATTGATCAAATAATTGCTCTAAGTTGTGGCAACTATGCAATAATTGCCAACCACTTGTATTGGTTTTGAAATTTTAATCTTCAAATCTTTAATTATGGATATAAAAACATGCAACTCATCTAGTTGAGTCATAATAGACTTGTTGTCCACCATATTGAATTCAGAATATTTCATAAAAAAATAATTTTTCAATACCTTGCTTCTCTTTTTTGTATTTAGTCTTCAAAACATTTCATATTTTCACAAGATCTTCATAGCATCGAAAAAGATCATACATCTGGTTGGAGAGAGTATTCATGATGTATCCTCTATAACAAACATAGTCATGCTCATACTTTTTTTTATACATCATCATTCTCTTTATTCTTATTTGTTTTTATTGGTTTAGTATGTTTATTCTTTAAAGCATTATGTTTACTAATAAAGACTTATTTATCTTTAATATTCATCAAATAATTGATTAATGAATTTAAAGTAAAGAAGTTATTGGGACAAAAATATTTTACAAAGAAAATTATAAAGTTGTTATAATTATGAGATTCCTATTGCATCAAAGTATTATTACTAAATGTTCCTAGTCAATGCTCTATTAAGACTGAATATTAATTAGAGCTATTGAGACTGATACATGTTATGTTCTTTTTTTTTATGAAATAAAGCAGTTGTTCTCATAAGCTGATATATGAGAGATACCTAAAACTAATATATAGGTGCTTGTAAGATAATATGTACATCGAACTGACCCGTATGAGAATTTTATATGAAGAGATCACTTGTGTCTATGAAGAGACTCACATGATGGTTGTGTAAGTGATCTAAATTATCTTATATATGGAATGTTATTCTTTGATCCTGCTACACATTGTCCCAATCAAGGGTAAAAATGAGTAGATATTAGGAATAACAAGAACTATATGAAGGTATTTTAGTTATCAATAGATGATTTATCACTCTAGATGAATTAGGAAAAATGTTCCATATGTTCTCAAATAGTATTGATTGTAAATTCCTGTGCAAGGTGGAATAAGATTTGCAAAGATTTTCAAATGTTATTCAAAGAATCAATGATTATGATATTGAGAACAAATATGATTTGACAGAGTAGGCATACTTCATGCTATAATGTCTAGAGCAAAACATTGTTGATGAACAAATAATAATTACACTAAAAAACTGGTCACTGAAAGGTTAAGTCAAACTACTTATGACTTTCTAAATATTTTGGGGATCATACAAGTTGGTAGTTATTGTACTTGATCTTGAAATATAAATCAATCAATTATTGAATTGATAATAAATTAATTTGTTTAATTTATGTAATCACATTTTATTTAGGATTGTGATTTATATTCGGATCAACTTTTTAGAAAACTTAATAGGTCATACATATAAGAACAATCAGTCAGAAATTAAAATGAGATGATTAATCAAATATGACATGATTGTATAAGTTTTAGAAATTGAGGACTAAAATGTAATTTATAAAGGTAATTACAATTTTAGATCTAAAAAAAATCAAGTAGGGACTTCATTGAATAAATTTCTAAAATTATCGTGAAATAATATATGATATATTTTTCAGGGGGCAAATTGATATTTTATTATTTATAAGGTTTTCAGGTTTCTCTATATATAGAATGTTATGTGTCTTATTTTCTATAAAGAAATTACATAAATTATAGAACACCTGAAAAATACAAAAGAAAAGAGTGAACACTCAAAAGCATAACAATCTCTCTCTTCTAAGAAGGCTTAGAAAATTTATCACTAATGGTTCGAGTGAATTACCGTTAGAGCCAGACACTTGAATGACTTATAGTTTATGACAACCCAACTTTGAAAAAATTATTTCAAACTAAAAAGAACATATAATCTTCAGGTAATATTCGTATAAACCCTATACAACCCTAAATCTATCCAACAGGATCCTTGGGACTCCTAAACAAATTTTAAATTTATCGTGTATGTGTTTCGAGAAACCCAACAGTGGTATTAGAGCCATTGTTAAACAATTAGAATTGTTTATTGCATGTTTTAAATTATTATTGATGTTAATTGTGAATTAATTTTATGTGCAAAATTAATTTTACCCAAATTTTATTTTTCTCTTATGATTTTGTTTTAAAAAATAGCTACTATTCCAGCCAGATTTGGACAGATTATTTGAATCTGGCCAGAATCTACAATTCTAGCAGGAGTTTTGAGGAGAAAAAAAAATGATTTGGTGGATGTAACAACCACTAGCGGCGGCGCCAACATGCTAGCGTACCTGGTTGTGTTGGGGCACAACTAATATCCGCTGGCAATGGAGGAAGCAACCATGGGTTGTTGCCTGTTATAGCCCGAGATTTCCAATCATTTCATGATCGAAATTCATGGTAACTTTTTTTATTTCACCCTTGTATTTTATAGGTATTATCATTTCGTATAATACAATACTCATAAAATCTTAGAATTCAACATCTTAATAAAAGATAATTCACAATACAAGCACCATATCATTATATTTACATATTCATAAGTTTACATTCCTGTTTTGATATAGTTATCATTACACGTCTTTACAAAAGTGTCTAACGACAATTTCACAACTAATACATTTGTTCAAACAAAATAGATAACGTCTTAACATACGAATACATAGTTCATAACAAAATATATGGACTTGTGAGATGGGATTTATATGCATCTTGATTGTATGACGTCCCTATTATAATGCAAAATGGATACAATAATTATAAATAATTTAAACATAATAATAGATATTTAAAAGAATATTATCACTACTTTCCGTTAATAACCTAAGTGAGTATATTAATTCATTTACTCCTTATATACATAATACAACCCTTATTATTTCATCAATTGTATTATCCTTACTCACATGTCCCAACCTTTCTATAGGAGTTGTAGGGACCGGAGTTAATACCTTGGCCATGGCTAAATTACTTTGCTTTACCTCGGTCATCCTTTATAGAAAACCACTAACCACGGTCAATTGCATTACTCAAACTCGGTCATCCAATTCAAATGCCATTAGTCAAAGCTAAGTTGTAATACCAAAACCGATCATACATCTCGTATGCCATTAACCAGAGCTAATCATAATATCCAAACCAGGTCATCCATCTCGGATGCCATTAGCCGAAGCTAATCACAATGTCCAAACCCAGTTATCCCTCTCGGATACCATTAGCGGAAGCTAATCACAATATCCAAACTCGGTCATCCAATTCGGATGCCATTAGCCAAGGCTAATCACAATACCAAATCAAACATTCCATGAACAATTTAGTAGTCACAACGAGATAGAACAATTCTTTTATATGACATCATTTTAGAGGTTTGATATTATTTAAGAAGAGGGTGGAGACCACCTACCTGTTCCTCCCATGGGGTGTTCTCGTCCGGTCGAATGTCTGATCCCGGTCGTACCGCCTGATACATCAAATGATCACTAATCGGCATATTTGCATCCAGTAATCACATAAACCAATACCATACATATCCCAATAATACACATGTTCACATTCAAGTGTTCCACTCATCATATAATCATACAATAAAAGTCATCATATCAAGACCTTCTCTTAATTTTAAACATTGGTCACTTTTTGACATCCTAGTGTTTAATTTGTGAGTCTTGTAGTGAGTTAGGTCAAATTGACGACGAAAACATCACAAGAGTTAAATCATTTTTAACATGGAATTTGTCAACGAAATTAAGTCACTGCTGTCACAAAAAATCATCATTTGAAACTAGGTCATCGATGACACAAAAATCATGACGATGATATCATCACGAGAGTTAAATCATTTTTGACATGGAATTTGTCAACGAAAGTAAGTCACTACTGTCATGGAAAATCATCAGCGAAAACTGGATCGCTGGTGACACCGAAATCATTAGCGAAAACTATGTCGCTGGTGACACAGAAATTATCAGCGAAAACTGGGTTGCTGGTGGCACAGAAATCGTTAGCAAAAACTAGGTCGCTGGTGCCACAGAAATTGTCAGCGAAAAACAAAGTTGTTCGTGATACAGAAATCATTAACGAAAACAAATTCCACGACTGACGCATGGAATCGTTAGCGAATACAACCACCGTTGACTTAGAAATCGTCAACGAAAACTGAGTCGCTACCAACCAAGAAATCATCAACGAAAACAAATTCCACGACTGACACTTGGAATCATCAACGAACACAATCCACTGTTGACTCAGAAATCATCAATGGAAACTAAGTCGCTGCCGACCTAGAAATCATCAACGAAAACAAATTCCACGGCTGACGCATGGAATCATCAGCGAACACAACCACTGTTGACTCGGAAATTGTCAATGAAAATCGAGTCGCTGTCAACCCAGAAATCATCAACGAAAACAAATTTCACGGCTGACGCATGGAATCATCAGCGAACACAACCACTGTTGACTCGGAAATTGTCAATGAAAATCGAGTAACTGTCAACCCAGAAATCATCAACGAAAACAAATTTCACTGCTGACGCTTGGAATTGTCAGCGAACACAATCCACCGTTGACTCAGAAATCGCCAAAAAAAATTGAGTCGCTGATGACCTAGAAATCGACATGAAAACTATGTCGTTGCCGATTCAGAAATCGTTAGCGACAATTGAGTCATTTATGGTTTTACTTTTTTCTTAGGCTAAGCGTAAGGTATAAGCTAAGCTTTCCCCCTTACCAACGTACCCCAATCTAGTTGGACATAGAACGTCACCAAATCACATCCAATTTATCACAAAGTTATCAAGCAATACGCTACAAAGTCTCAACATGTATATTTTCCAAAGGTTCTCCTAACTATCACTTCAAGACCAACACTTAGAGTTGCCACAATCATACATTTTATGTTTTTAATTATATCATGGCAATACACCAACACAAACTAATAGCAATTTCATAATAAAACAAGGGCTCATTTTTGTCCTAAGACTTGTTTCCCCTAAGGTGTTCATCATAACAAGTCCTTTCATGGTTCTCTCTTTTTCCATGACTGGAACACTACAGCCCATTTCTCTCTAATTTGCATATGCAATTCATCATTTTTTTTTTTATCATAAGTATGTTCACAATAACATTTCATAAACTTATATCCATCCACTTGGTTCATAATTATACAAGTTCATTCATCATACAAACAAAATTAAGGCATTAATCATGGCATCAATTCTAATTCAGCTCAAGCATTCCTCTAAGGGTTTAACAAGATCACAATTCTACACATTCTTTCATTTCATTTCATTTTCACACAAGCTCTTCAATCATGTATGCACAATCAATACATTAACATAACACATGAATTTTATTTCAGCTTAAGCATGTTTATATGAGTTTAACAAGGTCACAATTACAAATTTTATCACTTCATTTCATCTCTTTTCATTATCTCCCTTAGCATTCATCTATTTCTTTTGTTAAAGGTTCTGGAATTATATCCCCCTTCAGCCTTATTCTCTTCAATCTTTATATCTAATCCTTGTTAATCATAGGCGTAAGAACCCTAAGCCATTCCCTTGAGGTTTCCTTCTCTATTTTGTCTTGAAATCTCAAAGAAATAAGTAAGGAAACGATGTTGTTCTTACCTTACAATTTTAAGTAGCTTTAGGGAAGGTTTTAACAGTTTTTCTTTCTATTTTCTCTTGGTTTCTTCCTTATGTTTGTTCTAGCTGACCCTTTAGGCTCCTTTTTCTTTCATGTTTTTGGTTTTCTCTCCTTTTTCTAACTCTCCATTCACTCAAACACTCAAGACATGCAACTAGTTTTAGGTAGGTTTCTTCTTGGGAAGGGGTGTTTGTTGCTGCAGCTAAGGCTGCTAGTTTTGGGGGAGAGGAAAAGTCATGTATACCCTTCTTAAATGAGATAAGGGTATTTGGGTGCTGGTCATGGTTGTTCTTATCCCTCTTTCGAGTTATCTTAGGGCTAGTTACAACCCCACAATTCTCACCTAGGATAGGCTGGTTTTCCTCCCCCAATTTCCATCTAGAATAAGCCGATTTATTTCTTTAATTATTTCCTAGCATAGGCTGTCCTAATACTGTCTTTTTATTGGGTTTTACATTGCCTCACCAACCACAATACCTATAATGCTGCTAGATTTGGGTGGTTTATGTAGCATAGGATTGCTGCCTGCGCTACAGGCAATACATCGATAACCTTTTTGCCACTGCTGGTGCTGTTGCTGGTGGTAGGCAGTGAGCCCACTTCCAGTTGCAGCATGAAGAAGAAGAACTACTATTCTACCACTATATATCTTATGTATAATCACAATTTTTATGTGATTAGAAAATCATAAAAAGAAAAGATGTAAAGATAGAACAAGTACCTACTAAAGAGAATCTTCTAGATCCTTTTACTAAGCCACTTATATCCTTTTACTAAGCCACTGTCCTAGTAAAAGCATTATTGTTAAGTAGAGCGATATGATATTTAATACATGAGTAATTGATTTTAGTGTAAGTGGAAGATTGTTAGTGTATATATCTTGTAGCCAATTAGTTGGCAATATATTTAATTTATTAATAAAAATGTATTTATCTTTAATATTAATCAAATATTTGATTAATGAATCTAGAGTAAAGATAAGTCATTGGGATAAAAATGCTTTGCAAAGAAAATTATAAAGTTGTTATAATTATGTTATTCCTATTACATTAAAGAATTGTTAGTAAATGTTATTGGTTAATGCTATATTAAGACTGGATATTAATTATAGTTGTTGAGAATAGTACATATTATGTTTTTTTTCTTTTATGAAAGGAAGCAGTTGTTCTCATAAGTTGAGATATGAGGGATACCTCGAAATAATATGTAGATGCATGTCAGATGACATGTACTCTGAACTGACCCACATGAGAATTTTATATGGAGAGATCACATGTATCTATGGAAAGGCTCACATGACAGTTGTGTAAGTGATCCTTATACTTGAGATCACTAAGTTATCTTATATAATGAATGTTATGCTTTGATCTTACTACACGCTGTTCTAATCAAGGGTAAAAAAACAAGCAAATATTGGGTATAAGAAGAACTATATGAAGGTATTTGAGTAATCAAGAGAGGATTTATCATCGTAGGTGAATTAGAAAAAATATTTCATTTGTTCTCAAATAGTATTGATTGTAAATTCTTGCACTAGGTGAAATGAGATTTGAAAAGAGTTTCAAATCTTATTCAAAAAATCAATGACTATGTTATTGATAACAAACATGATTTGACAGAGTGGACACACTTCATGCTATAATGTCTAAATAAGAACATTGTTGATAAATGGATAATAATTACATTAAAAAATTGATCACTAAAAGATTAAGTTAAATCACTTATGACTTTTCTAATATTTAGGGGATCATGATAGGTTGATAGACATTGTACTTGATCTTCAAATATAAATCAATCAATTGTTGAATTAACAATAAATTAATTTATTTAATCCTATTTTATTTAGGATTGTGATTTATATTTGGACCAACTTATTAGGGAACCTAATGGGTCACACATATAAGAACCATTGGTTAGAAATTAAAATGAGATGATTAATCATATGTGACTTGATTGCAAATAAATTTTAGAAATTGAGGACTAGAATGTAATTATACAGGGAATTACAATTTTAGACCTATAAAAATTAAGTAGAGAATTGATTGAATAAATTTCTAAAATTGTCATGAAATAGTATATGTGATATTATTCAGGGGACAAATTGATATGTTGTTGTTTATAGAATTTTTCAAGTTTCTCTTTAAATAGAATGTCATGCCTCGTATTTCCTGTATAGAAACTACGTAAGTTTCAGAATACTTGAAAAACACAAAAGAAAAGAGCTAGCACTCAAAGACATAATAATCGCTCTCTCTTAAAAGGGTGTAGGAAATTTCTCACTGGTGGTTCGTGTAGATTACTGTTAGAGACTGGAAATTTGAATGACTTGTAGTTTGCAACAACCTATTCTTAAAGTAATTATTTAAAACCACAAAGAACATTTCATCTTCAAATTATATTCGTATAAACCCCTTAGATCTATCTGCTAGATCCTTAAAACTCCCAAAAGATTTTTAAATTTACTATTTTCACTTAATGTTTCCAAAAACTCGACTTATGTTACTTTGGCCTTTACAACTCATTAATATTTAACTTCTAGTTTTTTTTTTTAATTGAGAACCATACAAAACCTAAGTCTCAAGCGGCATGTGATTGTTATTTGTCTTCATTCATGCCGCAATTTTTTTTTCCATAAATATATTTAATTAATTTATACAGGGATGAAGAACTTAAAATTTGATGAGGGGAGATTGAGTCTCACTACCCACCAACTCTGAAGCTGGTAATTAAAAGAGAAAAAAGAAAGAAGAGTGGCGGCTCTTTGGTTTTGATAAGTCAAGCTTAGGTCCAACAAGTGAGTTGGACCCGGCAGTAGCCAAACTTGGTAGGGCAGCTGCAAAACGTTATTTAGCCAGGAGCTGCTGCCTGTGAAGGAATAATTTTGGTCATAGGTCTTGTCTGAAAAAAATATATAAAGCCAGGCCCAGACAGATGCAAGTCTAAAAAGATCAGATCGTTTAGGTCATCTCTCTCCGTCTTCTATTTTTATCCTCAGTTGCTTTAGAAGGTCAAACTCATCTCTTTATTTTTCTGACATTATATTGTTGAATGCCACTTTTCACAGAAATCAATTTGCTGTCAGGTAATGGTTATTTATGATAACATTTCAAACTTATTAATTATTTGAGGCTGTAGTGTATGTTGTTTATTTATGGTGCCCAAATTGCACCCTCAGCATGAACATATATATAAAATTGGTTTTGAACCATGGACTATGGTCTTGTCACACAAACATGCAATTTGAAGTTCACGGATGTTGTTGGCTCATCTAAAACCTTGAGTTTCTGTCAGATTTTGGAGATCGAGTATAATCAGGTTTAAACTAAGAACAGATGCATCAATAACATTCATTTTATATGTTTTCCAGACTGTGACCTTGCTTGATTTCCTTTCTTCAAATGAAATCTATCTCTCTGACCTGAATCTTAATCTTTATGCGCAACATCTAAATTCCCATAATCATGCAGACCATGGGTCAGTATTACATTGGGATTTTGTGCCTCAAATTATCGCAAGGTGTTTGGAATTCGATTGCCCTCTCATTTCTTTCATACTTATCTCCTGCAGTCACATTCATTTATTCTTTGGTTGGGGTTAGAAGGAAACTTTTATTGGCGTTTGGAGCTGCATACTTTTGAGAACATTGAGATTACGCAAGTGTGTGTAATTAGCCAAATATGGCTTCTGATCTCCAAGGTCTCTATATTCAATGCTTCAAACATACTTAATCTACTTTTCCTCTTTGTTGCAATTCTGGGATTGTTCTTTGTTAATATCCTGATAGTATTCTTTTCTTTTGAGTTTATAGGTAAAGCGATTGTAATCATGGGTGTCAGTGGCGCTGGGAAATCGTAAGTTCTATCCTCATGTATCTTTTTGTTGTTATCAGTTCTAAGAAATCATAAAAGCTTTGAACCTCAACCATAATGTTTTTACGTTTCCCCTTCATCTTATCTCAGACATCCTTGAATTAAAATCCTCAGTATTGTCTTGTCCACTGTTTCATTGAATCAACCTCAATCGTTTATGGGAAAAACAAGAAACAAAATGTCTAGGCTTTCTAAGTTTTACAGTTTCTTCCCTTTTGTATCTGAGATATCTACATGTAAAGAGATTCTTATTTCTTTATTTCCGTAATATCCTCAACAAAGCTAGCTGCCCACCCTTGAAGATTCATATCCATCTTTATTGTTCTCAAAGCATTATAAAGTGGCTAATGTGTTTAAGGTCATCATTGCGGCTGTGATTGTGTTCCCAGTTATGGTTATGGTGTTCCTTTTTAAGGGAGAATCTACTTAGAGCTATCAACAGTTCAAATTCATAGTAGATGAGTAAGAAAGCAAATGTTAAACAACAAAGAAATATTCTTACACTCAGAACAGATTGTTTTGTAGGACAAGGCGGGAACAATTACAGGATAACAAGTTTAGGATTAAGAGACTGTAAACCATAGGATAATTTAGAGTTTAAGATGAGAAAATAATGGACTACTAGTCTCACACCAGTAGGTTCAACTATTCAAGGAATCATTCCCTGTTAGAAAGCCTCACACTTTCAACAACATAAACCACACCGCTGAATTGGTGACTTTATTGACTGCTGGAAAAAGAAGACATAAAGCTAAAGTTGCCAATTACCTAACCTGTATAACGATAAATCATAACCACCCAAACGCATTAATACAGATCGTGCAAGTGGATGCAAATAAAATAAAGACTTTAAAAAACCTTAAAATAGACCCACAAAATAATAAAATTTGGAAGCGGAGGCTGCTATTAAGAGTGCCTTGATAGAATAGCGTGAACAGTAACAACCTACCACCAAAAGACTCTAACTTTAACTCCCAAGTAGAACCAGCTTCACCATTATCTCACCAATTCAACGATTGATGCTTATAAATCTGTCTCTTTTGATCTCTTTTGTAAAGCTTAAAGCTGATTTCCATCATCTTTATTGGCTTGGTGAAACTGGATCTTGTTGAGTGATCAACTAGATATTGCTAGTACAAATCTGAATTTAACCATTCATTATTTCCCTGTTCATATCATATACTTTTGTTCCTTGTTCTCTTGCATTTTATATTCTTATCTACTTGGCATATATTTCATTTTCTTGATCCTGTGCTGTTTAGTGTAAGTTCGAACTCCCATATAAGTTGAAATCGCGAACTCTTGCTAAAACTAAAAATCCTCTGACTGGAAAAATATCCCATTCTCCCGTACTTAACCTGTGCTTCAAACCCCTTTATTTAACAAAAAAACGTCTGTACTTCAACAGTACAATAGGTGAGCTTCTGGCCAAAGCTTTGGACTGTAGTTTTCTGGATGCTGATGATTTTCACCCTCAATCAAACAAAGGTACCTATAAACTAATTCGGTATTTTTTATAAAACTACTCACTGCATTGTTGTTTGCTTTTAAAGTCTTCATGCATTTATTAAATTTCTTTACATTCTTGCGTCCTATCACTGACTCTTTTTTTTTCCCCATCACTATAGACAAAATGCATCAAGGAATACCTCTAACAGAGGAAGACCGGATTCCATGGCTTGAAATCCTACAAGATGCTTTAAGGGAGAGCTTGATCAGTGGAAAAACTGTAGTGCTCAGCTGTTCTGCTCTGCAGAAACAATATCGAGAAATTCTTAGATCTGCAGACTCTGATTACCATCATGGAAGCTTTAACAGTGCAGTTAAGTTCGTGTTGCTGGATGCCAAGGCTGAGGTGCTTGCGGAGCGATTAGATAAAAGAGCTGCAGAAGGGAAGCATTTCATGCCGGCAAAGCTGTTGCAATCTCAGTTGGAGTTGCTTCAGATAGATGATTCTGAAGCAATATGTAAAGTTGATGCTACTCTAAATCCTCAAGCACTTGTAAATGCCATAAAAACTTTGATTTTCGGACCAAGAAAACCAATTGCATTATAAGTGCAGTGTGAATTCAAGATCAGCCACTTCAAACTTGCTTCGTGGTAAGAAAAACCCAACTTGGTTCCATTAAAGATCATGTGGCCGTACAGATTTGTAGATTTAATAATCCAAGGAATTGATTAGAAACTTCTATACTTTGTTATATTAAATCATTGACAAGCCACAGAACTGGCTCTGTGTCATTTGATCGTATTTTTTATGTTTCCAATTGGCTAATCCATGATTGATAAAACTGTTTAAATAGCTTGCAAAGAGATGGTGAGATGATATAAGATGAAATTGTGCAACTCATACGAAATTTTGAACAAAGAGCAAAGGAACAATAGGAGCTGTTAGAAACTGCCATGAGGCCACAGCTGTTTCCAACTCTATCTCAACAACGTTGTCGTGCCTACTTGGAAGACAGACGTGGGTTCGTGGTGCTTTTAACTTTGAACTGTCTATATTTCTCAAACCAGTACTTGGTCAAGGAATGTTTGATCTGGAAATATTTCAAAAAAAAAAAAAAATATTGATAGCTTTCGAATAAAAGTAAGGTAAGAAAATATGAAGCTGATTGTTGTGAGTGGTGTTCATTTTCTTAAGTCAATTTTTTTTTTTAAGCATTGCAACCTGTTTATACCAAAAATAATATATTCCTTATCTAACTTAAATAGTTTGATAGGTTTTGAATATATTGTGTGATTACTCTAATATATATATGTATGTATATATATGTATGTATGTATTTTGCAAGGTAGAATGACATGTTGAAATAGATTATCAACTAGGAGATCAAGATTCACAATATCAATAAATATACAAAGTCCCGTATTGCAGTAGGCAAATACAATAGGACAGATATTATAGTATAATAAAAACACATACAATAAAAAGAATGTGAGCAAATAAGAGGTACAAATTATACTAAAATTAAGATTATATACTCCTTATCTAACTTAAATAGTTTGTATAGAATTAAAATTTTAAATTTACATGAAATAAAATTACAAAAGGCCATCTAACAAATATAAAAGATGACCAACCTCATATATGTAATTTATTCACAAGCTTTCTTTCTTTCATTTATTGTAGTTTACAACTTTTGTTTATTGCTTTTCTTTACAATTTATTTTTACCTTTATCGCTTTTCATTATTGTTTTTCTAGTTTGTCATCCTTGTCTTTTCTTAACCTGTTAAAGTCAAGTTAAAAATTCAACACTTGGCTTGATTTGCGAGGCCAATACTTGTTCTTGGAATTAATTTCTTAATTGTAATTTCTTTTTGTTAGAAAAAAAAAATAACATATAGCATATTGATTAAAGAATCAACGATCAATAAACATATTGATTATCTTACAAATTAATAAATTGACATGTCAGGTGAAAGGAATTTATAAACACAATTACAAATTAATATGATGCCAGAAAACCAAACTAGAAAAAAATATGGTTCATAAGTTCATTGAGGCATAAGTGTATCAAAATTTTAAAATTTTCATCCCCTCAACAATGATCCATACGATTCAAAATCAATCAAAACCTAATTAATGACATGAAGAATACCTTGTTCTTAAAAAAACATCAATCACCCACGAAAAGATCTTCTAAAGCTTCCATTATAGTAAACCTATAAGCTATCTAATTATCCAGCCATTAGTGGTGTCTACACAAGAATAAATGTGTTTATATAAAAATATAAACATCAATATATTGACTAAGTAAGAACAATAATTGTTCGCTACCAAACATGGACAAGAAGGATACAGTTGACCACATCTAAGAAGAGTGCAAATTGTCATAGAAAAGATAGGACGTGATTCACCAAGGAAACTAGGAGTCAATGTCATGATGTGCACAACATTAAATGGCAGAGCTGTCTTCTGGAAATGAGGAGTGTTTTGGGTTAATCATAAAGTTATGATTAAAGTGAATCACTACCTAGTATCATGGTCATTGAAAAACTTTAGTCTATGAGAGTTTGGGTAAGGTGACTAGTTGTGCAATAAGAAGATGTATCACTCTGAGTACACTTTACTTATAGTAAGTTGCATCGTTTATTAATTGTTAATCTAAAACATGTTTTTATTTGTGGGTCTCATCTAAGGTTCAAGGAAGATCTTTCTTCGTGAGAAAATCTCTATCATATCGAGTTAAATCCTAACCATTCTAAAGCCTAATTTTTAGCAATGCATTTATTTTCTATTTTATATCTTTAATACATGAAGATATACTTTATAGTGTAATTTTATACTTTCAAATATTAAAGTATACAACTAAATCCTAATGCTCTAAATATTATTTAAGCAAATTAATTGTTGAGGGATTTTTGGTATTTTGACCAAATCCTAATAGATAATTATAAACTGGTTACAATACTTATTTTGCAAGATAAAATGCAATTTTTTTTTAAATATGCATTAAAAACCTTTAGAATTTGTCCTTATGCATTAAAAAAATCATATTTTTTTTTTGTTTTTGACATGAGGAATTGTTTTTGAACTTTTTAGATTTTTTTTTGAAATTTCAGAGAAAATCAGGTATTTTTAATATTGAGTTTGTATTTTACAGTGTAAGTCTACAACCCAATGAAATTCTTGAAAATAAATATTTTTTTATATTTTCTAAAATAAAGGATTTTTTTTTAATTTTCTAATTTTTTTTTAGAAACATTAGGTATTTTTAATATCGGGTCCATATTTATAATGTAAGTTTACAATCTGATATTAGGCAAATTACTAGAAAAGCTTGCGAGAGACTTACAAATAATTTCAAAATGATCCTTGAATTTTTTCAGATTTTTTTTAATGGTTTGTCTGGCTAGACACACAAATATAACAAATTGAAAGCTAAAAAGAAAGGCTTAGGGTGTATTTGTCAAACTAGCTCATAGCCTAAAATCAGAGGCATTAAAAATACCTTAAAGGCGTGTTTGACAAACACGTTTCTAGGAGCCAAACTAGGCCTTATTTCTTGAGAAAAAATGAGGCGAGCCAAACACATTCTTAACTTTTGGGTTGGGCTTGGCCCAACTACATGAGTCAAGTCTATTAGGCCTAAGGAATGCACATGAGTTAGGCTAAGGCCCAACCTAACCTGAATTTTTATTGGGCTAGCAGCTAGTCCAACAAACCTTCTTCTCTCTCTTTTTTTTAAATAAACATGGGCCAGACTTAGCCTAGAATGGGCTTGAGTCCAACCCATTTACTTTGTCATTGGCCCAGCCTAGTGACAAGGTTTTGTTGGCAATAATACTAGCAAACATGGTTGTCATACTATGTTGAAGCCATAAAAAAAATACAATGTAATGAATCAGGAGGAGGAAAAAGCTTACCTAGGCGAGAGGTGGTTGTTGGTTGTCGGTTGGTGGCACAATAGGTGCTAGTGGTGGCCCACGGTGGTTGTTGGAGGAGGAGAAATATTGCTAGTTGGACAACTGAAAAAAAGAAGATGATTTTTGGTTGTTTCCCCCCTTTCTTTCCCCCCTTTTCTCTCTTTGTTTTGCACAAATTTCATCATATTTATAAGGGATGAAAAAGGGACATCTGATCTTTTTTGGGCATGAATCTTGGCCCTTGATTCAAATAGGAAGGATCCTAACTGCTGGTCAAAAGTCACCATCATGGGTTGCAAAGGCTGGTCGGTGTCAGTGATTTTGGGTTAACTTTTTAGTGGTTTTCTGGGTAGCAAATCGATGGAAAAAGGACTGAGGGTGTAGTACAATGTCAGATCATGAGGGTGGTGTGTTTCTTGTCTTGTTTGGGAGAGAAATTAGGAATTAAATGGCCCTGAAAAGTGGCTACATGGGTAGTTTTTCACGAGTCTTTTGAAGAAGATGACGAACAGTGACAAACAACATGTCGTCTGACACTATTTTTTTTTTTTTGCTTTTATTGACCACAACAACGTTGTTTTAATCCAAAACTCGTCATTTTGGTATAAAAAAAAACCAAAACGCACCATTTCATTTAAATCCTCAATTTAGGTTTCAAACTTTCTCTTTGAATTTAGCCCTCAATCTTCCAATTTGTTCAATTAAGTCCTCAATCGAATTTTAATTTTAAGAATCAATTTAATTTCGCCCCTGTCAAGTTTCAAAAACATCTCCTGATTTTAACACGTTTTTCAACTGGTTTTTGGTCTTAGATATTTTTCAATTTTATTCTTTAAACTTCTAATTTCTTTAATTTCACCACCGTTTTCAACAGAATTTGGCACCTAAATTTATGTGCCTTCTGTAAAAAGGTCCTTGGTGTTGAATTTCTTTAATTAGACCCTTAATTGACCCCCCCAACATTTGATTTTCTTGCAATTTTATCTTTGATTTCACCTAATTGAGTTTAAAAGAAATCTGGTCCTTTAAAATTCAAATCTTCTCAATTAAACCCAAATTAAGCTTTTAAACTTAATTTCTCACCAATTAAGTCCCTAATAAAATTAATTTGACCCATTAAAAATCTAATTAAGTCCTAACAGTTAACTAAATCTTTTAATTTAAATTAATTCTTAAACTTAATTAAACCTTTAATTGGGCCAATGATTAAATCAAATTGGCCTATTAAGAGTTTAATCAAGTCCTCAGACTTAATTTTTATACAAATTCATCCAATAATCATTTAATTTGACCTTGAGTTTACATTGTCTTCCGATCTTAGGTACCATTGGGTTCTTGATGTTCAAAATCTTAGTTCGATTCCTCCATACATTTGAAACCATTCTTAGCCTGTTTTTGCCAGGTTTCCAATCTCTTTTTTTTTTGTTTTTTTAAAGAAAAAAATAATTTTAAGGGAAACTCAAAATTAGGTTATGATAGTTTTCTCACTCCTTATAATGCTTACGACAAAAGGTCTTGTAAGAGACTTTAGATAGTAAGCTTGTAGAGAAGAAAATATGAAAGATTGTGGATTTATCATATCAATAAATGATCAATCCTTCCAAAAATGTCAGAAGTGAGGGCTTGGAAGCACACTAAAAAAGAAAAAGATAGGGTTAGAAAGTGCACTATTTAGGATATGAGGGCTAAAAAATTGCACTAAAAAAGTAAAAACATAGGGCTTGTAGGCACACTATCTGACGGTTGAGGGCTAGAAAGTGCACTCAAAAGAAAATGGATACGAATAGAAAGCGCACTCAGAAAGAAAAAGATAGGGCAAGATAATGCACAATCCGATATGTGAGGGATATAAATCGTACTCAGAAGAAAATAGATAGGGTCAAAAAACACATTATCTGATGTGTGAGGGCTAAAAAGCACACTAAAAAGAAAATAGATAGGATTTGTAAAGAAAAAGATGATGTTTGTGAAAAAATAAAATATTTTTTGAAATGGTATAATTGTACCAGACGACCTGCCTGTTGGTAAAATTCAAAGATTTTTAGAATGGTCAAATTATCATGGGCGACCTACCTAGGTGAAAAATTCAAAGATTTTTTAAAAATGTCAAATTTCATGGGTGACCTGCCCAAGTGTGACATGCAAAGTCTTTTTAAAATGATCTCATTATAATGGGTGACCTACCCATATGAAAAATTCAAAGGGTTTTTATGAAACGGTCAAATTTTCATGGGCAACCTGCCTATGTGAAAAATATGAAGATTCTTCAAAATGGTCTTATTGTAATGAGTGACTTGTCTAGGTGAAAAATACAAAGATTTTTTTTAAATGATCTCATTATAATAGGTTACTTGCCCAGGTAAAAAATTCAAATGTTTTTTTTAGATGGTTAATGTTTTCATTGGTAACCTTCCTATGTGAAAAACGACTTACCTAGCGAAAGGACTTGGCAGAGATGTCTTAATTGCATGATTGGGTCTAAAATTTCTTGATTGTAGAGTGAGATTTCCTGATTGTAAGGTTGATTTTCTAATGACAGGGTTGAATGGAGATTTCCTGATGACAGGGATAAATGGAGATTTCCTTTCCTGATTTTTCCATGCTAGACTTCTAGTTATCTGTTGAGAGCCTTGATGGGCTCAAAACCTTACTGGGTCTTCTTTACTGAATTCTTACTAGATTCTTATTTTATTGAAACTTTACTGGGTCTTTAATCGTTGGGAGCCTTGTTGGGCTTAGAACCTTGCCGGGTCTTTTTTTGCTAGAGCCTTTCTGGACTCTTTCTTACCAAACCTTGCTCGGTTTAGGATTATCCTTAGCTTCGATAGGCTTTGGGATTTTGTTGGGTTCCTTCTTTGTTGAACCCTTGTTGGACTTTGAAAACCAAATTGAGCCTTGCTCGGCTTAGAATTATTTCATGTTTGTTGGAGTCTTGCTAAACTTTATTGAGAATTATTTCTTGTGCAATTACTATGAAAATATTATGCAATGATTTGGGATTAGATGAAAGGCATCCATCCTTAGATGATTGGAAATATAGGCATTTTTTTCTTGTAAATAATCCTTTGATTAATTGAAAGTTTTGTTGTTACCGATCCGGCCTCTTGGTTGCTCAATTTAACTCTTTAGCCTACTCAATGTGTTTGATTGCCTCTTTATCGCATCAGCCTACTCGGGTTTTGCCCATGTGAGTAATGTGTATGATTACCTGTTTGATGCACAATCTAAACCTCATGCAGCAAATGAAACTTTACTTAGTTGACCATTTTATGAGAAGTGACAAACATTGTTAGACACGATATCGCCTCTCTGGTCAGATGGTGCCCTCGATCATGGCAATCTTTTACCATTTTCCATTTAAATAATTATTACGGAGAAGAGGTGGTGCTTAAAATCATCTGTTGTCAATGCTCGTTTTAATTTGCCCCTAGACTAAAATTGACTTATATGGGTAAAACAGACTTAGATGCCCTCCAAATGTAGCATCACTCCTAACTGCTGATGGAATTCATCAAATCATAGACTATCTATGAGCAACATCACCTTCAGTTCCAGTCGTGTTTTTTTTTTCCTGTCAACAAAAGGCATTTATCATCACTAAACACTATTCATGGACTTAATGGATTTCATTGAGTCATCATTTGATTATGTGCTTCTTTACCCCTATAGCCAATCTGTATATTGTCTAGTATCCTTTTTAGGGTTCACTGCATTGCCCCCTAGGTACTCAACCTTTTAAAGGCAGCTCAAAAAAAGTGTTAATGTTATTTTTTTCATGGACTTTGCAAACTTGATCAATAACTTCTTTTGTTTGAAAATCATTTTCTTGTTTTGGAATCAACTTATGAATTTCAAGGATCATTCTCATTCAAGTCCAATCATTGCAAAGAAATCATGAGATATCATTTTGAAAGTGTTTTATTGATCGTAACCTTAAGACATGTCATTCATCATTAAGATGTATCTTTTGTGCATTTTTGGTTGAGAATTAACAAGGTGAAGGTTAAGAAAGAAGTGTTAGCTTAAAGTTGGACTACCCATGGCTCAAATAAATTTTTGCATTTTGAAAACATAAATTTATCCAATGTAAGCTTTAGAACAATTTTGTTTTTTATTTCTTATAATTCCCAGGGGTTTAATCTTTTTTAAGAAAAAGGATAATTTGATCTTTTGTTCAGGCAAATTTAAAATTGGTGAAGATACATGATGAGGTGACCTTTTGTTATGTGGGTTTCAAAGCAAGAGGCTTGAGTAAAAACCCGAGGTTTCATTGAGGAAATTTATCTATTTTGTAGCATTTATTTTATCAGCATGAATAATGACGAGTAGTTCTATTTGCAATGTCATGATTGTTGTGAAAAAGTTCTTTCGCATTTTGAGAACGCAATTTATTGGTTTAGTTTGTTTGCTTGCTTGATTAGAAAGGACTTTTATAAGCATGTAATGAGGCTATAGCTCTTGGTTATAAAAGAAAAGGATTTATAGGCTCAATGAGTGTTTCAAGGTATTAAAGACTTAGGATCATTGTCATTATGTCTTTCTTTTCTTTCGTCATGTTTCTTTGATTCGTCCTTTTTTTTTTTATTGTTTTGATGATGCATCATTATTTTATTTTAACCTTGACTTAGTCATTTTATTTTTCATTTAGATTTCTCAGGCTCTGCGGATTTTTCACGGCATCTTCCCGGTCTTTGATCTTTAAATTTTTGTTTACCCCCTCATGTGAGGTGTGATCCCAATCAGGATAGACCTTTAACTTTTGGAATTCTCATTTGCCCCTCAGTGTGGGGTTTGATCCTAGTCGATATTTTTACAAAGAGAAACTTATTCAAGCTCAAATGGGGACTATAAGAGATATATTTTAAAATGTGAATGGATAACAAAGACAATCTTTCATCATTTCAAGCATAAACGGTTAAAACCGATAAATTTGTCCTTATTCAGTGTGATTATTTGGAACTTTTGCATAAAGACATGTTTTTATGAATCGATAACTAACAAATCGAACTGCAAGCGATTATGCATATAACTAAAATATGGCTCATAAGACATGGGGTGCGAGCTTTTTGTGCATTTTTCATCTTTCTTGCCTTATTTCAACATTATTTGGTCAACTCAAGATGAGAATTGCTTGAATGATTCATTTGTCACCTTACAAAAGGATCTCTAAACGATGTTTTCTTAAAATATCAAATTATTTCTAAAATAAAAAAGAAATTCAATTTTTTAAGATTATTTTGGGCAAAGGGGATTTTTCAAAATTGATGTGGTCGAAATGTTTTGAACTATATGTTGTCTAGCACTGTTGATTGTTTTTTACTTTTATTAACCAAACGATGTTGTTTCGGTCAAAACAACACTAAAACACATTGTTTCATTTAAATGAAATGATGTCGTTTTGGAGTGTAGGGTTAATTTAAGTTTTAAACTCTCTTTGAATTTCATACCTCACTCTTTCAATTTGTTCAATTAATTCCTCAATTGAAATTTATTTTAAAAATCAATTCAATTTTGCCCGTGTCAAGATTGAAAAACATCCCTTAATTTTTATGCATTTTCAACTTGGTCTTTGATCTTAGATATTTTCAATTTTATCCTCAATTTCATCCTTATTTTCAACAAAATTTGACCCTTGAATTCATGTACCATTTGCAAAAAGGTCTCTAGTCTAGAATTTCTTCAATTATACCCTTAATTAACCCCCAAACTTTGATTTTCTTATAATTTTATCGGTGATTCCACCCAATTAAGCTTTTAAAATAATCTAGTCTTTTAAAATTCCATTCTTCTTAATTAAGGCCATATTAAACTTCCAAACTTAATTTTTCACCAGTTAAGTTCCTAATAAAATTAATTTTACCCATTAAAATTCTAATTAAGTCCTTGCACTTAATGATAGTTTAATTGACTCAAATAAATTCTTAAACTTAATTAAACCTTTAATTGAGCCTATGATTAAATCAAATCGACCTATAAAAGTCTATTCAAGTTCTCATACTCAACTTTTATATAAATTCGTCCAATAATCATTTATTTTGAACTTGAATCTACATTGTCTTCCAATCTTGAGTATAATTGGGTTCTTGATTTTTGTATAAAATCTTAGTTTAGTTCTTTCATGCATTTAAAACCCTTCTCAGCCTGTTTTTTACCAAGTTACTAGTCTTTTTTTTTTCATTTTTCAAAAAAGAAAACGACACTTTTTTGGGAAACTCAAAATTAGGTTATGATAGTGATGATCAATCATGAGAGTTAGAAGACGTGATCGACTAGGAAAAGTCAATCAATCACATAGATAAGAGTTTGTACGATTGACTAGAATATCAAGTGCTCCTTTTAATAAGAATGTAGTATATTACACTAGCAAAATTACAAATTATTTAGGAAATATATGATTACCATGTAGGAGATGTGTTTATAGGAATATAAATTATATTATGATTCATGTTGTGAGCTTCTAATCTACTATGAACAGTTTATATAGGATTGAGAATAATAGTTCATATAGGATTTTATTTTTGTAACAACGTAAAAATCATTCATTTACTATAAATGATGGTCAGCTTTATATACACAATTTCTTTATGCAATTAAAAGCTGTATTGCAATTTATTTATTTTCCTTCATTGCTTTTTTTTAATAAGCATTTTATTTCCTTCTTACTTTATTTACTTTCTTATTAAATATAGTCATTTAACACAATTGGATAAATGAATCTTGTTACGATATGATGCAAATCTCGTGATCATATATGGTCACGCAACCTACAACAAAGATGATAACTTCCCCAAAAAAGTCGAATAATCAAGTTTCGTTGAACCTTAACCTAGAGTTAACCGGTAACTAAAAACCAGAGGTCTTGGTTTGGTTTGCACTTCAAAACTGAATTTCATTAATGTATAAAGGCTGCCCCTAATTTTGCAACAAAACAAAACATAATATAGTTCTAAAATAATAGCCCTAATGGTTTCATATTGAAGTGCAAACCAATGAGCCTTAACTAAAACTAAGTCAAGTACAAGCCTAAACATTGATTTTTTACCAAAACAACTCAATAGAAATAAAAGCCCAAAAACTAAAATATAATTCAATAAATAAACCTTAAGAAATATCCAGATTAATACAAGTTATCAAAACAACTCTAAAATCATCTCTTTTCATTAGATTCCTAATAGCCAAATCTAAAACTTGTAGATGAAAGAGTGTCCCTTTGTGTCGTCCATTAATTCTCTTTCCTTGCTAAAGTTTCTTCCATTGTTTAGTAAAAAAATATGCTCTAAAAAATAGGAAGAAAAGTAGCAGAAATATCTTCTTTAAACAGTCTCCCATAATCTCCCTTTTGAATAAGAAAACCCTTTGAAATAAGAAAAAACAAAAAAACAACAAAAGAATCTTAAGCCTCCTTGCCACCATATACATTCTATAATAGATATGGAATCCTTGCAAACTATATCTCATCGTTTGACCTGGAATCCTTATAGAATAGGTAAGCTAATAGCCGTCACACATGCTTCCAAAAGCATTAAAAAATCCTTGTATTGACTGAAATCCATAATAAATAAGGAAACAATATTTCTCTAATTTTCATACATTCTTGACAGATTTTAGTTTTGACTTCAAAAATATCCTTCTTTCTTGTCTGAATGAATTAGTAGGCCTACCATATATCGCCGAGAAGATATGAACGTATAATTTTCAACCCAATTGGAATCTTAGCTAAATTCTTCATGTAGCTCTAGATATAGTCTGAACAGTAGATGAAGGTTCAAATAGACAAATTTAACATGATTCATTCAGTAACTTTGACCCTATAAAATAATCTCTTACCATACTCTGATTTACTTAAAATTTTAAGCCAATGTATAACATCATATCTAAAACTCCTACAAAAATTTCAGCTCAATCTAACAATCAAATTGAAAGTTATGCTCAATAAAATAAAACTTGACAATACAAGATTTTACACCAAAATCTGAATGTAACCTTGCTTGGATTATATCACGAGATTAAACATCTTAATTTATATTTGCCTCTTAACTTTTCTAGATATATATTTAGTTATTATTAATAACTTTTTTATTTATTTATTGACAGATAGATGATTCTCGATTTATTTAATTAAATATATATATATATATATAAACTTTTTGATTTACACTTGATATTTTTTATGTAAAAAAACATGTTAAAAAAACCTACATGTTTTTTCTTTTTTTTTTTTGTTGAAAAAACAATATTCAGCATGGCGTAGGTGGGTCAAATAAGTAGTTCTATCCTAAAACTCTATCTAGTATAGAGAACCAAAATGACGGAGGCCCACTTTCCATAAGGTAAATATACATACGAACAATTTGTGACAGTCAACCCATGAAAATACAAGATATAAAGGTCAATATTACACCACTGCAAGCACAGGAAACAGGACGCAACCCAAAAAAAAACCACCCTTCTCAACAATGCGCGCTGCAGTCAGGATAAACTTCGAAGCCCAATACCAGCATATTTTCTAAGACATTTGCAGTACAATACAAAGGGTGGGCCGAGAAATTACCAATTAAGTGAACTGTCGTCTTATATATGTATCTTCGTGTACAAAAACAGGGTCTTGAGTGTGTGGTGCAAACTGGGGCTGCCCCATGGCTATGCCACTTTGATTAGAAAGAGGAGGATTTGGCCATGGATCGTTACTGTCCTTAGCAGAATTTAAGGTGAGATAACAAAGAATCCCAAGGGCCACGCTTGCAAAGGCCAAGACAGCACCACCTGCAAAGACCCCAGGTTTTACAACATAGCAATAGTAATTGCCAAAGTACATTGTCTCTTCACCATGCTGATTGTTGAGGGCAGCACCAGTCAACAAAAGAAGAAATGCTATTACAAATGTGAACCTGCATGTATTGTCAAATCGATCATTATGAACGGAACATAGTTTCAAATTAAGCTGATGTATAAATATAGCATACAGTAGGTTTATGTAAGTTTGTGTTTGCACATGCATGCATGGATATGCACGTTGGCCCATGGTCATTTCCCAATTAAACAAAAGATTTCCCTTTTCAAGTGTTCCCTTTTGCTGAGAGCTTAATTCTCATGTTTCTCTTTTTTCATCTAGCCCGACACTTTTTTTTTATTCATATCAGAGTTACATATGCTATGCGGGTGTGTTTATGTATGAGCATGCCCACTCATCTGCATGTTTGGAGGATCTCAAGCGTTCAAGTAAGGAATGCTTTTGCCAATGCTTGCGAGTCCCCTTGAAGCCTAATGCATTGCATGGGTTAAAAGATAAGATCATGGATTTAATTGTGGTGTTAACTTTTTATTCACAGAGAACTGGATTGAATTTGGTTGAAGGGAATTATATATTGCATATACATGTTAGTTATAATTTACAATTGGTGCTTGTTTGGCATTGTTCTGTCTTTAAAGCACAACTGTTTTTACCTACTTTTCATCTAAAATCAGTGTTTGATTTAGGCCATTTTAGTTTTGAAATCAAAGCATGTGATATTTTAAAAGGAAACTGCTTTATTCTTTAATCAAATAGGGTACCATTATGTTCTTAAGAAAAAAATATAATTTGTCAAGAGCTCTGCAGCAAATGGGAACCCTACTTGTATTATTATAATTTCAACTTGCAACACAACACAGTACAGAGAAAAATAGCCAAACCACAACACAACAATTCCAAGCTGCTCTTAGTAAAATTGAATTAATTTAATTGAGATAAATATCCTAAATATACTTGTCTTTTTTATCATTGCATTCGATTTTACAAGGGACTAAAAGGTAAATTTATAGGTATAAACACACAGTCAAATGTAGAGGTCGGTCTCACCACTCCCACAGCTAATTTATAAAAATTGACCTAATAGAAAACTTTACATCTAAGCATATTCAATTCATTTCAACAAGAAAAATCACCTTCCAGACATGAGAAATGTCAATAGTGATGAATTGAATAGAATACTACACAATTCTTAGCTTTCCAAACAAACTATAAGTTGATTAACAGGTGATATAGTAATTGGTTTGGTTTCCTAGATTCAAGCATGAGGATTTGAAGGTCTTCAGTTCAAGCGGTCCTCTATCAGGATCATTTTAGGCCATTCAAAGAAGTCATCAAGATTGGTAGCATAGAAAATTTTCAATTCAAAACATATTGCAGCATTGTAACATAAAACAATAGGATAATTACATGCTTTACATGATTTGAGGTATATTAGCAGTAAATTTTCTGGAAAGAAGTTTGAAATTCAATAAATATCATATATCATTTTGTGTTGATAATTTCATTATACAGAAAAGGATCCGCTAACACAAGTATTTTGTATACAAGTACCCACATCACTCTAACTATTAGTGTATTGCTAATGATTACTAAATCATCCTTTGAATTTAATATCTTAATGTATCACGAACATCAAATTCCAGTTCAATTAGACCTTATTTAAGCATTTCAACTATGATCTACATCAATAAAATATAAAAGCACAGAAGGGTTAAAAACAAATTAAATTATAGCAAAACCACATCTCTCTGACATTTAGTACAGTGTTACTATTACTAAATCATCCTTCGAATATAAAATCCTAATGTACCATGACAATCAAAGACCAGGTCAATTTGGTCTCAATAAGTATTCCATGACATGATCTACATCAATACAATATTAACACAAAGATAGATTAAAAATAAGAAACAAATTAAATTATAGCAAAAGTTATGATCCTGTGTAAGGGTATATAAAACAGGGTTTTTTCCAATCATTATGAATAGTCTTCAAGTCATGTTGTTTATCAATTCAAGAAGATACGACAGTGTATTTAGGTCTTAGAAATTTCAAGTAAACATGCTCTACAAAGATAGTGAAGTATGTTAAAAAAAAAAAGGATGTCAAAAAAATATGATTATTAGAAGTGGCCAATGCCACTAAGCATTAAGTCAAAAGTACATTTTTGTTGATGCATTCGCAGGAACTCAGGTGCTGATAATGATCTAACATTTAGATGACACATTCTAGCTCATTGGTATCACATCTAAAGCATCAAAATAGGATAAGCTGCTAGAGGGGGGATAAACATGTTGGTGAAGAGCTAAAGATGTTGACAAAGGAAGGAACAATCAACTGTTAACCTCAATAATGGAATAAGTAAAGCTGAATTAGAGTTTTAAACACAAATGGCCATTGAGAATTACCAGGAAATAACAAAGCAGACAAAAGCTGTTGTCCAATTTGAGTTTGAACTGTGTTGGCTTCTTTTGCAACAAACACACCCAGTTGCAACATTAATAATTACTTGAGCAATAGTAAGAGCCACAGCTGCAGTCAAACCAAGACCCAGTGCTGGACTCCGAGGATAGGTACATTGTGTTGCAGATGTGAACTGAACCTCAGAACCCTGCAGGAATAGAAAATGATTACATTAGAAACCATTTTACAACTGAGGTTGTATAATTCCAACAATTCCTCGGAGTACAGAAGTAAAGATTCATGTTGCGGCAAACATAAAGGTCCTGAAGAGCAACAGGAATTCACAAAAAGATTATGAAAATAAAAAAAAATCTATAGCAAAAGATAATAAAATTGGCACTCTAGAGCAGTAATTTCTGCAAAACTGAATGACAGACATAGGTATCGTTGTTTCTGGTTATGTCGAGATGGCAGAATAAACTGAAAAATCTAATTTTTTTTTTGTCACAAATTCACAATTCAACATTACCAACCAAAATTAGCATAAGCTCCACATAATAATAAAAGAGATGTTGTATATAAACATGACATTGGAGATGAGGGAATTCACTACAATGAAACCCCACAAGACTGGGATACAAAAGGAATCATGTAGGTCCATCCTTGTTTATATCTGGCTGATACAGATCGATTACAGAAAGTATACAAAATCAAACAGTTCATGTTTCCTTCTTTCATAATAGCTAATCATTCAGCTGATTGAGCTGGAGATGAGCAAATGCCATTGCCGCTGGAACATGCAAAAGATGAAACAGATTCTGACTTGTAATGAAGTTGTTGAGACCCCTGAATTATTTAATATATCACACCGCTCTAACAAAACTCAAAAGGAAGAGGGCACAGCTTCAAAGGCTTAAGTTCTGAGATTAGTTGAAAAAAATATATATTCTAGAACATTAAAGAAAAGGTAATGAAACTAACACAACAAATCATCTTGAGTTCTTAATAGAAACTAATTAGTTTGATAATTAAGAACTGGCTTGTCCTCTGATAAACAGGGCTGTTCCTCTCTGATGTGTTAGTAGCAGAGACATTGTATGAAGAGGAAAACATTTGGTGGCCGGAAGAGATTATTCATCAGCTAATGAGTTAGTCAAATATGTGAATTGATAGTGTAAAACATAGACCCTAGGCAATAAGCACGTTTCCTTGTCTTTTACATAAACCCTTACCCCTGAGGATGAAGCACCTAGAGGAAAAAACCAACAAGGCAATGTAGTAGGGTGACAGTTGTTTTCTGTTAATAAACAAAAACATTGTGCCCTTCTCGTAGCTGATTTTGACTCAAAACTGTAGTAAAAAGCACCCTATACTTATGAGAACAGACAAAGATTTTTACCATAATCTCAAAAATCGATCTTGTTCTCAAGACAAGAGGTGTGAAGACAAATTGGTTTTCAGAAGAAAATGTTGTGAACCTTTGTCTTTTGTTCACAAACATGGTTTCGGTTTTGAGAAAAGAAAAGGGAGAAAAAATAAGGTTGAATGCTCCAAAAGGACTTGACTAGCTAGCAACTTCAGGATTGACACACAAGTGGTCATTACAAAATAAGCGGTGATTCTATAAAACCAAGCGAATAGATACAAAAACCAATCACGGTGATTGAAAATCAATATAAACACTGTCAATTGTATGTATAAATAGACTTAAACAACACTATCCCAGCAGGAGTCATAATATTAGAAAGTAAACCTGCAAAGAGCAAGATGAACAGTTGAAATGAAAAAAAAAAAAAACATTTTACCTTAATCCTTGTTGCTTCTGCACCAAAACCTGTAGCAACTGATAATAGCCCCAACAGACCCACAACACTGCATAACACCAGGGCCTTTCTTTCCATCTCTCGCTCTCTCCCTCTCTCTCTCCCCCCTCCTAAAGAACCACAAAATAAAGCTAAAGGTGCCTGTGTCCCTTTGTCTGAGGAGGAAGCGTAAAGTTGGTGGAGTACTGTGAAGTGTGAAGTACGGATTGGGCGTCTTTTGTGAACGAACCGTGTTGTCGAAGTACAGGAGGGGTTACGTGTGTGTGTGTGTGTGTCATGGAATACATTAACACAATCTTTTGCTCATAAACAGGTGAACAATATTTAATTAAATAATAATAATTAATTTAGATCGATAATGATTAAATAATTATTTTTAATTATATAGTTATTCATTCTTATGTATAAATAGAAATCTATTACATCTATATATATGTTTTTTTTCCTTTTTTTATTTTGTATTATCATTTTTTAGGTACGGGGAGGAGAGATGCATTCAACATTAAAGGTAAATATCATCACCTTTTTTTTTTCTTTTTTCTTCTTACCTTTGTATTATTTTGTTATTATTTTTTATATAATCTAAAATAAAATATAAAAACAAACCGTAAAACATAAAGCATTTTGCATCATTTAAAGTAAAAATATTCCTTAATAATTATAGAAAAAACTATAAAATAAAGAATTTGATCTCATCATTGTGACAACTATGAATGCATAAAATTATAATAATTTATATGCAAAAACTACATCTTAAATGGATTGAACAACATATTGTATGATATGTATAATTCAATCAATAGTGCAAAGTCACTATGAAAAATCGAAAGTGCAAGGTTGAAGATGTTGATGTTAAAAAGCTAATAGTTGGTAAATTTTTGAATTTCAAGATGGTCAATTCAAGAAGTATGACAAGTCGAGTTTAATACTTTAAGCTAACCTTGCATGATATCCATGCTAAAAGAATTGTTCTTAGTGAATCCTTTTAGGTGATTGCAATTATTAAAAAATTTTCATCATTTTAGAAAGACTTCAAAAACTATATAAAGCATAAACATAAAAAAAAAAAAAAAAGAGAGAGTTCAAGACCTTATTTTGAGGTTGAGAAAAGAAAAGGGAAATAAATTGTCTAAAAGAAGAGCCAACTCATTCAATATATCCCCCAAAGCAAACATTATTGAGTAAATGATGAAGACCTATAATAAAAATTAAAAGAAAAGGCTTATTGTGAAGGGGAAGGAAATTGCCAAGAAGTTTAATGAAAAAAGCTTCATATGCAATGAAACTGGACACCAAGCCAAGAATTATAGAAATAGAGCTCAACAAAGAAATCCTAAACAAAAAAAGGATTGCTCAAATCAAAATCACCAAGGTCAATCACCTTATAAATGAAGTTTTGGAAATAAACTTGTCTATTATTATTTTTAAAGTCAACTTGATCAATCCTAAGTAGTGATAGGTTGATATAACAAGGCATGTATATGTCAAGAAGATAATGTTTTTCACTTACAAAGAAATGGATGGTGAATACTTATAAATGAAGAATTTATCAACCCCCAAGGTACTTGGTATTGAAAAAGTCACACTAAAGATGACTTTCAAAAAGCTTCTCTCCCTCAACAATTATGTTCTTTATGTTGTTGACATTAGAGACAACTTAGTGTCTGACTTATTATTGATTAAAAATAGTCTTAAGATGGTTTTTGACAATGACAATTTTATACTCACTAAAAGTGGGATGTATGTAGGAAATGAATATCTTTGTGATAGCCTCTTCAAAATGAATGTAAGGCCATTATAACAAAGGATAAGATAAATAAAAATAATTTTTGTTCTTCTTACTTGAGTCTTATGATATGTGGCATGGAGATTAGGACATGTGAATTATAATTATATACAAAGGTTAATTAATCTTGAATTAGTAAGCATGTTTTTTTAAAGAAAAATCATGAGCATGAGATTTGTGTAGATAGAATTAAAGCTCACGAAAACTTTTTTTCAAGCAATTCAAAAAATTAGTGAACCTCTAAATTTAATTCTCTCGGATATTAGTGATTTAAAAATTATATAAACTAAGAGATGAAAAAGAGTATTACATTACTTCTATAAATAATTGCATAAAACATTATTATACCTATTTACTTATATGCAAATATAAAAAATGTGGAACATTTCAACATAACAATAATAAAGTTGAAAATCAACTTAAGAAATGGTGGAAAAGGCTTAAATATCTTAGTCTAATTGTGAGTCATAACTCACTCAGCTATTCCTCCCAAGTTTTCTCTTTTAAAAAAGATGGTATAACATATAAGGTACATGTATACCAGAGGCATCTTTTGATATTCTTTTATCACTTCTTTATCTTTGCTATTATTGATGAATCTCTTTCTAGTTCTAGCATATATGACTAATTTTAGCCTTTGTAAGAGTTGATCAAATGTTACTTTTTATAAAAAAAAAATTATCAATTCGTCCTTCTAGCTTGGGGTGGTTATTTTTGTTGTGACTTAATGGAAACAATCATTGTCTACCTTAATTTTCTTTTTATAAAAAGAGAACGAAACCAACCTCTAACGCCTTTTAGATCTCATTCTTGAAGATAACATAATCATTAATGTCATGTTTTTATAAGTAGTGCAACTTACAACAATTCTTCCTCTTGATTTGATAGGTAGTAAGGATTGTATGGTTACCAAGGAGCTTGATTTGCCCCTCATACATTAGTTAGTCAAAAATTTCTTCAAATTTTTTTTAATGTCAAAAAGCACTATTTACCTTAATTGACCACTTTGGTAAGTTTTTGTTTCTTTGCAACCAAGTTTGTTATCCATTTTTTACTTCCGCAACATTGTAATTTGAAATGGTGTTCCTTCTTTAAGCTTTCCGATCGATATAAGTTGCTAGTGGATTTCTTCAAACCCTTATTCAAAGTTTGAGTCGATCATTAAATGTGTGTTTACAACATCATTCAAATAACCAATTAAGTATGTCCCTCTCATATATTTTTTTTCCAGTTTGTTTTGATAACATCTTTTCATAATAAATAACATCATTTATAAGCATATAGATATTCAAGTACTTGGATCCCATAGACCTTTCATTGATATTCCACTATATCATTATAACTGCAGTGCACTTAGTTTTTAAAATCTTGAATAAAAAAGCATAACTTTTTATAGACTCTCGTAGATCTTGTACTATCTTATCTAAGTCAGCCAATGTTATCTTTGGTTTAGTTTTATAAAAGTGATCATAAAAATAAGTCTTAATTTCTTTCCAACTACTTGTAAACCCCTAATATAAAATCAGGTAAAATAAGTATATAAAGGATAAAATTTACTAATTGGGGTGGAAAATATTTATACAAGAATAATAATAATAATAGAGTGAAATTTTAAATCAAATAATATGACTTTTTGTGTGAAAAACATTAATCACCTCGCGTATAATCACACTATCTTGATTGAAAATGGTAAAAACTCTGAATGAATTTTATGATAAATATGATGGGAGTCTCCAATGGACTAGTCTAAAAATTATAACTATTTAAGTAAATAAAATGGTATGTGAACTCAGAGTTTTGGCTTATAATTACTAACGGTCTAGTTTTACGATATTGAACATATCTCTCAATTCGATTGTTGGATTGGACTAAAATTTTATGAGAGATCTACTGACATATTATTTTATCTTAGGTTAAAATTTAATGTGAATCTAAGCTTAGGAAGGTCCCACAAGAAGAATGACAATGATAAGGTAATTACAACAATTCAACATTGTGGGAGAAAAAGTCTAAATGACGGTAAATGATAACTAGCCAAAAGAAATACCATTTATGCACTATTCATGTTATTGTTCATACAGAACAATATAAGGTGAGGGAGAGTGAGACTTCATATGATTCTTTCTTCAAAACACCTTAAGAACCCTTCCTAAATGAGTGAGATAGTGTGTATATAAATTATTTTGAAAGAGAAAAACATGTCGGTGATAAAATTTATGAGAGGAAATTGTTGAGAGAAGTTTGAGAAACTAGGTATGGGTTTGTCAAGGGAGAACAAATTGAAGAGGGAATCCACAAGAACATTCTTAATTTGGATTCAAAACTTGGTTAGCAAAGTGTTTCTTAATTCTTTTTTTTTTTTGAAAGTTTATTATGAACAATTGCAAAGAACCTTAAGTTTCTTATTCTAGGGTTCTTAGTCAAATTTTGGAGGATTATGAATTTTAGAATAACAATCAAATTCTTATGTAGAAGCATGTTTAATTGTGTGAATGAATTATATATATGACATGAGTTTATTGTAGCAATGCTTGATTTTGGATTTACGTAGTGTGTTGTGGTGGAAATATGTGTAGGAAATTGGGAAACATGAGGATGTAAAGACAAAATGCTGCTTTAATAACCTTATATCTTGGTGTTTGAGGGTTGTTTTGATGTCCAATTGTGTGCAATTAAAGGTTGCTATAACAACTCTATAACTTGATATTTTAGGGCTATTTTGATGCCCCAAATAGGTGCGAACAAGGGCTATTGCGACAACCCTAAGCCTGTACATGTAGGGACTATTTTGATACTTAAAAAATATACAAACAAGGGATATTATATTAGCTCTAGATTTGGGTATTTAAGAGTTGTTTTGATGTCCTAAAAATGGGCAAATAAAGGCTACCGTGACAGCCATGAGCATGGGTGATTAGGGGTTTCTTTGACAACCCAAAAAGTGTTTAAATGGGGGCTGCTATGACAACCATAAATATGTAAACTATTTGACCATTTTAAATTGTGAGTATAGGTAGGTAAAGGTAGTTATGGCCAAAAAAGGTACGAGTGTATGTTAAAGTTATTGAACAACAAATGTGAGTATATAGTAAAAATGAAAGTGAAACTTAACATGATTGAAAAATAAATAGGGAAAAAGATATATCAAGATTATGAGTTTTGATACGATCGATCAAATTTCTATTTTATAGAGTTTAGAAATATTTAAGAAGTTACTATAAGTTTATTGAATTCAATTAATATTCTATCTGGAATGCTGGTGTAAGATGATAATTATAAATGAGATTGAGTTAATTTAAGCATACAAGTTAGAGTTGATGATTGTATGAGAAACTGAAATTCATGTGTGAGAAATGTGAAATGTGAAATGTGAATGAGGATAATATTGATGAACGATATAAAGTTCATGAAATAGGTTACCAGTAAGCTGATATGTATACCTCTTATAAATGTTAAGAGGAGCATTCGTAGCTAGGAATTCTGCAAAAAAAGCTCACATTGTTGGAGCACCAGGTAGTGAACGACACCTTGTCCTTTTAAATTTAGTATACTTTTATTAATAATTATATATTATCTTGTAATCATGAAATTAAATGAGAATTATTGGATTATATTTCTAAAATATGAGAATGTATGAATGTGTTAGGACGAAATGATATGGATTGCTAATAAGAAGAAGCAAATGGATAAATATGTGTGAGAGGAATTAAAAAAAAAGGTTCAAATAAGTATGAAATTGGTATGATTTGATACTCAGTAGCCAAAATATACTTAGTAGCCGTAAGAATGATAACTCAGGAAAATATATGATTTGATACTTAGTAGTTGTAAGAACAGTAACTAAGGAAAATGTATGATTTGATACTTAGTAGTTGTTAGAACATAAACTAAGAGAATGGTATGATTTGATACGTAGTATCTATAAGAACAATAACTAAGAAAATGATATGGTTGTTAGTAGCTAAAAGAATTGGTAACTAAAGAAATGAATTGTGATACTTAGTAATTGGAAAGACAGTGACTAGGGAAATAGAATATAATAGTAGTTAACCAAGAAAACAATGATAAATTATAGGAATATGATGTTTAGTCAACCATGAAGAGGATAATCAAGGAGAGGAAATAATGTTTAGCGATCAAAGGCTATTAACTAATGAATTAAAGGTGTTATTTAACTATTCATAATAATAATAACCTAAGTGAGAATTATAAACTTAAATGTCTTAAGGATCATAACTACTATGAAGAATACAAATGAAGTAAGGACGAAGAAGATATGTGGAAATTAGAAATTCAATATTGAGCTTGAATGGATTGTGTTAAGTTAGGATTTTATGTTGATGTTAGACTAATTAAATGGTACTCCTTAGAGAACCCATGTGTTTATTTATTATTGATTTACCTTACCTAAATGTTACTTTGAGAACATTGGATCCGTAGTTGAGCCAATAGTACTAGGTTGGCATGAAATGAATAATAAGTCATTGGGAATAAAGGATATGTAGATGAAAAGATTAGTTGCCCATTGAATAAAGGGTAATGTTAATGAATTGTGTAAGGTCAATAAGAGAACTTACTCTCATAAGTAAGGATGAGATAAACACTAAAGAGGTTATGTGAGTATTGACTTAACTACATATAAAATCATGTGGTGTTATATGGAATGGCATATCAAATGGATCGTAACGAAAGAGTTTGTTATACAGGGTCAAGTGTAAATTGTTGTTATCAAAACCAGATTGATGGATATATGATTAATCTTGAATAACAACTCATAAATAATGGAAGGAATTAGCTAAAAACATATCGGTTGAATTGATAGAAAATGCCAATGAGTTAAATAGATGTAAATCTTACTTTGAATGACAAATGGTAATACAAAATGTATAATAGTGTAAATTTTTTATGAAGTGGTAAATGGTATTTGGGATTCAAGGATGATGTAATATCATAAATGAGCCGTAAACTTATTGAGATTGGAAAATGATATAGACAAGTCGTAATTGATATAATTGGAGGCTAAGATTTAAGAATGATATTGATGCGCCATTATTAATACAATAGGCGTTGAAAGAACCACTAGAAATCAAATGATAGAAAATAATGTATCATACATTTTGAAAAGATTAAATGTAGTTGATGAATTCAAGCAAGATTAAATGTATTAAATGGATCGATGAATCCATAATCAAGTCAAGTACTTAAGATGTGTTTATTGTATAGTGGCCCCCGAGTGAGTTGAATAACGTTAAGAATTGAATAGATGAGACTATCTATATGCTTGAACTCTAATAGGTTTGATATGGTTCGGCCTATGGTTTGACCTTGAGTTACTAATGATTGGGATTTGGTTGGGAGCTTAGATTTGAGGGGAGACGATTCAGCCAAGTAGGGTTTTTCCTTGGGTTTTAGCTTTTATTCCATTCAACCATGTTGAGTTTTCACCTTGGAATGCATTTGGTCAGATTGGGTTTGTTGATGTTGATGAGTTCAACCCCATTATAGAGGAATTGGTTTCGGCCAGATCTGGTTTGAGCCTTGTGAATATGCATGGGCTTGGGCTACATGGGGTCCAAAAGTGGCTAGAATTAATTAGGGTGTTGGGTTCCTTTTCCTACAAGGATTTGTCAAACATCCTAGCTAAGTTTGGGTTTAATATAGGCAGTTACAAGGTTAAATTGGAGAGGGAATATTGTGTCTCTATATTGGACAAGGATTCCATATCTAACATGGAAACCAATGGGCGACAATATATAAGAGTCAATTCCCCTATTCATTTGTTCATTACAAGCAAGGATTCCTTTCCTTACAATGAGAATAAGAGGTGACCAAATTTTGATGACTTTCCTTATTGTTTTCTTTCCTTTCTCTTGCAAGATTTCCTTACTCAAAAGGGAAATTGTGGAAGGCTTTTCAAAGGGAAGAACTCAACAACTCTCTTTCCTATTTTTTAGAGCATCAATTCGACCAAACAAAGAAAGAAGATCAAGCATTCAAGGCAGCATGTTTCAAGCATGGAAAAAGGTCTAAAATGCTTGGCAAGCACACATTATTCCTATGTAAGTCAGACTTGACCACACAAGGAATTAATCAAGCTAAGGATGGTTTTGGGGGCTAATTATTTCCTTGTATTATTCTGAATATTTTACCTGGTTTTTATATTGTTTCAAGTATTATTTGAATCATAATATTTCAATTTAGATTTTTAAGTTCAGATGGGTTTGTTTTGGCCCAAATTAAGTACTTTAGATCTGTTTTAGGAATTAGGCTTGTGTTAGCTGAAAGCCCAAGCAAGCACACATTATTCCTATGCAAGTCAGACCTAACCACACAAGGAATTAATCAAGCTAGGGATGGTTTTGGAAGCTGATTATTTTCTTGTATTATTCTGAATATTTTACCTAGTTTTTATATTGTTTCAAGTATTATTTGAATCATAATATTTCAGTTTAGTTTTTTAAGTTTAGATGGGTTTGTTTTGGCCTAAATTAAGTGTTTTAGATCTGTTTTCAAAATTAGGCTTGTGTTACCTAAAAGCCCAATGGCTTGCAACCCAATATGAGTCCATTATGATTAATTATCTTAAGACTATATAATGTTTTCCTTGCTGTGAATTTCAACACCCTTGAGATTAATAATATTATTGTGTTTTGCTTGAAGCAAATGTGTTTTTTGTTGTGACAAAGAAGAAAACCTAACTTATCAAGGTATAACTGACCTTGTGGCGTTAATTTACAAATTCTAATACCTCTGGTTCTTAGTTATAGGTTAACTCTTGGTCAAGGTTCTCAAACCTAATTTTTAGCTTTCTTAGGGAAGTATCATGACCACATGATCAAGAGGTCCGTATTAGTTTGTAATAGAGCTAAACTCTAAATTCAGGTTTTATCCCTTATTTCTTGGATTTTCGTTTCATTATTTTTCTTAGTGTCAGTTTCGTCTTTGTCCTTGTATTTTTTTTCCAGTCAGAATCCTAAGGGTCAGTTTTGATCATATTTGTTTTCTTTCCTGTATCATTTCTTGTTTATTTTCATTATTATTGTTCTTCTTAGAGTAAAAATAATAATAGCACACCAAAAATATTAGTTAGGTTAGTCTAGTTTGATTACATCTATTTCACTTCAGCCGATCAAAACACCTCAAAATTGACTCAAATTTCACATTCTGGTTATTTAGGGTGGAAATACACCACTTACAAATTCTCAACTTGGTTGGGCATCAATTTTTTTAGGTTCTAGATTCGGATTAGAAAGGGGCTGTTACTTTTTTCTTTCGCGTCAACATATCAAAAGTTATTGTAATTGCATTGAAATTTATGTTCTGTTTATTTGGGTTGAAAACTCATAAAATATCAGTTTTTAAATTGGAAGTTGTTTGGCCTAGGGTCCAGATTTGGTTCAAATTAGTGTTTTCGTATCGTAAACTCTATTCATGTTGTGTCTTCGCCTCGTCTTGATAGGAAAGCTATGCATGATGGATTTCAGAACAGGTTTTCATTTGTGAAGGATAGGAAATCTATAATTGTTTCTTTATCTCCTAATTAGATTTATGAGGATCAGTTGAAACTTGGAGAGGATAAAAGGGCTGAAAAAGAGAGTTTGTATTTGAATGAGAGGGTTATTCAAAACATATTCTTTGTTGACAGGGTTTTACAGGGTTTTGATGATTACAAATTGTTTCGACCTTGTAATGATGATGTGCTTTTAGTTGATGATTTTCATGTTTTATATTTGAGGTTGAATCTTTCAAAAGAAGGGGAGGATGATACTGTTCAGCCTATAGTTTGGCCTTGGGTTACTCATGATGAGGATTCAGTTGGGAGCTTAAGTTTGAGGGGAAGACCATACAACCAAATAAGGTTTTTCCTTGGATTTTAGCTTGTATTCATTCATCCATGTTGGGTTTTCACCTTGGGATGTATTCAGCCAAATTAGGTTTGTTGGTGTTGATGGGTTTGGTGCAACTATGAAGGAGTTGGTTTCGATCAGATCTGGTTTGAGCATTGTGAATGTGCATGGGCTTAGGCTATATGGAGTCCAAAAGTGGCAAGGATTAATTAGGGTGTTAGGGTCCTTTTTCCTATAAGGATTTGTCAAAAAATCCTAGCTAAGTTTAGGTTCATGATGGGTGGTTACAAGGCTGAATTAGAAAGGGATTATTATGCATCTATATTGGACAAGAATTCCATATCTAACATGGAAACCAAAAGTTCACAGCATATATAAGTAAATTCCCCTATTTATTTTTCCATTACAAGCAAGGATTCCTTTCCTTAAAATGAGAACAAGAGGCGACCAAATTTGAAGGACTTTCCTTGTTGTTTTCTTTCCTTTCTCTTGTAGGATTTCTTTACTTTAAAAGGAGATTATGGAAGGCTTTTAAAAAGGAAGAATTCAACAACTCTCTTCCTTATTTTTTAGAGCATTAATTCTACCAAACCATGAAAGAAGATCAAGCATTCAAGGCAACATGTTCCAAGCATGGAAAGATGTTTAAAAAGGACGACAAACACACATTATTTCTATGCAAGTCAAACTAGCCTACATAAAAACATTAATCAAGCTAGGGACAGTTTTAATGGCTGGTTGTTTCATTGTATTATTCTAAATATTTACTTGGTTTTTATGTTGCTTTAAATATTATTTGAACCATAATATTTTAGTTTAGGTTCTTAAGTTCAATTTGGTTTGTTTGGGCTCAAATTAAGTGTTTTATGTCTGTTTTAGGCATTAGGCATCTATTAACTGAAAGCCCAATGATTTGCAACCTAATATGAGTCCATTAAGGTTAATTATATTAGGACTATATAATGTTTTCCTTTATGCAAATTTCAGCAGCCCTGAGTGTAAACCCCGGTTATAATTTTTCTAGGTTATTAAAATATGAAAATTTTAACCAATAGTAAAATGGGTTAAATTAAATTAAAGAAACCTAAATCCAGATAAAAATAGTGAAATTAATGAAATGAAAAGTGAATATAGTACTAAATTGTTGAAAAGAAAAACATTTGTGAGGATAAAATAAATATGTAAGACCAAGAGAGGTCAATATTCAAATAACAGAAGGTTGGGAGTTTATGTACAAATGATAAAAAGGGGTGGGGATAAATGTGCAATTAAAAAGATGATAGAACTATAAATATCATTCTATTTTCTCTCTTGGAGTGACTTGCAAGAGCAAGAGAGAGTTTAGAGAGAGGCTGGAGAGAAGACATATTGATGGTAGAACATCCGACAGCTATAACTCCACCTTCCACCGTTAGATCTAAATGATATTTGGATATGTTGTTCTTCGTCATGTCGTGTACATTGTCACCGGAGGGATTGTTTATATCAGTCCCCGTTTGAGAGATATCACGGGCAAAACATTTCTAGGAAAATACACTTCTGGACAATCTTCTTTGCTGACTGTTTTCTCCTCCGGCCACCATTGCATCAGGCTATAATTTGGATATGTTGTTCTTGCTGATGCTGTCTAAATTCTAAACGATAGAGATCAGAAACAAACACTCGGTATAGAAGTTGTGCTTCTCACACAGTAGGTCTGCAAGTTTGAGGTCAGTTCGGTTAAACCCATATTTCTAGAAATTTCACCATTTGATGAAGTTGATATTTGGATATGTTATACTCATAATAATGAATTATAACTTGACCATATGGATTGTTTGGAATATTATTCATTTGTTATTTATGGTTGATTGAAACTATTGTCAAGGATTGTGTTTAGAAGAATATTGTTCGGAAAGTTTGTAAAATCGATAAGAATATTTTATTTTAATATTAAGAGGGAAGATTGAAATAAATCAGATAAATTGACTCCTAAAAAGGTATTTTTTGACACTCTTAAACGATATGTGATATGGCTAGGGGTTGAGATAAAAGAGAAAAAGTTAAATTATGGATGTTGTGTGTAAATGGAAAGGTTGATGAATCTAGACAGATTCATCTTCTGATTTTTAGAGAGAATTCGAGTAGGAGGATGAGGGAATTAAGATCAAGTTTCTTCATAGTAATTGTAGTTTTGGATGTTAGCTAGCTAAAGAAATTGGTCTTGCTCAATTTGGAGCTGTAGAACTCCAGCTATGGGTCACCAACCGAGATGAGGTCATGACAGACCCTGTAGGGCAGTATGTAATGTTTGTTGATAAGCAATTTTGACTATCTTAGAGGCAGAACGAGGTTTTCCTTCCTTCAAAGAACTTGTAGCCTCTTGTCTTAGCTTTCCAACGGGACCAATCTCGCTTGAAATGGAGTTCTATAACTCTAGATATAGTTAAAACTCTGAGGAGAGGTCGGACAGTAACAGTTCAATATCAAAATAGTAACAATCCAATGTTTGTTGATGATCAATTTTGACTATCTTAGAGGCAGAACTGGGTTCTCCTTCATTCTGAAAACTTGTAGCCTCGTGTCTTAGCTTTCTAACGAGACCAATCTTGCTTGAAATAGAGTTTTATAACTTTAGATATAGTTAAACATCTGAGGAGAGGTCGGACAGTAACAATTCAATATCAAGACAGTAACAGTTGGACAGTAATAGTTCAATGTTTGTTGATGAGTAATTTTGACTATCTTAGAGACAGACCTGGGTTCTCCTTCCTTCAAAGAACCTGTAGCCTCGTGTCTTAGCTTTCCAACGAGACCAATCTTGCTTGAAATGGAGTTCTATAACTCTCTATATAGTTAAACATTTGAGGAGAGGTTAGACATTAGTAGTTCAATATCAAGACAATAACAATTGGATAGTAACAATCCAATGTTTATTGATGAGTAATGGTGACTATCTTAGAGGCAGAATTAGGTCTCCTTCCTTAGAGAACTTGTAGCCTCGTGTCTTAGCTTTCCAACGAGACTAATCTTGCTTGAAATGGAGTTCTATAACTCTAGATATAGTTAAAAATCTAAGGAGAGGTCGGACACTAACAGTTCGAGGTTTAGACAGTAACAATTCAAATATTAAGAAATGACTGAAAGAAAGACTTATTGACTGTTGATATGGTTATTATAAAACATATCCTTGAGTGAGGAAAATTTGTGAGATAAACCTGGGATTTGCAGGAGGGACCACTAGCGTGGTGCAACAACAGCAGCAGGGGAGCACGAGTAGAGCTTCTATTGCAGGTAGGTGATCCTCACCTAAGCTTTTTAGTTAAATTCAAGAATTTAATATGTTAATAATATGAGATGTAAATTTGCAACGTTGGATATTATGTGAAATTATGGAAGTTGGTGTAATGATGTTATTTCGGATAGTATTCTAAATGTATGTGTGTGTTCAAGGGGAACTACCCTTGTTTACATTGCCAAGTGATGGGAGTACCACTAACAAAGAAAATATGAGAAGTGTAATATGTGTATCGACTAGCATACATTTAGTGTATGTTAGGATCCCGGGGTAAGGGGATCAACATGTATTGGCTAGCATACATTTAGTGTATGTTAGGATCTCGGGTAAGGGGATCACCATGTATTGGCTAGCATACATTTAGTGTATGTAGGATCCCGGGTAAGGGGATCAGCTTGCATCGAATCCTATGGGGTGATGATGATACCAGTGAAATTGGTATCGGTAATGTGTTAAGCGGAAATGATCATGGTTGATCTTATGAAATCTTGAATGGAGGTTGATAATGGAAGAGGAAATGATTTTTAGTAATTGAAGGAGAAAGAGTTTACAATGAAAACCAGAATGGAGAAGTGAATAAAATATGAATGCATGATTGTCTTTTTAAATTGTTGGATATTTGTGTTGCTATATTATTATGATTTTCATGTTTCAATAATATATATTTTGCTCTAGGACCATCGCATGCACGACAGGAATAGATCCTAGCTTATGTTCACTTTTTGTAGTCTAGATTCTAGGGAGTATACCCTTGTATTTTATAATTTTACAACTTTTATATAACTTAATTTGTATAATTGATGTTTAAACTTGAATAGATGAACTTAATTATGAAATCCATATAATCATGTTTAATATATGCATGTTTATCTCATTTATTCCCCTATAATGATATTTGTTGTTCAATGTATGTTATATATGTTGTGGTTGTGATGTTGATGATGATGTTTGTGGGATTGAGACCTAGGATGACTGGGTCGTGGTTGAGTTATGAGATGTAAGATATTAGAAGTGTAAACAGGTTATATGTCGATAACTTGGGACCTTCCGGTATAGGGGAGACTCTGTCAAAATTTCGGTGGAAATTTTGGTAGACACAACTATGAGAACTGGAAAAAAAATTACCCATATTTTTACATGCCAAATCGTAGGAAAGTAATTATAATCACATATGAAAGTGTGGGGCGTTACACTAAAATTAATAATATTCTTGTTTTGCTTGAAGTAAATATGTTCTTTGTTGTAACAAATAAGAAAACCTGATTTATCAAGGTATAACTGACCTTGTGACATTAATTCACAATTTCCAATACCTCTAGTTTTACTTACAAGTTAACTCTAGGTCAAGATTCTCAAACCTGATTTTTAGTTTTCTTGGGGAAGTATCATCTTTGTTGGGGGTTGCTTAACCACGTGATTAAGATGTCTATATCAAGGTTGTTGGAAGAGAAACTTTCGATTAGTATGATGAAAGGAACTATAGGGGCTATATTTTAAGGATACTGACATAGAAAGACTATTATGATGGTGCATCCTATATGATGTAAGAATAAAGATATATTGTTAATGTAAAGACTAAAAGAAAATATAGGTGTAGCATAGATGGAGTATGGCAGTAAGAGAATCGTAAATGTGCAGTTAATTATAGAGTCAATGATAATATTGTGAGAATGGATACACACACACACACACACACACACATCTTGTTATGATGTGTTTATTTATTATTAATTTTTTTTTAATCAAATGTAAGAAGTATTATAGATCAAAATTAAACAAGCTGGAGGACTAGCCAGTCATATATACACATGTACAAAGCGAAGCTAACGGGAACATGCTCCCAGAAAACACAAAAAGAACCAGAAACGAACTTCCTAAAACGCAACCAAAAGTATAACATCGGTTAGCCAAGGAACCCATAATCTGCAGGTGCCAAAGATAACCAATCAAAGGAAAAACTTTGAGCTGTAGCCTCAAAATAAAACCACCTATATCCGCACATGGCAAGAACAACAGCAACATAAAATGTAACATCCCCCATTCCGGGATAAAACAACAATCTCATGTCAACCGAAAAACAGAGTAATTATATATATATATATATATATATATATATATATATATATATATATATA
>Ga0307515_10001174_pt1 | contig 59882 bp, 50 predicted proteins | sample 17_EM_MG_FD_194513 | JGI IMG/M metagenome (GOLD analysis project Ga0307515, IMG submission 194513) | Populus trichocarpa ectomycorrhiza microbial communities from riparian zone in the Pacific Northwest, United States - 17_EM | ecosystem: Host-associated > Plants > Roots > Unclassified | place... | reverse complement strand
CTGAAATGGCGCAACGGTCTTGACACCGGCACGAACAAGAACGGCAAGCTGGACGACTGGAGGGATCTGTCGCTGGAGACCATCCGCGACAAGCTGAAGGGCCTCGGCTACGAAGCCAAGGATGATGCTGACATCGACGGGCCGGACGCGCCCGGTCCCTTGCTGCGCGCAATGAATGCCGAGGCCGCCGCAACGCCCGGAATTTCCCGCACCGGCAATGATGCCGGCAATGCTCTCGCAGGCACCGATGGCGATGATGTGATCAATGGCCGTGGGGGCGATGACGATCTCCAGGGCGGCGATGGCCGCGACGTTTATGTCTTCGGGGCAGGCGATGGGCACGATGCCATTTTCGACAATTCCGCGGTCGGAAACATCATCCGGTTCCTGGATGGGATCGATCCATCGCAACTCGACAAGACGCTGGTCGCCGGATCGAATGGCGCACAGGACCTGCTGATCACCTACGGGCAGGGCGATACGATCCTGATCAGGTTCTGGTCCAATCTGACACCCGCACAGCAGGATCTCTGGGCGTTTGAAGGCGTGACCGCCGACATCTCGTCCGAGAACTCCGCGGATACGCCGGATATTTCCGTGCTGCCCGAGAGCCAGGGCGGCACCGGCAGGTCCGTCATCGAGGGCACCACCGGCAATGATACGCTTCTGGGCCTCGATGCCTCCGAAATGCTCGACGGCGATGCGGGTGACGATACGCTCGACGGCCGCGGCGGCAATGACCGGCTGTTTGGCCGCGCGGGCAATGACGTTCTGCACGGCGGCGCGGGTGACGATCGCGTCGATGCCGGCAGCGGCAACGACACGGTCGAGGGCGGCCTCGGCAATGACACGATCATCGAAGGCGACGGCAACGACACCTATATCTTCGCGCGCGGCGACGGCCAGGACATATTGCGGGTCGAATCGCAATCCGGGACCGACACCGATACCCTGGTCTTCAAGGACATCGGCTCCGGCGAGATTGAGATCGTCAGACCCGATGAGGCTGGTGGCGACGAGGGCTGGAGGACGATTGTCCTGAAGGTCGCGGGCACCGACGACCAGATCACCCTTTTCAATCCGACGATTTTCCTGAACTCTCCCGATATCGAGAAGTTCGTGTTCGCCGATGGCGTCGAATGGTCGCTGTCGGAACTGCTCGATCACTACTATGAGCAGGCCGTTACTGATGGTGACGACCACATAATCGGCTCGGATTCCACGAGAACGCTGGCCGGCGGCAAGGGCGATGACGTCCTGATCGGCTGGGGTGACGGCGAGACCTATTATTGGGAGCGCGGCGACGGCAATGATCTGATCAAGCAGATCGTGCATGACCGATCCGACAGGCTGGTCTTCGGCGCCGGCGTCACCGCCGCGGACCTGACTTTCCTGCGGCCCAATCTTGAGAGCGGCGAGCTTTCGTACGACCTCGTCATCCAGATCGCCGGCGCAGGTGGCGGCGCCGTCAGGATCGGGGGCTTCTTCGGTGGATGGGATGACGTCGACACCATCGCGCTCGCGGACGGCACCGCCTGGACGCGTGCCGAGATCACGCAGCTCTACCTCAGTACGAAGTCAACCAGCGGCAATGACGATATCGTCGGCTCCAATCTCGGCGACATCATCAATGGCGGGCTGGGCAATGACCGCCTCAAGGGCGGCGACGGCGCGGATATCTACCGCTTCGGCCAGGATTTCGGCCAGGACGCCATCGTTCTCACCAATGAGCAATGGAATCGCGTCGAGTTTCTCGCGCATGACCTTTCGGATTTTACGATAACGCGGAATGGGTCAAATCTTGTTTTTCAATCGATACACACGAATGACCTCCTGACGCTCGAAAACTTTGCGGCGCTGGACTGGTCGCTGGAGTCGTTCGGCTTCAAGAACGGCACCGTCCTCGATACGGACCTCACCGCCCGCATCGCTGACACGACCAGTGCCGCGACCAACCTCATCGCTGGAACGTCGGCCGGTCAGACGCTGGCAGGGACGAGCGGCCACGATCGCATTCTGGCCCATGATGGCGCCGATACCGTTTCGGCGGGCGACGGCAGCGACCTGCTCAATGGCGGGGCCGGGGCCGATACGCTCAACGGCGGCGAAGGCGGCGACGCGATCTTTGGCGGCACGGAAAGCGATCAGCTGCGCGGCGATGGCGGAGATGACCTGCTGCTGGGCGGCTCGGGTGGCGATGACATCGAGGGTGGGGCCGGCGCGGACATCCTCTATGGCGAAGACGGCAACGACATGCTGGCGGGCGGCACAGGCGCCGACATTCTGGTCGGTGGCCTCGGAAACGACACATACCGCTTCGCGCGCGGCGATGGCAACGACGTCATCGATGCGGGGACGGGGCGGAGTTCCGCGGATGTCGAGAGCCTGGAGTTCAACGGCGGCGTCACGAGCGGCGAGCTGAATTTTGCGTTCAGCGGCTCCGACCTAGTGATCACCTTCGACACGACGCCGACGGACCGCGTCACCGTCAAGAATTTCCTGGCTTCGGGCAACCTGACCGAGATCCATGTCGGTTCGGCGACGCTTACGCTGCAGGACATTCTGGATCAGGCAACCGGCGTGAGCGCGGGCAACAGCACCGTCGTATCCGAAGACGGCGGTGTCATCTATGGCGGCCGCGGAAACGATACGCTGGTCGGCTCTATCGAGCATGAAGTCTTCGTCTACAATCGCGGCGACGGAGTCGATCAGATCAATGATTGGGCCGGAGCAGTCCTGCTCATGCTCGCGCAGAATGACGAGCTGGTCCTGACAGGCGGCATCAGGCCGGAAGATCTGATACTGACGCGATCTGGCGATGCCCTGACGATCTATTTCGCCAACAGTACCGACCGTATCGATATCGCAAAGCAGTTTCATGAGTGGGATTATTCCGGCGGCGTCGAAACGATCCGCTTCGACGATGGAACGACCTGGTCCAAAGGTGATATCAGGAGCCGCGTGCTCAGCGCGCAAACCGGCGTCGGCAACGAAACTCTGGGCGGTACGCCCGGAGACGACCTGATCGCCGGCACGCCTGGCAATGACGTGCTGCTCGGCGCGGAAGGCAACGACCATTACGTCTATCAGATCGGCAATGGGCATGACGCGCTGACCGACAATGTCGGTTCGGACACGCTGACATTCGGTGCCGGCATTCTCCCGGGTGCTGTCTCCGTCACGCGGGACGGCGATGATGCGGTGCTTCACATCTCCGCCAATGACTCGGTCACGCTCACCGACGCTTTCTCGTCCGGCTCCAACGGCATCGACACAATCCGCTTTCATGATGGCACGGTCTGGACACGGGCAACTCTGTCGCAGGAGCTTCTCGACGCAGCAACGACGAGCGGCAGTGACGACATTACGGGTACGTCCGGAGCGGATGTCATCGCGGGTGGCGCCGGCAACGATCATCTGACCGGCGGCGAAGGTGGCGATATCTATCTCTACAACCTGGGTGACGGTGTTGATCTCATCACCGAGGCGGGAATGGCGGGCACCGATGTCATCAAACTCGGCGTGGGCATCCTGCCGGCCAATGCTTCCGCCTATCGCAGCCCGGCCGATAGCAACGACCTTGTCATCGATTTCGGAAATGGCGATCGCATCGTCCTTGACGACCACTTCACGAGCGGTGCCGGGGTGGAGTTCGTCAAGTTTGCCACGGGCGAGATCTGGAGCAGCGCGCAACTGATCCAGCAGGCGCTGGAAGTGGCTCCGACCGCCGGAGCCGATGTGCTCGTCGGCTCTTCGCTGGATGACCGTTTCGTCGGGGGGAAGGATAACGATACGCTCAACGGCGGCAAGGGTGTCGACACCTATGTCTTCAACCGCGGCGACGGGATCGACACGATCAATGATTCCGGCGCGCAAAGCGGGGCCGACATCGTCGAATTCGGAGCGAACATCACGGCCGCTGACGTCGATCTGTCGCGCAGCACCACCAATCCCAACGACCTCGTGATCGCCATCCGCGGCACCACGGACAAGATCGTCGTCACCAACCATTTCGCGGGCGATGGCATCGGCTTGATCGAGTTCAAGGACGGCATCCAGTGGACAGCCACCGAGATCACAAGCCGGGCGGACAATGCCGCGCCGCATGTCGTGACGGCCCTTGCTGACCAGACGGCAACGCAGAATTCGACATTTATCCTGAACCTGCCGTCGAACCTCTTCGTTGATGCGAATGCCGGCGATCAAATGACGTTCTCCGCAACACTCGTCGACGGGTCGAGCCTTCCATCTTGGCTCAGTTTCGACGGAACGAAATTCCATGGCACGCCCGGCAATGGCGATGTCGGCTCTCTTTCAGTTCGCTTGACCGCAATCGACAAATACGGCGACCGGGTCAGCCAGGACTTCGATATCGATATCGAGAACGTCAACGACGCGCCCATCGCGACGCTCGTCCCGAACAACCAGACCGCAACGGCCGGTACGGCATTCAGCTATCAGCTACCGGCCGGACTGTTCCACGATCCCGACAATGACATTTCGGGCGCCTCGGGCCAGCCGACCGTTCTCTCTGCCACCCTGGCAGGCGGCGCGCCCTTGCCCGCGTGGCTAACGTTCAATCCAACGACCGGAACGTTCTCCGGCACCCCGGCACATGCTAACAACGGCGTCCTGGACATCGTGGTCACGGCGTCGGACGGCACGGCGGCCGCGTCTACACATTTCGGCATAGCCATTGGTGGCGGCAACACGGTGCCAACTGTCGGTGCACCTATACAGGCTTTGAATGCGATCGAGGACAGCACGTTCACCTTTGTCGTTCCCGCCGATGCCTTCATCGACATCACGCCGGGCGATCGCTTGCGCTACGCTGCGGAACTTGCGAACGGCGCGCCCCTGCCGAGCTGGCTGGAACTCGATCCGGTCACTGGACAGTTTACGGGCACGCCCGACAACGGGGACGTCGGTTCGCTGCAGATCAGGATCACGGCGACCGATATCGTCGGCGCTTCGGCAATGACCACGATTTCGCTCGTCGTCGGAAACACCAATGACGCGCCGACCACCGAGCAGGACCTCAGCAATTTCATTACGTCGGAAGGGAGCCAGTTCAGCTATGTCATTCCCGGCGGCGTATTTGCCGACGAAGATGCGGGCGACACGCTGAGCCTGTCCGCAGCGCTTTCCGACGGCTCGCCTCTGCCGGCCTGGCTCGTATTCAATCCGGTCGCCCGTACGTTCTCGGGCACGCCGGATGACGGCGATGTCGGTATCATTGCGGTTCGCTTGACGGCGATGGATGGCTCCGGGGCGTCGACCGACGCCATAATGTACCTCGTCATCGGCGCGACGAACGACGCGCCGACGATTGCGGATGGCGTTCCCGCTTTCGGCGCCGATCAATATGAAGGGTTTGAGTTCACAATTCCCGGCGGCAGCTTCGCCGATGTCGACAGCTCCGGCTTGAACTACAGTGCACGGATGGTCAATGGCGACCCTTTGCCAAGCTGGATGACCTTCGATCCGATCACCGCGACGTTCACGGGCAGTCCCAATTATCAGTCGGTGGGCGAGTTCGAAGGCGAGCGCATTTATCAGATCGAGATCACGGCGACGGATTCCGACGGAGCAAGCGTCTCCCAAATGGTCGAATTTGCAGTCCGCGGCCCTCATCCGGGCATGATCATCGAAGGTACTGCCGGTGACGACGTCCTGATGGGCGCCCGTGGCCCAGATCAATTCCATGGAGGCGCGGGCAATGATACGCTGGTCGGGGGCGATGGTATCGATACCTACCTGTTCGGCCGTGGAGACGGCCAGGATCTGATCGAACGTGCGGGTGATGGTCAGGATAATGCCGACGACGTGATCCGGTTCGGGACAAATGTCTTGCCCTCGAACGTTACGGTTTCCAGGGAAGGCTCCGTGCTCTATTCCAGCGATGGATTGAACATCATCACGGCTTATTCCCAAACCGATCTCAAGCTCACGATCAACGGAACATCTGACAGCATCACGGTCGAGAACCAATTCGGGTCTGCCGGCGACGATAATGACTATTTCGTCGGTTCGGTTCGATTCGAAAATGGCACCGCCTGGACCGCCGCCGACTTGGCGGCGCGCTTCATGCAGTTCACGTCCGGAAATGATTTTGTCCAGGGCGATTTCAGGAACAACGTTCTGAGTGGAGGAGCCGGCAACGATCGCCTGCTGGGTCTCGATGGCAACGACACGCTGGATGGAGGAACAGGCAACGACGATCTGTACGGCGGCTATGGCGACGACGCATATCTGTTCGGCATTGGATCCGGAGATGACCGCATTATCGATTTTGAAGGCGGCAGAATCTACAGCTCCGATACGCTGCGCTTCGGACCGGGCATCACGCTCGCCGACCTCATTTTCACGCGCGACAACCGCAACCCGAATGACATATTCGCCCCGGAGGATGCCGGGAGCCTGCTGATCGAAATCGCCGGCACCAACGACAGTATCCGCATTTTCCATCAATATTCGGTCCGGAACGGAGCTTCGGCCGGCATCGACCGCTTCGAATTCGCCGACGGATCCTTCATCACCCGCCAACAGCTCGATGCACTCATCGTTTCGGATCCCGTGCTTCAGGGCACTAACGGCAATGACAGTCTCAATGGCACGTCGATCGACGAGCGGCTCATCGGCGGTGAGGGCGACGATAACCTATACGGCGGGGAGGGCGACGACACCTATGTCTGGAACCTGGGCGACGGCGACGACCGTATTTCTGAGAATGATATCTGGAGCATCGACATCCTCGAGTTCGGCGCCGGGATCGACAAGGAGGATATCAGATTCCTCCGAGACGTTTGGGAATCATACATCATCGAGATCATTCCGACCGGCGAAAAGATCACCGTCAGCTTCGGCGCGTCGATTGATACCACGTGGCGGTTTGAAAACCCGATCGACGAAATCCAGTTCGCGGATGGAACGAGTTGGACAAGCGGCGAAATTCGTTCTTTCTTCGTCACAGGCACGCCGGGCAATGATCTGTTGATCGGCTTCGATCCTCATGACGACTTCCTCGATGGTGGGGCGGGCAATGATCGTCTCGAGGGGCGCGGCGGTGCGGACACCTATGTGTTCGGCCGCGGATACGGCACCGATACGATCTATGACAGGGGCAGCCGATTCATCTTCTACGATGAAAGCCAGGATTTCGACGTCATCCGATTCCAGCCGGATGTCGCCCTCGAGGACCTGCGCTTCTCAAGCGTTCTTGCAGAGGATGACCGCGGATATCTGATCCCCTCACTGGCGATCTCGATCGTCGGAACAAGCGACAAACTGGTGCTGGTCGGCGCCGGCGAATTCATCGAACGCCTGTATTTCGAATCCACCGGCACCGAGATGTCGGCATCGGTCCTGCGCGACCTCTATTACGCGCAGAATCTCACATCCGGGAACGACACCGTGATCGGCTTCGGCGGCGACACGGTCAATGCCAGCGCCGGAAACGACACGCTGACAGCGCGACATGGTGATACACTGATAGGTGGGACCGGCAACGACACCTATGTGTACAATTCGAGCACGGCCTACGATCAGACGATTTTCGACGATGGTTCGTCCTCTGACATCGATCTTCTCATCCTGGACGACACTTTTGACGAGTATGGGAAGTTCGAGCGGGCCGCCAACGGCCGCGACCTTTATGTCTATTCCTTCAGCAGCAGTACATGGCCCGATATCGTACTGCAGGACTTCTTCGTCGGAGCGGCGTCCACGATCGATCGTGTTCGGTTCGCAAACGGTGTGGAGTGGAACCGCAGCCAGATCATTGCCAACAGCGTCATTGCGCAGACTGCATCAATCATCGGGACGTCGTCGGCAGACACGATCGATGGTGACACCGGCGTCGCAGAAACCATCACGGGCGGACTTGGAGCCGACACGCTGTCGGGGGGCATTTCCGGCGGCGACATCTATGTTTGGAAGAAGGGCGACGGCAACGACACGATCATCGACCAGATCGATGGCGCCCACGCCGATCTCCTCAAGTTGACGGATGTCAATTCCACCGACGTGTCCCTGTTGAGGAATGGCGACAATCTGGTCGTGCGGATCAACTCGACGGGTGAGTTCCTCACTATCGAGGGTCACTTCCATGTCAGCAGCTACGATGGCGAGTTCGACACGGGAATCGGGCAAATCCTGTTTGCCGACGCCGTCCTGTGGCGGCGGGCGCAGATCGACGCCAACGCCTTCTTCGAGGGAACCGCCAGCGCGGATACGATCATCGGCAGCACCGGCGTCGACCTGATGGTTGGCCATGGTGGCAATGACACCTACACGGTCGATCACGTCAACGACGTGGTTGTGGAAGCCGCCAATGGCGGCACCGACACTGTCGGGGCATCCGTCAGCTATACGCTCGCGACCAATCTGGAGAATCTGAACCTTGCCGGGACGTCGGCGATCAACGGCACGGGTAATGGCGCAAACAACGTTCTGACAGGAAATAGCGCGGCCAATACGCTCTCGGGTCTTGCCGGAAACGATACGCTGGATGGATTGGGCGGGGGCGACACCCTCATTGGGGGCAGCGGCGACGACCTTTACATCGTCGACAGTTCGACCGACAGCGTCGTCGAGAATGCCGATGAAGGCACGGACACGGTTCAGGCGTGGCTCTCGCATAGCCTTGCGGCAAATGTCGAGAACGCGACCCTTCTCGGAACCAGCTCGGCGGCCCTGACCGGCAATGCGCTGGTCAATACACTCACCGGCAACAATGGCAACAACATGCTGGCCGGATTGCAGGGCGCCGACACGATCGATGGCGGCTCCGGTACGGATACAGCGAGCTACGCGGCCTCGGCATCCGGCGTTACCGTCTCCCTGTCGACCGGCGTCAATACGGGTGGCGACGCTCAAGGCGATATTCTGCTCAACATCGAGAATATCACGGGCTCGGGGTTCAACGACGTTATCGAAGGTAGTGCCGGAACCAACACGCTGAATGGCGGGCTAGGTACCGACCTGCTCAGCTACGAGGCCGCGGCGGACGGCGTTACGATCAATATCGGATCGACAAGTGCTCAGGCCACAGGCGGCGCGGGTACCGACACCGTTCTCGGATTCGAAGATGTCCGGGGCTCGAACTTCAACGACACGATCTCCGGCAATACAGGTGCAAACGTCCTGACGGGTGGAACGGGTATCGACACATTGCTCGGCAAGGCCGGCAGCGACCGGTACATTCATCGCAACGGCGACGGCAACGACATCATCAATGACGACTCGAATTCGACGGTCGACATCGATGTCCTCGACCTCTCGCATATCAGCAGTGCCGATGTTCTGCTGTCGCGCGTCGGCATCGATATGACCGTTCGGATCAACAGCACCGGCGAAGTCATCACCGTGCGTAACCAGTTCAACTCCACAACGGCGAACTGGGGTATCGAACGCATCGAATTTTCCGACACGGCTTGGGATCTCGCGACCGTCAATTCGAAGGCGTGGTACAGGGGAACATCGGCCGGGGAAACGATCGGCGGCGCCGCTACCAGCGACACACTCGACGGCGGCGACGGAAACGACACGATCACCGGTGGCGTCGGCGACGATACCTATATCTACTCGACCGGTTATGCCAACGACGTGGTCAACGAGCAGGCGACGGGCACGGACGTCGATACGCTAAATCTCGTCGGTCTCAACCTGTCGGATGTCCGGATCGAACGCCTGACGTCAGACCTCACGGATGTCGTCATGCGGGTGATCTCGTCCGGCGCGACGATAAGCCTCGACAACCAGTTCGACCTCGAAGGCGGCGTGGAGCGCATCCAGTTCGCGGACGGAACCGTTCTCGGTGGTCCGGACTGGTCGCTCGATACATTGCTGCGGACGCAGGCTGCCTTTTATGGCACGAGCGGAGATGACACGATTACGGCCGGTACCGGCGTCGATGTCATTCGTGGTCTCTCGGGTAATGATACGCTGAACGGCGGAACTGGCGCCGATATCCTCGAAGGTGGTGCAGGAAACGACACCTATATTGTCGATGACAGCAATGATCTCGTGGTCGAGTTCGACGGCGAGGGCATGGACACCGTCCAGAGCTCCGGCAATTTTGCCCTAGGTGCGCATGTCGAGAATCTCACGCTCACGGGATCGTCGACCATTAATGGCACGGGCAACAGCCTTGCGAACATTATCGTGGGCAATACGGGCAACAACGTGCTCGCCGGGTTAGGCGGCGCCGACACGATCAATGGAGGGAACGGGACTGACACGGTTACCTACGCCGCCTCCGATGCGGCTGTGACGGTCAATCTCCTGGCGGTGACGGCGTCGGGAGGAGATGCCGCAGGCGACATCATCAGCAATATCGAAAATCTGATCGGGTCGCAATTTGACGACATCTTGACGGGCAATACTGCGGTCAACGTTCTTTCCGGTCTGGGCGGAAACGACACCCTTGAGGGGGGAGACGGCAACGACACGCTGGACGGCGGCGAGGGAGCGGATGTCCTTCGTGGCGGTATCGGAAATGATACCTATACGGTCGATGACGCCGGGGACGGTGTCGTGGAAAACCTGAACGGCGGGACTGACCTTGTTCAAGCTTCCATCAGCTACGCCCTCGGCGACAATGTCGAAAACCTCACGCTGCTCGGATCGTTGGCTCTGAACGGAACCGGCAATGTGCTGGGCAACACGCTGATCGGCAATACCGCCATGAACGAACTGTCCGGCGGTGATGGCAACGACATCCTCCAGGGTCTAGCGGGCGACGACAGTCTCCAAGGCGGAATCGGCAATGACGCGCTCGACGGCGGCATCGGAGCCGATTCGATGTCGGGCGGGGTCGGCAACGACAATTATGTCGTCGATGATCTCGGTGATGTTCTTTTCGAGAACCTGAACGAAGGAACGGATTCCGTTTCATCGTCCATCACGCTGACGCTGGCAGCGAATATCGAGAATCTGACTCTCACCGGCTCGGGCTTGATCAACGGCACCGGCAGCGATCTTGCGAATACGATTGCCGGCAATACAGGCAACAACATTCTTTCCGGCCTCGACGGCAATGACACGCTGAATGGCGGCAACGGCAATGACGTCCTGCTCGGCGGCGCCGGAAACGACGTGCTGAACGGCGGCTCGGGTGCCGACCAGATGGGCGGCGGGGCCGGCAATGACAGCTACACCATTGACGATCCCGGCGATCAGGTCGTCGAACTTCTGAACGAGGGCATCGACGGCGTTTCATCCTCGATCGCCTATACTCTGCTCGACAATTTCGAGAACCTGACGCTCACAGGCTCCGGTGCGATCAGCGGGACCGGCAACGACCTCGACAACGCCGTGGTGGGCAATTCCGGAAACAACGCCCTCACCGGACAGGCCGGCAACGACACTCTCACCGGCGCCAATGGCGATGATACCCTTTGGGGTGGTGACGGAGACGATGTGCTTGATGGTGGCAGCGGCAGTGACATCGCGCGCTACAAGGGCCTGCTCTCCGACTTCACCTTCACCAGGAACTTCGACGGTACCGTCACGGTGATGAACGCGGCAAGCGGCAGGGACCTTTTGACCGGCGTTGAGATCATCCGGCTCTACACGCCAGACGGCCAAAGTTATGCAGACTACGATATTAATGTGATCACGCCGGCTCCGATCAACGGTACTTCCGGGAACGACAATCTGACGGGGACCGCCGGCAATGACACCCTGAACGGCGGCGGTGGCAACGATACGCTCAATGGCGGCGGGGGCGATGATGCGCTCAAGGGTGGCGCCGGCAATGACACCTACATCGTCGATAGCAACGGCGACATCATCATCGAGAATGCGAACGAGGGCACCGACATGGTTCAGTCCTCGGTGAGTTTCACGCTTTCGGCCAATGTCGAGAATCTTACGCTGACCGGCTCATCGGCGGCAGATGCGACCGGCAATGCCGGCGCCAACATCCTCGCCGGCAACTCTGCCGCCAACACGCTCACCGGCGGTGATGGTGCCGATACACTCAATGGCGGCAGCGGCGACGACACGCTCGACGGCGGTCTCGGCAACGACACTATGTTGGGTGGCCTTGGCGACGACACCTATGTCGTCGACAGCACCGGCGATACCATCACAGAGGCCTCCAATGAAGGCGCAGACACGGTGCAGGCCGCGTTCACCTATACGATCGCGGGGATTGCCAATGTGGAGAACTTGACGCTGACGGGCACTTCGGTGGCAGACGCGACGGGCAATGCGGGTGCAAATGTGCTGACCGGCAACTCTGCCGCCAACACGCTCACCGGCGGTGATGGTGCCGATACCCTCTATGGCGGTGGCGGCAACGACACGATCGATGGAGGCGACGGTGACGACCGCTTAGTCGGTGGTGACGGTAACGATTTCCTGCAGGGAGGTGCGGGTATCGACTTTTTCGACACAGACGCTGGAGATGATGAAATCGACGGCGGAGAAGGGGCCGAGGATGGCATAGCCTACTGGGGCTTACTGTCCGACTTTGCGTTCACACGTAATGCCGACCTGTCAGTGACGGTTGTCAGCACTGCCTATGGAGCCGACACTTTGCGAGGCGTCGAGAGATTCTGGCTCTATGACACCGAAGGACACTCCATGACCTACAATCTCGAAGATCTAGCGCCCGTTCTACCGCCAAATCTGCCGACGGTGACCGTCATGGGCACATCCGCTTCGGAAACGCTTACAGGCACCTGGGATGACGACGTTTTCCACGGCAAGGGAGGCGACGACCTTCTCGAAGGCAGCGCTGGAAGTGATATCTATATCTATTCGTCTGGCGACGGCAGCGATGTCATCGATGACCACGCCGGCTTCACTGACAACACAGATGTCCTTCTACTGACCGATTTGAACGCTTCCGACCTCAGTCTGGTGCGCAATGGCATTCATCTTTTCATCAACGTTGTCAGCACAGGGTCGACGATCACGGTTTCCAATCAGTTTTCCTCGCAAGATGAATACTGGGGTATCGACCGGATCGACTTCGCCAACGGCTCGTCCTGGGACCGCAGCGACATCGCCCTGGCTGCCCCTGACAATGGCCTGCCGACAGTAACGGTCTTTGGCACGGAGGCCGCGGAAACGCTCACCGGCACCTGGGACGATGACGTATTACATGGCAAGGAAGGCGACGATGTTCTCGAAGGCAGTGCCGGTAGTGACACTTACATCTATTCATCGGACGACGGCAGCGACATCATTGATGATCATGCGGGTTTCACCAACAATACGGATATCCTGCTCCTAACCGACCTGAACGCTGCAGACCTGACATTGTCCCGCAACGGCATCCATCTGTTGATCAATGTGATCAGCACCGGCGAGATAATCACGGTTCTCAACCAATTCTCCTCGGAGGATGAGCACTGGGGCACCGACCGGATCGAGTTCGCCAACGGCTCGTCGTGGGACCGCAACGACATCGCCCTGGCCGCGCCGGATAGCGGTCTGCCGACGGTGACCGTCCTCGGCACATCCGTTTCGGAAACCCTTACGGGCACGTGGGACGATGACGTATTCCATGGCAAGGAAGGCGATGATGTGCTTGAAGGCAGTGCCGGTAGTGACACCTACATCTATTCGTCGGACGATGGCAACGACATCGTCAATGATCATGCTGGTTTCACTAACAATACCGACATTCTTCTCTTTACGGACCTCAATGTCTCGGACATCAACCTGGCCCGCAACGGTATCCACCTGTTGGTTAATATGATCAGCACCGGCGAGACAATCACGGTTCTCGACCAATTCTCCTCGGAGGATGAGCATTGGGGTATCGACCGGATCGACTTCGCCAACGGCACCTCCTGGGACCGGGAGGATATCGCTGCGGCAGCGCCAGACACCGGGCTGCCGACGATCACAATCTTGGGAACGGACGATTCGGAAACGCTCACCGGCACCTGGGACGATGACGTATTCCACGGCAAGAACGGCAATGACCTGTTGCTGGGCAGCGCTGGCAGCGACACGTACGTTTACGGCCTAGGCGATGGCAGCGATTACATCGATGACGAAGCCGGGTTCACCGACAACACCGACGTGCTTCTATTCGCGGACCTGGACACCTCTGACGTGAGCCTGTCGCAGGATGGGGTCCATCTCCTGATCAACATTCTGGGCACCGGCGAGACGATCACCATCGACGAACAATTCGCCGATGCAGTGGAATACTGGGGTATCGAACGCATTGACTTTGCTAATGGAACTTCGATGGACAGGGCTGACATTCTTGACGCCGTGGCGGACTGAGAGGCGATGTCACGTTATGCTGGGCTTAAAGGTTGCGGGATAGATGGTCGATATGAGCACAGCGACCGTCAGCTCCAAGAACCACCGTTTTCCTCCGACGATCTTCACCTATGCGGGCGGAAGTTCGGACTGGCCTATGCGAGGCAGCTCCGTCGCAAGCACCCATCGCGTCGCGACATCTGGGATCGCTTTGCGGGGATCGCGGTCGCCGCGCGGGAATTCAGTCCAAGGACGCTGATCCTCGATGGCGAGGCGGTCGTGCTGGACGAGCAAGGACGGTCAAGTTTCTCCGCGCTACAGACGGTGCTCGGCGGCCGAGGTGGCAAGCGCAATGCCGGTGAGGCCATCTTCTATGCCTTCGACCTGCTTTATCTCGATGGCTATGACCTGACGAAGCTCAGTCAATACGAGCGGCGGCAGATGCTCCAGGACCTGCTTGAGGGTCAGGAAGGCGCAATCAGGCTCTCGGAAACGATCGAGGCTGACGGCGAAGAGCTTCTGAAGCACGCCTGCGAACTCGGCTTGGAGGGAATCATCGCCAAGCACGAGGATCGCCCTTACCGATCCGGCCCGGACCGGCGACTGGCTCAAGATCAAATGCATCCAGAGCGACAGCTTCGTTGTTGTGGGCTATGAGCCGTCGATCGCCGTGCCGGGCGCCATTGCCAGTCTCCTCCTCGCCGCCAAACGAAACGGCGGCCTGATCTATGTCGGTGGGGTCGGCACCGGCTTCAAGCGGACGCAAGCGATCGCACTCCGCCGGCAGCTCGACGCCATTCGCACGCCAAAACCTGTCGTCTCGACAAAGGGCAAGAACCTGGTTTGGGTCGAGCCCAAGCTCGTGGCCGAGATCGACTATCGCGGATGGACCGATGATCTCAGTTTGCGCCATGCCTCGTTCAAAGGCCTGCGCGATTTCGAAGATGCTGGCGAAATCTTCTCGATCAATTCGCTGCCCCTTGATCGCTGAGCTCAGCCGACTATATGAGGCCCATCACCCGCATTGACGGCTTCCTATCCGAGCTTTTGGATGTTCGAAGCTGCCCGGGTCAAGGGCGCTCCCCGAAAGGGTCGAGCGCCCTTTTCATGTCCTCAGTCCTTGAGTTTGATCCGGAGGAAGAAAGAAGCATTGCCAGAGCGTGTCGATGCCGGCGCGCTGCCCTCCTTGAGTCCGCTTTGTTCACGATCAGGGTTTCGACTGTTCCGTAGAATTGGTAGACCGCGATAGACATGTGGATATGAGAATGTTGGAATAGATCCGCTGACATCAATGGTCGGCGACCGCAGGGATTGGTTTGCATGGCACTACAATTCGACATGTTTTCGGATGACGACGGCGAGCGGGGTCGCAAGCGCGGCCGTGCCAAGCCGTCGATCCGCCAAGCACCCGTCGAACTGACCGAGGCCGGTATGGTCCAGCATCTCACAGAGACCGGCCGATATCGCATTCTGAGGAAGCTCGAGCCGAGCGCTGTTGTCGAGATCCTTCGTCCCGAATTCCCGTTGCGGGGTGTGATCCTCGACACCGAGACCACCGGCCTCGATCATCGCAAAGACGGAATCATCGAGATCGGTGCGATCGCCTTCACCTTCGATGCCGCCGGCAATATCGGGGACGTCATCGGTCTTTATGGTGGCCTGCAGCAGCCCAGCATTCCGATACCCGCCGAGATTACGAAGCTCACGGGCATCACAGATGAGATGGTGGTAGGGCAGACCATCGACATCACCGCGCTGCGAAACCTCATCGACCCTGCCGACCTGATCAACGCCCACAATGCTGGTTTCGACCGCCCGTTCTGCGAAGCCTTCTCACCGATCTTCGCCGACAAAGCCTGGGCATGCTCGAACGCGGAAATCCAATGGCCGTCCCGCGGCTATGAAGGCACCAAGCTCGGATATCTCGTCGGACAGGCGGGCTATTTCCACGATGGCCATCGCGCAGTGGACGACTGTTTTGCGCTGCTCGAGGTACTGGCGCGTGAGGCGGAAGGCATTCCCGAGACAGCATTTGCCGAACTCTATCAGGCCAGCCAGCGATCACGCGTTCGCATCTTCGCCGAAAACAGCCCCTTCGATATGAAGGACCACCTCAAGGCGCGTGGTTATCGATGGTCGGATGGAAGCGACGGCCGGTCCAAATCCTGGTGGGTGGAACTGGCCGAGGAAGGTTTGGATGAGGAGCTGCACTATCTTCGCTCCGAGATCTATCGCTGGCCGGATGCCGATCCTCCGATCCGCAGGCTGACGGCATTCGACCGGTTCAAGGCCTGAGCAGACCGCATTCAGAAGATATCGGCATGGCCATGCATTTTCTGCATGCCTGAGGTGCCATCTTATCCATTATTCGGGAGGCTTGCCCGACCTATATCAACGTCATCGAAACGACGCCGGGACTGAACAAGCGGTTGCTAGCGTCACATCCTCTCGAAAGGGGACTATCATGAACGTTGCACGCACCTTCACCAATTGGGTCAAGTTTCGCCAGACCGTGAGCGAACTCGGCCGCATGTCGAGCCGCGAACTCCAGGACCTCGGTATCGACCGCGCGGATATCCGTCGTATTGCTCGAGGCTCGGCCCTCTGATTGAATTCAAAGTTCGAGCGGCCCACTCCTCCTCCCAAAGGGGCCGTTCGTCGGAATAGTGATACTCCTCCCCCTGATCGCTATTCCACTTCATGAAGCCTGTCGCACCTCCTCCCGCGGCAGGCTTTTTCGTTTGGAGAGGCGTCCATCGCTGGCACCGTGTTGAGATTTGGTTCGGCAAGAATCCTGCACCGTTCAACTTGTTGGCTGGTCTATCTCGTGGGTTTCATTGTGATAATGAGACCGTCAGCCGATTCGTTGATTTGCCGCTGGGACCGTCTCCACTCTCTATTCCGACTGTGCGATCAATGCGACTTGGGTGATGAACGATGTCATAATCCATATATACAAAAAGATCGGCCAAAAGATCGGCCAAATGCCATGGTAAATCGACAAAAACCCCATATATATAAGGACTATAGGAACATTGGATATCGGCCAAGATGACTGTCGAAGAAGTACCCACCCGTATCGAGCCGGCGCGTATCGAGCGTCCCAATGACGAACTGCTGGACCTTTCGCTTGAGATTGTCGCTAGGGCCGAACGACTTGGGCGGGCTCTCCATCCTGAAACGGCAGCCCAGCTGGCCCGCACCGTCAGGATCATGAACACCTACTACAGCAACCTGATCGAAGGCCACAACACTCGGCCACGTGAAATCGAGCAGGCCCTCCAAGGAATTAAGCCCGAGGACGATCGGCGCGACCTCAAGATCGAAGCTGTCGCTCACTATCGTGTTCAACAGGAGATCGATGAGCGAGAGGCGGCAGGGACGCTGCCCGATCCGGCATCACTAGAATTCATCCGTTACCTCCACCGCGCTTTTTATGACGGCGCAACAGAAAAGATGCTGACGATTTTCGGTAACCACCACAGCTTTGTCATGACGCCCGGCGAATGGCGGCGAGGGGAAGGGCAGGACGTCGAGGTCGGCAGGCATCTGCCTCCCGCCAGCGATCGCGTGCCCGATTTCATGGCCTATTTCCATAAGCGCTTCGCCTTCCAGCCGGCTCCAGGAGGAGCGCTGATGGCGGTTGGGGCGAGCCGTAGCGCCCGCCTTTTTGCGATGGCGACTGCGCATCACCGCTTCAACTACATCCATCCGTTTCCCGACGGTAACGGCCGGGTCAGCCGTTTGATGAGTCATGCGATGGCGCACGCGGCCGGAGTGGGAGCTCATGGTCTCTGGTCAGTTTCCCGCGGTCTGGCCCGAGGCTTGGCGGGCGGGCCTGAAGGACGCGCCGAATATAAGCAGCATATGGCCTGGGCGGACGAATCACGCCAGGGCGACCGCGATGGACGGGGAAACCTGTCGCTCAAGGGACTGGAACTGTTCACCAGCTGGTTTCTGCGCGTGTGTCTCGATCAGCTCGATTACATGGACAGCCTGTTTGACCTCAAGACGCTGGGAGCACGCCTCAAGCGCTATGTCTACCGTCAAGAGGCTTTGCCCGACGAATGTGCGCCCTTACTTCAGGAGGCACTTGTGCGCGGAGAATTCGAGCGGGGAGAGGCTTCGCGTATCACTGGCTTGCCAGATCGATCGGCGCGACGCCTTCTCAAGGCGCTGACCGATGACGGCCTGCTCGCGTCAATTACCGAAAAAGGGCCCGTGTCGCTGCGTTTCCCGGTCCAAGCGCTCGATACTCTTTTCCCTCGTCTCTATCCCGAGGACGCATGACTATTTCGCGCATTGGCGGACCCTCCTGCCGTCCAAGATGCACGTTCCGGCTATCAGACGATCGTCGTCTTTCGGTACAAGCTTTTGAAATTCTCAGCATTTATCTCCTGTCGTGTTCAACCCTTCCGAAGCTACATGGGGGTCAATGCGTGGACATCGATTGCCAAATCGGCGGTGTTATCCGGCGCGGACTTGTGCCGCGAAAAAGGTAAGCCCCACAGAAGCTTAGTAAGCCGAACTGAGGGTGCAGCGGTTCGATTCCTATCAAGCCCTAATAGCTCGTCCGCTTATGAGGATGCTGCGGACGAGAAATCGGATGAGTTTTCACCCGATCCCTAATGCGATCGCGTGATCGTGGACGACGCGCTGAACTGAACGCGAGGCCGTCATACTAAAATTGTTAGTTAAGTTTAGCAATATCAAGTGCGCGACGTGATTCGACCTGATCATCTCTCCTCCCAGAGAGCGTTTGACGGTAAAATTTGGCTGTTTATTACGCTCCTTTGGCTTTTAGTGGCAACTAATAAAACTAATAATATTAGTTGCCTTGATTCCCATGGATGGCTATAGATGACGTTGGGTGCCAAAAACGGTGCCTGCTGCACGCCCGCTTGATGGTTGGAGCTCGCCCCACATCTTCGGTGGATTGCATGTGGCGTCTCAAAGCTCTGGGACTGGGGAGAACGTCAATGAATTTGTCGAGACTGACGAAACTTGTTGCCATGTTTGCCGCCTTGATTGCCCTGCAACCGACGACCGCGTCGAACCTCTGGGCGGAAGACCTGCAGATGTGGGAGCGCTCGGGTGGCAACAAGGATATGGTGGACGCGGTGGTCGCCGCCTGGAACCAAGCAAATCCTGACCGCAAGATCAATCTGACCTATATTCCGCATACGGAAATGGTGCCGAAGCTGGCACAGGCGATTGCGTCGGGGGAGGTGCCCGACCTGATGGGGATGGACCTCATCTATGGACCGCAATTCGAGGCGGCGGGGCAGCTTGAGGACATCACCGACAAGATCAAGGACTGGCCGGAATTGAAGACGGCAAGCCCCGGTCATATGCAGGTCTCGACCTATGACGGTAGACTCTATGGCGTGCCGCTTTATGCCGACGTCTCGGTTCTGTTCTGGAACAAGAAGCTGTTTGCGAAGGCGGGTCTTGACCCGGAAATCGGCCCGAAAAGCCTTCAGGATATCCACGACATGGCCGCTAAGATCACGGCATTGGGCGATGGCGTCTATGGCTACTATCTGGCCGGCAATTGCGCAGGCTGCAACATATTCACCTTTGGCCCGCTGATCTGGGCATCCGGCGGCACGATCGAGCCAAAATCAGCCACCGACGAGCCATTGACCGGTGAAAACTTGCCAAAGGTCCTGGAATGGGCGCGGATGATGCACAAGGAGGGCCTGATCAATCCGGCCAACCGTGCCGAGAATGGCGAGACTTTCCATCTTCAGTTCGGTTCCGGCAAGGTCGGGATCATGGGAACCGGGAATTTCAACCTCTACCTTCTGAAGGAGCAGAATCCCGAGCTCTTCAAGGATGGCACCGGCATCACCTTTCTGCCGGGGCTGTCGCCAGACTCGGCGGCCTCTTTCGCAGGCGGCGATATCGTCGCCATCCCCAAGGGGTCGACGCGGGTCGATGACGCCGTGGACTTCATGAAGTTCATTCTGTCAGACGGTCAGCAGGTCGAAAGCTATGCGCGGCTTCTCAACATGACGACGCGCGGCGACATGGCGGAGAACAAATACTTTGCCGAGAATCCGCTGGTGCAGAAGATGGCGACGGCGCTGAGCGTTGCGCGCACGCCCTACACGCTGAAGTTCTTCGAGCTCATCAACTCGCCGCAGGGCCCCTGGCTGCAGATGCTGCAACGCGTCTATTACACCGATGATCCGATCGACCAGGTCATTGCAGACGCCAAGGCGCAGATGAAAGCCATCGCTGCGGAATAACCGTATGGCCGCCCGCACCGGATCGACCGGGGCGGGCGGTCATCCTTCTGGCGGATGAGAGAACTACCGATGTCTGGACGAAGAAGACACCGCGGAAGCCGGTTGATTGCTCTCGCTTATCTGGCGCCGGCGATCCTGTTTGTCAGTGCATTCACTTTCTGGCCATTCGTTCAGATGATCTGGGTGTCGTTTCATTCCTGGTCGCTGATCACGCCGCCGAAGCCGGTGGGGTTCGGCAATTTCATCAAGGCGTGGAGTGATCGTCAGTTCTGGATTTCCCTCGGATACACGCTGAAATATACGGCGCTGATCACGCCCATCCTCATGGTCGGCGGCTATCTCATCGCGCTGCTGACCGCCGAAAACACCTCTTTGAAGCGAGCGGTCCGCGCTGTCGTCTTCTTGCCCGTCGTCATCGGCCTCGGGACGTCGAGCCTGTTGTGGTACTGGCTGTTTTCCACCGATGCCGGGCTGGTCAACCGGGTTCTGCTGGACCTGGGCATCATTGGGCAGAGGGTGATCTGGCTCGGGGTCAACGAGGGCGTTTCGACCTGGGCAATCATTGCGTCGATTGCCTGGAAGGTGATCGGTTTCGGGATGTTGCTGTTCGTGGCGGCGATCCAGTCCATTCCCAAGGACATCAACGAGGCGACAATGGTGGATGGCGCGAGCTACTGGCAGCGAACGGCCTTCATCACTCTGCCGCTGACGCTGAGGACTGTCCTGCTCGTCACGCTGATTTCGATGATCGGCTCCCTCCTGGCCTTTGACCAGTTCTACATCATGACCGCCGGTCAGCCGCAGAACAGCACGGCGACATCGGTATTCTACGTCTACCTGAATTCCTTCCCCTACTTGAAGCTGGGCTATGGCGCAGCCCTTTCGCTGATCCTGGCGGCGATCGTTCTCGCCTTCACCCTCCTCCAGATGATGCTGACGCGGAGGAGCGCCGGATGACCGCGTCGATCGCGATGGAGCACGGCGGCACGCGGCGTATGGTGCGCGGCAGGCGAAAGCGGATCGGCTACCTCTTGAGCGCGATCTGCATTCTTCTCGCACTCGTCATGATCCTGCCGCTGCTGGCAGCCGTCCTTGCCTCGATCAAGCCGGCGGCGGAAGCCGCGGCCATCCCGCCGACCTACTTACCGCACGGCCTCTCGGCCGACAGCTATGTGAATCTCTGGGCCTATCAGGCAGGGCTTCCCACCTACCTGTTCAACAGCTTTGCCACGGCCTTTCTGTCGATCGCGTTGACATTGCTGATCGCCGTCCCGGCCGGCTATTCGCTCGCCCGGTTCGACCTGCCGGGCAAGGAAGTCATCTTCGTCTTCCTGCTTCTCGCGCTGATCATTCCCTATCAGGCGCTGCTGACGCCGATCTTCCTGCAATTTGCCTCGTGGCGGCTGACGAATTCGCTGCTGGGGCTCGCCATCATCCACACGGCAATCCAGCTGCCGTTCTCGGTCTATGTGATGCGGAACAGCTTCGAATCCGTGCCGCGCGATCTGGAAGAGGCGGCTGTCATCGATGGCTGCAACAGCCTGCAGGTCCTGCTTATGGTCAGCCTGCCGATCACGCTGCCTGCTGTCGTCACGATATCGCTCTTTGCCTTCATCACCTCCTGGAACGAGTTCCTCGGCGCCCTCGTGATGATGAACCGGCAGGACAGTTTCACCCTGCCGCTGATCCTGGCGGCCGCCCGCACGCAGACTTCGCTCGGCGGGACCGATTGGGGGATGCTGCAGGCCGGCGTGGTCGTGTCGGTCCTGCCCTGCATCGCGATCTATCTGTTTTTACAGAAATATTATGTCTCGGGCCTGCTGAGCGGTGCCGTCAAATGAACCGATCCACCTCAAATGCATGATTGGAAACTCCAATGACCGGCCCGACGCCCGTACGTTTCATCGATGTCGCCCTCGAAGGCGCCTTCTGGCGCGAGCGGCTTGAAACCGTCCTGACCAGAACGATCCCGAGCCAGCACGTCCAACTGGGAGAGCACGGGATCCTGGAATCGCTCAAGCTGCCGAACCCGCCTCCGCCCTTGCGGGTGCCGCTCAACGAGTGGGGTTTTACCCAGCAGATCTTCTGGGATTCCGACATCGGCAAGTGGATCGAGGCCGCCTCCTATGCACTCAGCCATAGGCGTGATGCGGACATCGAGGCGAAAATCGAGGCCATCATCGATGACCTCGAACGCGCGCAGGCGCCGGACGGCTATCTCAATTGCTGGTATCTCGGACGCGAGCCCGAAAATCGCTTCACCAATCTGCGTGACAATCACGAGCTCTACAATCTCGGCCACTTGATTGAAGGCGGCGTCGCCTACTTCCTGGCGACGGGCCGGCGCCGCCTGCTCGACATCCTGGAGCGCTATGTGGCGCTGGTGCGGGCAACCTTCGGCCCCAATCCCGGCCAGCGGCGCGGCTATTGCGGGCATCAGGAAATCGAACTGGCATTGCTGCGTCTCTACCGGTTGACCGGCAATCGCGCGCATCTCGATCTCGCGAGCTATTTCATCGCCGAAAGAGGCGCTACTCCGCATTATTTCGACGAGGAAGCGCGGGCACGTGGCGGCGATCCGGCGGATTTCTGGGCCGGGACTTATCAATATAACCAGTCCCATCTGCCGGTTCGCGAACAGTCCAAGGTGGTGGGTCATGCGGTGCGGGCGATGTACATGTACTCGGCCATCGCGGATCTGTCGCAGGAACTGGATGACGAGGGGCTGAAGCGGACCTGCGAGACGCTGTGGAAGGATGTGATCGAGACCAAGATGTACATCACGTCGGGTCTTGGCCCGGCCGAGGCGAATGAAGGCTTCACCGAGGATTTCGACCTTCCCAATCCGACGGCCTATGCCGAGACCTGTGCCTCTGTGGCTCTGATCTTCTGGGCGCAGCGGATGCTGCACTTCGATCTCGACGGGGGCTACGCCGACATTCTGGAGCGTGCCCTGTTCAACGGCGCGTTGACCGGGCTGAGCCGGGACGGCGAACACTATTTCTATTCCAATCCGCTGGAGAGCAAAGGCGGCCATTCGCGCTGGCGCTGGCATATCTGCCCCTGCTGCACGATGAATTCGGCGCGGCTCGTTGCTTCCGTCGGCGGGTATTTTCTGTCCAAGGGGCAGGACAGCATCGTCTTTCACCTCTATGGCGGCCTGTCGGCGACGCTTGCCCTGGCATGCGGCGAGGTCAAGGTTTCCGAGGTCAGCACTTATCCCTGGGGCGGCACGATCGACATCACGGTCGAACCGTCAGCGCCGGCCACTTTCGATTTCGTGCTGCGCATTCCAGGTTGGTGCAAAAAGGCGTCAGTCGCCGTCAATGGCGTGCTGATGTCGGTTACGCCTGCCAAGGGCTATATGACGCTGCGGCGGGAGTGGTCGAAGGGGGATCGCATTGAGCTTTTGCTGGAGATGCCGGCAGTCCGGACCTTTGCGCATCCGGCTGTCACCGCGGATATCGGCCGCGTTGCACTCACCCGTGGACCGCTCGTCTATTGCGCCGAGGAGGTCGACAATCCCGGCGGGCCTGTTCAGACACTGCGCCTGCCACGCGAAGCAGCGCTGCAGGTCGAGATGCGGGAGGAGTCCTTCGGTGCCATGGTGATCAGCGCTGATGCCGTCCGGCTCGACACGGCAAATTGGGCCGGAACGCTCTATAGCCATGAGGCGCCGCAGACGCAGCCCGCGGCACTGACTGCGATCCCCTATTTCCTCTGGAACAACCGGGGATCGGGTTCCATGAGCGTCTGGATCCCCGAAGTCTGACCGTGTTTTTGGTAGAAGGCCCAATCGATGGCGCATGTTGAACTTCGCAATGTCAGCAAAAGATATGGCGCCCTCGCGGCCATCCGGGATTTGAGCCTGTCGGTGGATCGCGGCTCGTTCACCGCGCTGCTCGGGCCGTCCGGCTGCGGGAAATCCACGTTGCTACGCATGATCGCCGGGTTGGAAGATGTGAGCGAAGGACAGGTGCTGATCGGAGAGGAGGATGTCACCGATGTTTCGCCCGCCGACCGCGGCATCGCCATGGTGTTTCAATCCTATGCTCTCTATCCGCATATGACAGTGCGCCAGAACATCGCGTTTTCCCTGCGCGTCGCGGGCCAGTCGAAGACCAAGCGCAATGCGCGGGCGGACGAGGTTGCCGCGATGCTGCATCTGGGCGACTTGCTGGATCGCAAGCCGAGCCAGCTATCCGGCGGACAGCGGCAGCGCGTCGCGATCGGCCGCGCGCTGGTGCGCGATCCACAGGTCTTTCTGTTCGACGAACCCCTCTCCAACCTGGATGCCTTGCTGCGCGTGCAGATGCGACTGGAACTGGCTCGCCTACACAGGGAGCTCGGCACGACCATGATCTATGTGACCCATGACCAGGTCGAGGCGATGACGCTGGCGGATAAGATCGTGGTTCTCGATCGCGGCCGGATCTGCCAGGTGGGGGCGCCTTCCGAACTCTACGATCGGCCGGCCAACCGGTTTGTTGCCGGCTTCATAGGCACGCCGCCGATGAACATTGTACCGGTCAAGGTGGAGTGCGACGGCTCGGGCCGGGCCGCGCTCGGGTTCTCCGGTGGAAGTCGTGTCGAACTGCCGCCCGGCCTGCCCGAGCGCTGGCATGCGCTGTCGGCCACGGCAGGGCTCGAGCTTGGCGTCCGTCCTGAGCATGTGAGCCTTTGCGCAGCGGGCAGCGGGCATCTGGACGGTTCGGTCGTGCTGGTGGAGCGCGTCGGCAGCGCGACGATTGCCTATGTCGATACGGCCGCCGGCCAATTCGTCATCGAAACCAACAGGCGGGATTTCTCGACCAGTGGTCCAACCGGCTTGCGACTCGCCTGCGAACATCTGCATTACTTCCATCCCGACGGAACCGCTGTCTGACGCGCGGCTGCGCTGCGCCCCGATAATCAGAGTGACGCGAATGAACCGGTGCTTGCCTATTCTGTGTATTTCGCCTGGAACGAAGCGTGGTCGCTTGGCTTCCAGGATCAGGTGGTGCAAGCGGTATGAGAACAACGGAACATGCAACTGATGCCGAAATCCGACAAAATCGCTCGTAAGCGAGTGACCATGGCCGATGTGGCGGCGCGGGCCCAATGTTCGCAGGCGACGGTCTCGGTCGTGCTGAACCCGAACTCGAAGATCAAGATCTCGAATGCGATGCGAGAGCGCATCCTCCAGATCGCGGAGGATCTCGGGTATCGCGCCGAAGGCGTTCCCATCGTGCGCCTCAAGCCGGTGCACGAATTTGTGGTTATCTTCGATGATCTCACGGTCTGTCCGGAGGCTGTGATTTCGGCAGATGGCGTGCGCGAGGCGACCTGGGAAACCGGCGATATCGTGGGCGTATACAATTGCCATGGCGACGAAAAGATGGAGGCTCGCACGATCGATGCGGTGCTGCAACGTCCTTTGGCCGGGGTGATCTATGCCACGGCCCGCACACGTAGCATCGTGCTCCCGGACGCCTTGAAGACCTCGGATGTGCCCGTCATTCTGTTGAATTGCTATTCGAAGGATCGATCGGTGCCTGCCGTCGTTCCCGGTGATGTTGCCGGCGGAAACCGGGCGACGGAGCTTCTCGTCTCGCACGGTCATCGTCGTATTGCCCACATCACCGGCGAGGGATGGATGGAGGTTTCCCGCGACCGGCTTCGCGGCTACCGCGAGGCGCTGGCCACCCATGACATCGCCTTCGACCCCAGCCTGGTGCGGGAGGGAAACTGGCAGTTGAGTTCAGGTTACGAGGCGACCAAGTCGCTGATGGCGCTCGAACGACCGCCCACGGCAATATTCTGTGCCAACGACAGGATGGCGATGGGCTGCTATGAGGCGCTGAAGGAGCTGGGTCTCAGGATTCCCGAGGATGTTTCCGTGGTCGGCTTCGATGACGACGAGCTTGCCAGCCATCTGTTCCCCAAGCTGACGACCCTGAAATTCCCTCGGCATCCCATGGGGACCTGGGCTGCCGAACGCGCCTATGAAATCGGCATCGAACGCGAGGACAGCTATCGGGTGGTGAAATTGGAATGCGAGCTGATCGAGCGCGACTCGGTGGCGGATTGGAGGCCGAGCGAATTGCCGGAATAGCGTGATCCATCAGAGCGTTCGCGCCGACAACCTTCCTATGATCTGTCCCGGATCATTCGCTGACGGACAAGTCAAATATATCGTCGGCTCTATCAGAGAGGCCGTCAAGGAGGAGCTTCCGTAGTCGGAGTTCCAAGTGGAAAATTCTCGTCGCGCAGGCCACGTGGCTGCCCCGAGAATGGCAAAGTTCTACAAGCTACCCGTCCCGCTTGCCTCATTTGCCCGGCTTCAGCGGCGGTCAGCTAGCCTTTGTATTGCTGGCGAAATCCAATCGGGGTGAAACCCGTCTCACGCTTGAAGAACTTTGCGAAGTTGCTTGCCTCCTCGAAACCTAAGCCCTCTGCGATGAGATAAATGGGTCGGTCGGTATGGACCACCAGGCGTTTTGCCTCGAGGGCAATGCGAGCCGTGATGACGCTTTTGGCGCTTTGACCGGTTGCCTCCAGCGCGGCGCGCGTCAGGCTTTTCTCGGTACACGCCAGAGCCGTCGCATAGGCGCAAACCTGATGCCAGCCAGCATAGTTCTTCTCCACGAGCCTTCGAAATTTGGCAAAGCGCTGCAGACCAGGGGTCCGCGCGATCGCGGTTCCCACATGCTGATCCTGCAGGATGGTCAGGCGTAAAAGCAGGGCGCAAAGCTGGTATCGCAGAAGGCCGTGGACGTCCTGGGGCGACGCTTCACTTTCTGCGTCCACCCGCATTCTGGTGATGGCTTCGCTGACCGCCTGGAAGTCCCCAGTCGACAGAGACAGGTGATCCGGTAGCCGGTCCAGACCGATGGCCGGCAGCAGATCGGCGGTCGTCTGCGTCTCCGTGGGCAGGAATTCTGCCCGGAACAGGACCATCCACCCGTCCCAACCTTCATCACTACCGAAACTGTGTACCTGTCCAGGCCGGAGCACCAACAGAGATCCGGCTGAGCAGGTTACCGGCTGGAAGTCTACAAATTGGGTCACTTCGCCCTCCGTAACGCATACCAGCGTGTGGAAGGAATAATGGTAGAGCGCCAGGATTTCTGCACTGGTAACCCGGCGACACAAATCGGAAAACAGGAAGACTTCGACGTCGAGCTCGCGTCCCCGAGGACGGTACCCGAGTTGGTCTACCTTTGCCCTGTTCCTCGCCATCTCAACTCGATCGAGCTCGCCCCAAATGTCCAATAAATACCAGAATTCGGCGACTATCAACCGCGACAGCGCACAGCAATCGCATTTATTATCACGTCATGAGCCGTGCGTTTCCCTTCGTAGCAGGTTCCCAACAACTGCAATGAGACAGAAAAAATGAGCAATATCGATATCGCAAAGAGCTACATCAAGGCTGTTCAGACCAACGACCACGCCACGCTTGGCGCTCTACTTTCCCCGCAAGTGATCTGGCATCAGCCGGGCCGCAACCAGTTCTCCGGCACCAAGAACGGCATTGCCGAATTTGGCGCCATGATGGGTGCCATGATGGCCAAGTCTGGCGGCACTTTCGCCATTACTCACGCCCATCGTTATCTCGACAATGGCAACTTGGTTGCCATCGAGATCGAGTTCTCCGGCCAGCGCGAAGGCGCCAAGGTTGACCAGCCCGGCATCGATCTGCTGCGGGTCGAGGACGGCAAGGTCGTTGAAGTGTGGCTGTTCTCCTCAAACCCTGATCAGGAAGACGCGTTCTGGGGCTGACGCGTCACCGCATCCAGGGCAGTGGATGAGGGCGTCCCTGCCCAGACTGCTTTTTCAAATTCGAGGAGTTTCACAATGACCGCGAACAATAAGCAGATCGTCATGAGCGCCTATCAGCGCATTTTTGGTGATCTGGATATGTCAGTCGGGCCTGTCGCAAATTTTTGGGCTTAACCGTATGTTGAGCGTAGGCATGGAATTTGCCGCTCCGAAAGTTGCGGAGCGAGCCATGATTCTGAATACCATTGCCGAGAAGCTGAAGCGACAGTCGAAGGACGATTTCAAAGGGCTTGTCGCAAATAATTTCGACGTAGAACAGATTTCTCAAATGCAAAGCGCGGGAGTTAGAACGATTAACATATTTGGCATTCCAGCCGCATAGGAAGCAATTTCGGGCGAAACGGACGGCTCGTTCTTCAGCGAAGTGGGAATAATTTTCTCTGTTTTGACGCCAACAGAAAAATTTGCGACAAGCCCCATCCAGGCGCTCTTGTCACCACTACCTGAATTGTCCCGGAGGCTTGCCGTACTTTTTTCCAAAAGCCGTTGTGAAGTGGGCGGCATCCGAGAAGCCGGTTTCATAAGCGATCTCGGTCATAGAAAGCGTGCCGTTTTCCACCAGGAAGCGGGCGTAGCGCAGGCGGGTTTCTACGATGAAGCGCTTGGGGGTCACGCCGATACTCTCGCGAAAAAGACGTCCGAATTGGCGGGGCGACAGTCCGGCCATCGCGGCGGCCTGTTCCGGGGAGACGCCTTGGCCTTTGCGGCTTTCAATCAGCACCACGGCGCGTTGGATCCGGGGATCTTCGACGTGGCGGAAGGTCGATACGCGTTCATGATCGAAGGCACTCAACCCCTTGTGCTCGGTGAGCGACAGCTGGTGAACCGCTTTGGCGGCCCGGTCCGGCCCACAATGGCTCCGGATCAGCTCGGTCATGAGGGAGAGGATGGATACGCCGCCGGGCACGGTGATGCGGTCGTTCTCGATCAGGAAGTCGTCGCGGGTGGAGAAGGCGTGGCGGGGAAAGGCGAGGCGAAAGTCCTCGGCATGGAAAGGATGAACAGAGGCCTTGCATCCGGCGAGCAAGCCCTCTTGCGCGAGCACGAATACGCCGGTGCAGATGCCGATCACGGGAACGCCCGCCGATGCCGCGACCCTGAGATAGTCGCGATGTTTGCTCGGCTCGGCGCGGAGATGTGGCAAGAGGCCGCCGATCACTGCGATATAGTCGAAATCTGTCGGGTTGATGTAGGGCGCGTCCGCCTGGACCCTGATGCCGCAACTCGCGACTGCAGCCTGGCCAGGGGCGCCCATGATCGACCAACGGCAATGGAGCGGTCTCGAATTGTCAGCGAAGTCCGCAGCGTGCCTCAGCGGCTCAATGACCCCCGTCAGCGACATCATCGGAAATGTCGGCCAAAGCAGGATGCCGACCGAGAGATCCGCCTTGCGGTCGCGGGCCGCGAGTAGCCGCTCGGCCCATAGGCTGTCGAGCCAGCGGACATAGTCCGGTTCAGTATCTGGCACCGCTTGAGCTGCGTCTTCCATCGTCATGGAGACGGACAATAGAGTGATGATGTCGGATTTTCAAAGAAAATGTCTGATTTATAAAATTCTGCGCCGCTGTTTGGTGTCAAGTTCTCCGTCGTCGAACAGACATCCGGGGAAACGAAACCACCGGATTGGGGAACAAAGTCAAATCAAGGAACAGAACAATGGCACTTTCTCTTTCGAGAAGGACGGTGATGTGCGCGCTCTTGGCGGGCGGCTTGACGGCATTCTCGTCGCTCGCCGGCGCTTTCGAGCTCGCCGAAGAGGGCAAGCTCACGGTCGCCTTTACCGGGGACATGCCGGGCTCCGGCTGGCAGGACGGAAAGCTGATCGGTTATGACGGCGAGATCATGCAGCGCATTGCCGAGGAGCTCGGCCTCAAGGTTCAGCCGGCACTGATGGAATGGTCGGGCACGATCGCCTCCGTCCAGGCGGGCCGCGTCGACGTCATGCTCGGGACGATGGGCTGGACCGAAAAGCGCACCAAGATCATGACGCTGTCGGAGCCGATCCACTATTTCCGCAACGGCATCATGCAATCGAGCAAGACGAGCTGGGACAAGCTCTCCGATCTCGAGGGCAAGAAGGTCGGAACTATCACCGGCTTCTCCTTCGTGCCGGAGCTGAAGAAGATCAAGGGTCTGGAGCTTTCACTCTACGACACATCCGATGCGGCTGTGCGCGACCTGATCGCGGGACGCATCGATGCCGTGATCGGCGACCCGCCGGTGGTTTCCTATGCGATCAAGCAGAATCCCGACTGGAACATGCATTTCCTCGCCTTCACCGACACCAATGCGGACTTCCCGCTGCTCACCGGGCTTGGCCAGGTCGTCTATGGCCTCAACCAGAAGAACGATGACCTGCGCCAGAAGATGGATGCCGTCATTACCGAGATGTGGAAGACCTGCGAGATGAAGGAAATCGGCAACCGCTACGGCCTTTCCGCCGATGTGTGGTTCAAGCCGGTCGGCGACAATTTCCGTTCCGGTGTCGATCGTCCGGCGGACTACAAGCTGCCTTCCTGCACCGCTGGCGGCTAACGACCGCTGTTTGGACGAAAGCCGTGTGACGCGGCTTTCGTCTCTTTGCACGCTGAAAATAGAGAACTGCGATGACGGCGCTACTGAGTGTTGCGGGCCTGCGCAAAAGCTATGGTCCCGTGGAGGTGTTGAAAGGCATCGATTTCGATGTCGCCCCGGGCGAGAAGATCGCGCTGATCGGGCCTTCAGGCTCAGGCAAGTCGACCTGCCTGCGCTGCATGAACTTTCTGGAGAAGCCGAGCGCCGGCGAGATCCGCCTCGATGGCGAGCGTATCGGTGTTCGAGAGGGTCGTGTGATGAGTGACCGCCAACTCGCGCCGCAGCGGGCCGAGATGGGCATGGTGTTCCAGCTCTTCAATCTCTGGCCCCATCTTTCCGTCACGGAGAATGTGGCGATCGCCGCCCGCAAAGTGCGTGGCTTGTCTGCCCGTGATGCGCGCGACCTGGCTCTCGACATGCTGGCCAAGGTGCATATGACGCACCGGGCGGAAGCCTCGCCGCTCGAGCTGTCAGGCGGCCAGCAACAGCGCGTGGCGATTGCGCGCGCATTGGCGCAGAAGCCGAAGCTGATGCTGTTCGACGAGCCGACATCGGCCCTTGATCCAGAGCTGGTCCACGAAGTGCTGAAGGTGATGGAAGAGCTTGCCGCCGAAGGCCGCACGATGATCATCGTCACGCATGAGGTTGCCTTTGCGCGCGACATTGCCGACCGGGTTCTCTTTCTCGATGGCGGCACGATCGTGGAAGCGGGCCCGGCGCGGGACGTGATCACCGCGCCGCGCGAGCCGCGGACGCAGGCCTTCCTCAAGAAGATCCGGCACTAGGTGCGCGATGGCTGATCTTAACCTCGTTACCTCAGTGGCCCAGGGGTTGTTTGCCGGCGTCGGCGTGACCGTCCTCGTCACCGTGGCGTCGCTCGCCGTGGCTGTCATGCTGGGCTTCGCGCTGGCACTCGTCCGCCAGTTCGCCGGTATCCGGCTGCTCAATCTCGCGATCGACGCCTATTGTGAAATTCTCTGCAACGTGCCGGCTCTCACGCATCTGTTCATCCTCTATTTCGGACTGGCGAGCCTTGGCATCCGGCTGACGTCGATGGCTGCGGCGGTGTTGGGGCTCGGGCTTATCGGCACCGCGATCACCTGCGCCATCCTGCGCGCCGGCTTTGCGGCCTTGCCGCACGGACAGGCGGAGGCGGCACTCGCGGCCGGACTGACGCCGCTGCAGGTGATATCGGATATCCTCACGCCGCAGGCGATGCGGATTGCGTTGCCGGGGCTCGGAAACTACGCGGTGCAGCTTCTCAAGGACACCTCGGTCGTGTCGGCAATCGCGGCGCCCGAGATCATGTTCTTTGCCCGCTCGATGGTGACGTCGTCATTCCAGACGACGCTCATCTACTCCATGGCGGCGGCACTCTATCTCTTGCTGAGCCTGCCACTGATGCAGGCGACGCGCATGCTGGAAAGACGTTACGGGAGATTGAAGGGATGACCGGGTTCTTCGCGCCCTATGGCGATTACGGCTCCGAATGGCTGCCGCTTCTGGTCAAGGCCACATTCAATACCGCGGCACTCTCGGTGTCGGCCTTTGCGCTGGCACTGGTGCTTGGTCTGCTGCTGTCGCTTTGCCAGCGGTCGCCCTTCGCTGTTCTCCGCCGGTTTGCGGCGGTTTACGTGACAGTGGTTCGCGGGGTTCCGCTGCTTGCCGTGCTGTTCCTGCTCTACTTCGGCCTGCCAGGCATCGGTATCGTCTTCGATGCATTTGGCGCCGCCGTCCTCGGGCTGGCTCTATGCTTCGCAGCACAGGTCGCCGAACTGTTGCGGGCCGGACTGAAAGCAATCCCTGCGGGGCAAGCGGAGGCCGCGCTCGCGGTCGGCTTCACGCCAGCCCAGAGCTTCCGGCTGATCATACTGCCGCAGGTGGCCCGCGTGGTGCTTTCTCCCATGATCGTCACCTTCGTTTCGCTGCTGAAGGATTCCTCGCTCGCCTCGCTGATCACGGTCGATGAACTGGCCCTGACAGGGCGTGCCATGGCGACCGAGTATTTCCTGCCGCTACAGATCTATGTCGCGGTCGGCGTCTGCTACTTCGCCATTGCCTGGCCCTTCTCCGCGCTGTCGCGCCGGCTCGCCGTCCCTGCACGCTAACACCAATCACAAGGCCAAGATCATGACCACCGAAACGACGGCTGCTGCCGCCAGCACGCTGCGGCGCACCGCGCCCGCGCGCCGCCGACCATTGATCCTCCTGACGCCGGATCTCATCGAGAGGCCGGACGCGCCGACTGAAAGCGAATATGTCGTTCGGGCGAACTACGCGGCGGCAATAGCTGAAGCGGGCGGCATTCCGATGATCCTGCCGTATCATTCCGAAAATATCGCGGCGGCATTGGTGCTCGCTGATGGAGTGGTGATCACCGGTGCCCGGCCTGGCGTCGAAGTGCCAGAGCCGCGCCAGCGTTTCGAACGGCAATTGGTCGACGAGGCCTTGAAGGTCGGCAAGCCGCTGCTTGGGATCTGCCACGGCATGCAATTGATCGGCGAATGCCTCGGCGGTGAATTCGTGACCGAACTCCCAACCTCCGAAATCGCCCATCTTCCCCATGGTGGGGCCGACCAGTTTGCTCATGAGGTTGTACTTGCACCCGACAGCTATCTCGCCCTCTGGGCTGGAAGCGAAGTGCAGCGGGTCAACAGCCTGCATGGCCACGCGCTGGCGGGTGAGGGCCGTTTCCGCGTCGTCGCCCGCGCGATGGACGGTGTCATCGAAGCGTTCGAGGGAGAGACGGGCACCTTCTGCCTCGGGATTCAATGGCATCCCGAATATCGCCTGACGCCGCTGGATTGCGAAATCCTGCGCGCTTTCGTGGAACGCAGCGCTGGAAACGTTCGGCGCGGGACTGTCGATCCGGTCCATCATCGTCTGTCCGCACTGGGCCTGACCCTGCCCCAAGCATCTCAGCCACCCGGTGCATTTGTCGGAGCGATCAGAAGCGGTAATATCATCACCGTGTCGGGCCAGGTGCCGCTCGTGGACGGTCGCGTCTGGACGACTGGTATTGTCGGAAGCGGCGTTTCGATAGAGGGGGGACGCGACTGCGCGCGTTTGTGCCTTCTCAACGCCTTGGCCCAGCTTGAACAGGCGGCGGGCGGTTTTGATAAGGTGCGCGGCTTCATACGCCTTGCGGGTTACGTAGCGGCCGGCGCCGATTTTGTCCGCCATGGCGTGGTCATCGATGGTGCATCCGAATTGCTCCGCGAACTCTTCCCGGATCGGTGGGAGCATGCGCGGATCGCGATCGGCGTCGCTTCGCTGCCGCGCGGCGTGCCGGTCGAGCTCGAATTGACCGCACTTGTCGTGGACGAGGTTTGACATGGCACGCGTCGCGGTGATTGGGGCCGGCGTCGTGGGCGTTTCCTCCGCCTATCTTCTGGGCAAAGCAGGGCATGATGTGACACTGATCGACGCGGCAGCCGAGCCGGGCAGGGGAGCGAGCGCCGGCAATGCGGCTCAGCTTTCCTGGGCCTATGGCGATGCCATGGCATCGCCTGCGTTGCTCAGGCACCTGCCTGCTATCGCTCTGGGCCGCGACCCTGCCTTCCGGGTTCGCTGGCAGCTCGATCCGGATTTCTTTCTCTGGGGTCTCCGTTTCCTCGCCAACGCACCGTTCAGCCGCTGGTGGAGCAACACCGAGGAGATTCTGGCCCTGGCCGCGCAGTCGCGCCAAGAACTTGCGGCCCTCCTCGCCGAGACGGAGATGGACTTCGACTATCGTGTCGCGGGAAAGCTGCACTTATATCCTGATCCCAGTAGCATCTCATCGGCGAGATCCGGCGTTGCCCGCAAGAATGCTTTGGGTCTCGAACAGCAAATACTGTCCCGCGCAGAGGCCGAAGACCTCGAACCGGCGCTGGCCCGCTATCAGGGCGAGATTGCGGGAGCGGTCTACTCACCCGGCGACGCTCTCGGAGACGCGGCCAGCTATTGCCGCCAGTTGACACGCCATATGGTCGAGCACCATCAGCTTTCGACGCTGTTCGGCCGGCAGGTTTCGGGCCTTATCGGGAAGGGCGATCGGCTCAGTGCGCTCAAATTTGACGACCGGGATGAGTTGCAGGTTGACATCGCCGTCATCGCTGCCGGGCCACAGGTTCGTCTGCTCGCGCCGGATCTGCCGGAGGTTAGATCTATCCGCCCGGTGCGCGGCTATTCGCTCACCATTTCGGGATCTGGTGCAGCGCCCTCAATCAGCCTAACCGACGTCGGCCGCAAGCTTGCCTTCGCTACGATCGGCGACCGGTTCCGCGTTGCAGGTCTCGCAGATATCGACCTACCCGGCGCAGGCTTCGACCCTGTGCGCTTCGAGACCTTGCGATCGAGCGCGGCAGCAGTTCTGCCGGATGTCTTTGATGGCGCCGATGATCTGATGCGCTGGTCGGGTGAGCGGCCGATGACGCCTTCATCACGCCCGATTATTGCTCCGTCCCGGCGCCTGCGCGGCGTCTACGTCAATATTGGCCATGGCATGCTGGGATGGACGCTTGCACTCGGCTCGGCCAGACGGGTGGTGGACATGATAGCGGCAGTTGGGAAGTAGGTGCGGGTCGCCTTGGCCAGGGCGCAAAGTCTCAGCTATCGTGCTCACGCTCGAAGCCGCTGACGGCTGGATACAAGGGGGGAGTTTCTTATGATGCTCTTCAGGCACCCAAATGCTGGCGTTGTAGGGGAGCTCAAACAAGAAACCAAAAACCAAACCTGGCTGCTTTACGTTCTGTGGCTCAGCGTCGAACTGATCGCGCGTTTGGAGTAGCGCTCAACAATCAGTCGATCCATGATTCGAAACCCGCACCTTCATGAGCATCGACCCATGAATGAGGGGGTCGAGAGTTCTGCCCATATCAAGACCATTCTGGATAATCTTGTTACTCTCCAATCGGTACAAACAATCCGAGCTTGATGTCCTTTAGCACGACGTTGGTATGAATGCGCTTGATCTGCTGGTTCTCGGACATCAGCCTGGCCGCGATCTCATCGTACTGACCTACATCACGCGCTGTGATGATCGCGATCAGGTCGACCGAGCCGGTCACATAGTAGACCTGCTGGATATGTTCCTGCCGGGAGAGCCAAATTCGGAACCTGGAGAGAGCATCGTAATTCTCGCGCTCGATCTCCATGCCAGCGATAAAGGTCATGGGGTTGCCGGCCACCTTGCGATCGACAAGCGCGATCTCAGCCATAATGACGCCTGTTTCCCGCATGCGTTTCAAGCGCCGCTGCACGGCCGACGCCGAAAGTCCAACGCGATCGCCGATCGCCTCCGCCTTCATCTGGCAATCAACCTGAACGATGTTCAAGATCTTGCGGTCGAAATCGTCGATCGGTTCCATTGCGCCATCCCATCCAGTCGCTCCTGCGCATAGTATAGGTAAGTTGCGCGGACAATCTGCTGATTTCTACCAGAATGCGCCGGATTTTCTCCTATTTTCGCTTCGCGCCAGCGCAGCGCAGTTCGCACAGCCTCGTAGCAGAATGACCAATTCTTTGGTCAATTCGCACGCTTCCGTCTTACAGGTCGCGCCGTCATGCTTTTCCCATCGCCCATGATGAGGAACCGACATGGTACAATACAATATCGCGCTTATCGGATTTGGCGGGGTCAACCGCGCCCTTGCCCAGCTTGTGGCAGATCGGAATGACCGCTGGCAGGCGGAACTGGGCTTTCGGCTCAACATCGTCGCGGTGACCGACCTCAATCTCGGCTCCGTCGTTTCGGCCAACGGCATCGATGCTCGGATGCTCGTCGAAACCCGGTTCGAGAAGGGTGGCTTCGCACGCCTGTCCGGTGGCTCTGCCGAGCCGAACAACGAAAAAGTCATCCGGCAGGCGCCTGCCGATATCATCGCAGAAGCGACCTTCACCAACCCGAACGACGGCGAGCCCGCCGTCTCACATTGCCGCTGGGCGTTCGAAAGCGGCAGGAACGTGGTCACCACCAACAAGGGACCTGTGGCGCTCGCGGCTGCCGAACTCAAGGCGCTTGCCCGCCGCAACCATGTCTGCTTCGAGTATGAAGGGGCGGTCATGAGCGGCACGCCCGTCATCCGCATGGCGAAGAATGCGCTCGCCGGTGCCGGCCTTACGGGTTTCGAAGGCATCCTCAACGGCACCTCGAATTTTGTACTGGGGCGCATGGAAGGCGGACTCGACTTCTCCGCCGCCGTGCGCGAGGCGCAGGCACTCGGCTATGCCGAGGCCGATCCGGCCGCCGACATTGAAGGTCATGACGTTCGCCTCAAGGTCGTGATCCTCGCAAACGAACTCCTGGATGCGGCATTGAAGCCGGCGGACGTCTCCTGCCTGGGGATATCGTCGCTCGCAACGGCCGATATCGAAGCCGCCACGACGGAAGGATGCCGCTGGAAGTTGGTTGGCGCCGCCAGCCGGCGCGAGGACGGTCGCATCGAGGCCTCCGTTGCGCCGCGTCGCCTGGCTCTCGATCATCCGCTTGCAGGCGTGAACGGCGCCATCAACGCGGTTTCATTTGCGACCGACATGCTCGGCCCTGTGACGGTCACCGGTCCGGGCGCCGGGCGGATCGAGACCGCCTATGCCCTTCTCTCCGACATCATCGCTATCCACCGCGCCGCACCGGCCCGCACGACGAAGGAAGCCGCCGAATGACCGCCGCACGACTGCAGATCGCGCCGCCGGGGCAGGAGATGGCTGTACTCAGCCCCTATGACGGCGCGCTTGTCGGGAGCGTCGATGCAAGTGGCCCCGACGATGTCGATGCGCTCCTTGTTCGCGCCAGGCAGGGTGCGGCGCTGTCGCGCGCTTTGCCCCGGCATCGCCGGGCGGCCATCCTGGAAAATGCGGCCAGACTCGTCGAGGAACGGCGCGACGACTTCGCACGTACCATCGCCAGCGAAGCCGGCAAGACGATCGCCCAGGCGCGCAAGGAAACGCTGCGCTGCATAAACACGCTGAAGCTGTCCGCGGAGGAAGCCAAGCGCAATGCCGGCGAGATCGTGCCGTTCGATGCCTATGCCGGTTCGGAAGGGCGGCAAGGCTGGTTCACGCGCGAACCGCTTGGCATCATCGCGGTGATCACACCCTACAATGACCCGCTGAACCTCGTGGCGCACAAGCTCGGCCCCGCGATTGCCGGTGGTAATGCGGTCGTCCTGAAGCCGTCCGAGCTCACACCGCTTTCTGCACTCAGCCTGGTCAGAACGCTGGTCGAGGCCGGCCTGCCGGAGGAGATCGTCACCGTTGCAATCGGCGGCGCGGATCTCGGGCGCGCCATCGTGTCGGCTCGGGATGTCCGGATGGTGTCGTTTACGGGCGGCTTTGCCACCGGCGAGGCGATTGCTGGGTCCGCCGGGCTGAAGAAGCTCGCCATGGATCTCGGCGGCAACGCCCCCGTTATCGTGATGGCGGACTGTGATCTCGTCAAGGCGGTGGAAGGCTGCATTTCGGGGGCATTCGGGGCGGCAGGGCAGAACTGCATCGGCACGCAGCGCGTTCTCGTCCAGGCTTCCTGCTACGAGCGTTTCCGCGAAGCGTTCCTGGTCGGCACGACCAAGCTCCGGGTTGGTGACCCGGCGTGCGAAGAGACGGACGTCGGACCGATGATTTCGCTTGCCGCGGCAGAGCGCGCCGAAGCGGCGGTCGAGAATGCGATTGCCGCGGGGGCACGGCTGCTGTGCGGCCACCGCCGGGATGGCACGCTCTACAGTCCGACGGTGCTCGAAGGGGTTGGCCACGAGAGCCGGCTCTGGCGGGAGGAGATATTCGCGCCGGTGGTCATGCTCGAACGCTTCGAGACGTTGGCAGACGCCATCCGCATGGCGAACGAACCCGACTACAGCCTCCATGCCGGCATCTTCACCAGCAACCTTGCAGACGCACTGGAGGCCGCGGCCAACATCGAGGCCGGCGGGATCATGATCAACGACTCCTCGGACTACCGCTTTGACGCGATGCCCTTCGGCGGATTCAAGCATGGCAGCATGGGGCGCGAGGGCGTGCGTTTCGCCTACGAGGACATGACGCAGCCGAAAGTGGTCTGCATCAACCGCGTCTGAAACGCGGCAATGCAGCGAAAAGCTGGCGCTGTCGCGGACGAAAATCTGAATAGTTGCCAATTGCGCGGCCAGGCTGCTCACGCGAGCGATAAGCTGCCTCCGGATAGGCCACGAAAATGCGGGAACGAAGTGTATGACGAGCGATATTTTCTGCGCCTTGCGCGTGGAGGACGTTCACAAGAGCTACGGCGCCCATGAAGTGCTGAAAGGCATTTCCCTGGCAGCGCGGAAAGGCGACGTCATCTCGCTGATCGGCTCCTCCGGTTCCGGAAAGAGCACCTTCCTGCGCTGCATCAATTTTCTAGAGATTCCCGATCGCGGTCGCTTTGTCGTCGGCGGCGAGGAAGTGCTGATGAGAAAGGGATCGGATGGCCGCGCCCATCCCGCCAACTGGCGGCAGGTCGAGCGGATTCGAACCGGCCTCGGCATGGTTTTCCAGAGCTTCAACCTCTGGGCCCACATGACTGTGCTTGAAAACGTCGTCGAAGCGCCAGTCCATGTCCTCGGCATGAACCGCAGGGAGGCGACCGACAAGGCGGAAGCGCTGTTGCAGAAGGTCGGCCTTTACGAGAAGCGCCACGTCTATCCGGCCTTCATGTCGGGCGGCCAACAGCAGCGCGCCTCGATCGCACGCGCGCTCTGCGTCGATCCGGCGGTGATGCTCTTCGACGAGCCGACCTCGGCGCTCGATCCCGAGCTTGTCGGAGAGGTGCTCAAGGTCATCCGTGATCTCGCCGACGAGGGCCGGACGATGCTGCTCGTCACGCACGAGATGAAGTTCGCTCGTGACGTCTCGAGCCGCGTCATGTTCCTGCATCAGGGCCGCGTGGAGGAGGAGGGGCCGCCCGAACAGGTCTTCGGCGCGCCCACCAGCGCCCGCTGCCGTGAATTCACCAGTTCGTCGCGTCATTGAACGCCGCGCGCTCATCAATCGAAAAAGAAGGGGACTGACGTGAAAACCACAACCTACCTTGCTGCCGGAGCTGTGCTCTTGCTCTCTACCGCCGGTGCCGGCGCCGAAATGCGCTTCGGCGTCATGAACGAGGCCTATCCGCCGTTCTTCACCAAGGATGCGGCCGGGAAATGGGTTGGCTGGGAAATCGAGTTGATGGACGCGGTCTGCGCCGAGATGAAGGAGACCTGCTCCATCGTCGACATGTCCTGGGATGGTCTCATCCCGGGTCTTCAGTCGAAGAAATTCGACGTCATCTGGTCTTCGATGTCGATCACCGACGAGCGCAAGAAGACAATCGCCTTCACCGACAGATACTACAATACGCCAAGCAAGCTGATCGGCGCGCAGGACGGCAAGACCGGCACCACGGTCGAGGATGTCTCCGGCAAGACGATCGGCATCCAGGTCTCGACGATCCAATCGGACTACTACCAGAAATATTACGCGAGCGCGGCGTCTGAAAAGACCTATGCCACCTTGGACGAGGCGTTCCAGGATCTTGCGGTCGGCCGCATCGACTACGTTTTCGGCGACTCCATTCCGCTGATGACCTTTCTCCAGTCCGATTTCGGCAAGGGCTGCTGTGCAGACAAGGGCAACGTCAAGGATGACCCGGCGGTTCTCGGACTGGGCATCGGCGGCGGTCTGCGCAAGGAAGACACCGAGCTTCTCACCAAGCTGAACGTTGCTATCGCCGCCGTCCGAGCCAGCGGAAAATACGCCGAGATCTCGAAAAAGTATTTCGATTTCGACCCATACGGCGAGTGATCGTAACAGGAGGGTGCCGTCACGGCGCCCTTCATCGATCACGCCCTGCCTTTCAGGAAAACCCGCCTTTGAGCTATGGCAGCCCGGCTGGTTGCCGAGGAGGCCAGCCTCATGTCGACAAATCCATCCGTTTGGCAACTGCTTTCCCCCTATCCGCCGGGATGGGGTGGTATGCTGCTTTCAGGCGCCGTATCGACGATCCTGATCTCGCTCGGCGCCTATCTGTTCGGGATAGCGGTCGGCCTTGCCGGCGCGACGGGAAAGCTGAAAGGCCGTCGGTCGGTCGTCGTCCTCCTGGATGTCTACACGACGGCCGTGCGCGCCATTCCGGAGCTGATCCTGATCATCGGTCTCTATTATGCTGGCACCGATGGCATCAATAGGCTGCTGTCCGTGGTCGGCTTCCCGCCGATCGAGATCAACGGTTTTCTTGCTGCTGTTCTCGTGCTCGGCATCGTCCAAGGCGCCTATATGACCGAGGTGCTGCGCGGTGCGATCCTCGCCATTCCCGTCGGCCAGATCGAGGCGGCGAGCGCCTTCGGCATGCGGCCCTGGCTGCGCTTCCGGCGCATCGTGCTGCCGGCGCTGATGCCAAACGCGCTGCCCGGAATGGCCAATCTCTGGATGTCGGTGACCAAGGACAGTGCCTTGATCGCCGTCGTCGGCTACCAGGAACTGGCGCTGGCGACGCGGCTCGCCGCCGGCAACACCAAGCACTATTTCCTGTTCTTCTTCGCCGCTGCCGTGATCTATCTGGTCATCACGCTTGTCTCCAATGTGCTGTTCGGCAGCCTCGAAACCCACTTCCGGCGCGGACAGCCGAAAGCAGCCTGAGGAGGCGGACGATGGATTTCACATGGGTTGCCGCCTATTGGCCGTTGATTGTCGCGGGCGCGATGCAGACCGTGCTGTTGCTTGTCATTTCAGTGGGCTTCGGCTTCATCCTCGCGATCGGCCTTGCGCTTGCGCGGGTGAGCGGCCCACTCTGGCTGCGCTGGCTCGCCAGGGGCTATTGCACCCTTTTCCGCGGCACGCCGCTGCTGATCCAGCTCTGGCTGTTTTATTACGGCGTCGGTTCGTTCCTGCCGATGATTCCGGGCCTGCGCGAGAGCATCCTGTGGCCGGTGGTGCGCGAGGGCTTCTTTTTCGCCGCCGTGAGCTTCACGCTGAACTATGCCGCCTACGAGGCCGAGGTGCTGCGCGGGGCGCTGCTCGCCGTGCCGAAGGGCGAACTCGAAGCAGGGCGTGCTTTCGGTATGAGCCGCTTTACGCTTCTGCGCCGCATCTGGCTGCCGCGGGCGATCCGCATCGCCCTGCCGACCATTGGCGGCGAGGTGGTGCTGCAACTCAAGGCGACTCCGATCGCCTTTTCCGTCACGGTGATGGACCTCTACGCCGTCGCCTACAAGGTCAGGCAGGACACGCTGCTTGTCTACGAACCACTTGCTGTCGTCACCGTCTTCTATGTCTGCCTCACCCTCGTCATCACCCGCGCATTCCGGCTCGTGGAGATGCAGGTCCCGATACGGCGCTGATGTCGCCAGAGAGCGGTTGACGACGAGAACGACCGAGTGACGCGCCACGCCGGCCTTTTGGTCCGACATGCTCTTGCGCCGCGTCGATTGCCTGTTTCAGTCCGCTTTTCGGCGGCGAGCGGTCGATTGTGCGGCCGGAAACAACGCCTTCTCTTTAGAATTGGGATCGAAATTGCAGGAGAATCCAATGACCGCAACAAGACTGTCGGACCGTGGGGGTCATGGCTTCGACCCGCGCATGACTGCGATGCCTACAAAGACCGGTCTCAGCCGAGACACGCTGGCGCTGAGCGGCGGACTGGCTATTGATCCCGCGACGAAGGCGATCGCGCCGAACATTTCCATGTCCGTCAACAATACGCTGGTGCCCGGTGAAGGCGCCTTTTCCGCCGATGGCGTGGCTGACCTGACGGCGCTGCCTTTCCTCTACGCACGCTGGACGAATCCGACCGTGCGCCAACTCGAACAGCGGCTGGCAGCGCTCGAAAGTGCTGACGATGCGCTCGCCACCGCGACTGGCATGGCGGCAATTGCCGCGACGTTCCTCACCTTCCTGAAGAAGGGCGACCATCTGATCCTGAGTGATGTCTGCTATGCCGGCGCCAACGAACTCGCCCGGCGTATTCTGCCCGACTACGGCATCGAGGTGACGCCCGTGAACATGTCCCGACTGTCGGATGTGGCCGCCGCCTTCCGGCCCAATACGAGGCTCGTCCATTGCGAGAGCCCTTGCAATCCGATCTTGAGGCTCACGGATCTTACGGCTATCGCCGGACTTGCTCGGACGCACGGTGCCCTGATGTCGGTCGATTCGACGCTCGCCACGCCCGTGGCCACGCAACCGCTTTCGCTTGGCGCGGACCTCGTCATTCATTCGTTGACAAAGTTCATCAACGGCCACGGCGATGCGCTTGGCGGTATTGTGTGTGGACGCAAAGAGCTCATCGCGAAAATCCGCTCCCGTGCCGGCGTCTATCTCGGTGCTTCGATGCCGGCGATGAACGCCTGGCTGATCATGCGCGGCATCGATACGCTCTTTCCCCGTATCAGGGCGATCTCCGAGACGGCCATGCAGGTCGCCACGTATCTGCAAGGGCATCCGTCGGTCACAGCGGTCAGCTATCCCGGGCTTGCTTCCCATCCTCAGCATGACTTGGCGCAACAGCAGATGGAGGTGTTCGGGGGCATAATGACCTTCCAGGTGAAGGATCCGGGAAGGACGTCACAGCAACTGGCCGACCGCCTGAAGCTCGCCCACTACGCCTTCTCGCTCGGCCACCAGCGCTCGATCGTCGTGCTGCTCGATACGCAGGAAATGATGGCCTCGACTTACCAACTCGCCGGCGAGCAGCTTGCCGACTATCGCCGCTTTGCCGGCGACGGGGTGTTCCGCCTGTCAATCGGCCTGGAATCGGCAATCGACCTGATCGATGACCTCGACCAAGCGCTTTCAGGCTAACCGAGAAGGAGAAGCACAATGGCGGAATTGCGCGTTGAGGCGGACCTTTTGGGATCGCGGGAATTGCCCGCGGGAGCCCTGATCGGGATTCATACGCTCAGGGCTGTGGAGAATTTCGCCGTTTCCGGCATCCAGCTTCAGGATTTTCCAGCATTCGTTCGGTCGCTGGCAATGGTCAAGAAGGCTGCGGCTGCGACCAATCTGGAATTGGGACTTATCGATCAAGGTATCGCGCATGCAATCGACCGGGTTTGCGACCAGTTGATCGCAGGCGAGATCCTTGCCCCGCATTTTCCCATCGACATGATGCAGGGTGGGGCGGGCACTTCGACCAACATGAATGTCAATGAGGTCATTGCCAATCTGGCGCTTCAACACCTGGGCCGGCCTGCGGGAAGCTACCATGCTGTTCATCCCAACGATCATGTGAATCTCTGCCAGTCGACCAACGACGTCTATCCCACCGCGATCCGGCTGACAGTGTTGCGGGAGAGCGAGGCGTTGCTGTTGGCGCTACGCGCACTGGTCACAGCGCTCCGCCACAAGGGGGATGACTTCGCCGACATCGTCAAGGTCGGGCGAACGCAGCTTCAGGATGCCGTGCCAATGTTTCTGGGCCAGGAATTCGAGGCGTTCGCCGAGACACTGGAGGAGGAGGTCGCGCAAATCCTCGGTACGGCCGAGTTGATGCGCGAAGTCAATCTTGGCGGGACGGCGATCGGCACCGGCGTCAATGCGCCGGCGGGTTTCTCGACCGCCGTCTGCGCACACCTGTCGCGTATCTCGGGTCTCGCGCTCCGGCCTGCGCGCAATCTCGTCGAGGCGACGTCGGACACCGGCGCGTTCGTTTCTGTCTCGAGTATGCTAAAGCGCATCTCGGTCAAGCTTTCCAAGATCTGCAACGACCTCCGTCTCCTCTCGAGCGGCCCGCGAGCAGGATTCGGCGAAATCCGTCTTCCGGCCATGCAGGCGGGCTCGTCCATCATGCCGGGCAAGGTCAATCCGGTGATCCCGGAAATGATGAACCAGATCGGCTTTCAGGTGATCGGCAACGACTTGACAGTGACGCTTGCTGCCAGTGCCGGCCAGCTCCAGCTGAACGCCATGGAACCAGTGATCGTGCTCAACATCCTGCAATCGATGCTCTTGCTAACGAGAGGCATGGATGCTCTCCGTGCCCGGTGCATCGACGGGATTGAGGCGGATGCCGAACGGTGTCGGGCGCTTCACGACGGGTCTCTTGTTCTTGCCGCTGCGCTCAATCCCGTCATCGGTTACGCCCGGGCGGCCGCACTTGCCCGCTGCGCGCTTGCCGAAGGGATCGCACTGCGAGAGGCGGTCGAACGCGATGGTGGGCTAAGCGCTTCACAGATTGATACAATCTTCGACAGGCCGATTGCGAGCCGCGAACTGGCGGAGCACTGAGGGAGGAGCCGATGGCGGTGTTCACAGATCTGTCCGATGCCGATTGCCAGCGGATTGCAACGGCTTATCGGCTGGGGCGCCTGACCTCCGTGATCGGCATCGCCGATGGCAACGCCGAGACCACCTTCCTCTTCCGCTCCGAGCGCGGCGAGTTCATCGTAACGTTGTTCGAAAGCGGTGCCGAACCTTTCGATCTAGAGCGCGCCTTTTGCACCATGGAGATGCTGATCGGGGCCGGCGTGCCCTGTCCGTTGACTTTTCGTACCGATGCGGGCGCGGCAACTATTACCGTCTCGGGAAAGCTTGTCGCTGTCGTCGGCTTCGTTCCGGGCTCGCGCGCCGGTGAGATAACGCCGGACAAATGCCATGCACTCGGAGCTTGCGCCGCCCGCATTCACCGGACCTTGCAGCGTCCGGCAAGAACCGGTCCGCAGGGCCTGCGGAAAGGCGGGGTTCATGGTGCGCTTAACCGCGACAATGTCTTCTTTGTTGGCGAGGCAATGGGGGGTGTCATCAATTTCCGGCTGCGTCATGACGATGTGCTGATCGCCGAACTCGCACAGCTTCTTGTAACCTGGACCGGGCTGGCGGACGGAACGCTCGACCGTACGCTCGCCAGGTCGCTGCTTGCCGGATATGAAGAGATCCGTCCGCCGAGTGATAGCGAACTGCACGCCTTGCCGGCATTCGTGATGGCGGCGACCGCCACCTCTGTCGTACAGGATGACAGACTCGCCGAAGTCGAAGTAGAGGCGCATCGGGCTTTTCTTTCTGCCAGAGACTGCATCGGGAAGGCGCAGCGATGAAGCGTATTCTCGACCGGTCCGACGAACGCATCCTCGCCGAGCTGACCCGCCACGCACGGATCCCACATGCGGAACTGGCCGGAAAGGTCAACCTGTCGCGCAACGCTGTGCGCTTGCGCATCGAGCGGCTTGAGCGCGACGGTCTGATCCAGGGATACACGATCATCGTCGGTGAGGGTAAGCCGCGCGCCTCGGCCGTTACGGCGATGATGTTCGTCTACCGGCACGACCGTATGCGTGGCGGCGATGTCATTCAGGCCCTCAAGCGTGTGCCGGAAGTCGTGTCCTGCGACGTTATGAGCGGTGAGTTCGATCTTGTCGTCAGGGTCGAAGCCAGTGCCACGGATCGTATCCGCGAAATCTGGCAGGATGTGTCTGCGCTACCCGGCGTACGAGACACGCTGACAGCATTTGCGTTGTCATCGATGATTAGACGGTGACTGGCGGTGCATCCGATCATTCCCACAGCGTCGATGGTGGCATTTACCGAAACTGGGCACTGGGGCGCCGAGCAGAAGCAGCCACAGCGAGTTTGAAATTGGGCACTGATTGGGTTCCCATCAATCAAATTCGCGCGGGATTTGACATCGACGCGGGTTATTGTGCAAAAAAAACCAATTCTTATGCCGCGCCCTGATGGCGCTTACGGAGGGAAGGCAGATTGTGCTTCACCCCGATGTGCTTGCGCGCGCCAGGTTTGGATTTGTCTGAAGCGTCTTCAAGCGATGCCCGACATTGACAATGGCATCAATTGCCGGAACGAGCTCAAACCCCAATACCGTCAATGAATACTCAACCGATGGCGGTGAAGTGGGCTTGACCTCGCGAGAGACGACGCCTTTGGACTCGAGCTCGCGCAGCCGCATAGTCAAGACCTTTGCCGAGATCTTCGGCACATCGACCTTCAACTCGCTGAAACGACGTGGGCCTGCGCTCAAGTACCACACGATGTTGGGCGTCCAAGCTCCACCAAGAATGCTCATGCATTCCGTCAATGGGCACGATTCAGGCGGACTAGCCGATTTGTTCTTCGTAATTTTCAGAGCCATTGCTTTGATCCGGGTTACCAAGTGGAAACCTGATAGTGTAGTTTCAAAATGAAATCAAGTTTACATTGGTAATTGCTGAACATAAAACCGGCTTCGACAACAATCGAATGGAATGGATGGAGCCCACCGATGAAACTTTACTACAAGCCCGGCGCATGCTCGCTCGCCTCGCACATTGTCCTTCGGGAAACCGGCGCGAATTTTGACCTTGAGCAGGTCGATACCAAGGCGATGACGACCGCCGGCGGCGAAGACTACTCCACTGTCAATCCGAAGGGCTACGTTCCGGCCTTGCGCATCGATGACGGCAGAATCCTTACCGAGGGCGCGGCGGTGCTGCAGTACATTGCCGACCTGCATCCAATCGCGAACCTTGCGCCTCGTGCCGGAACTTTCGAGCGCTCTAAACTCCACGAGCGGCTCAATTTCGTATCGTCCGAATTGCACAAAGCCTTCGGACCGTTCTTCGCATCGGCACCTCTGGCGGGCGAGGCACGGGCATTGGCGGAAGCCAATGTTGTCACCAAGCTGGGTCATTTCGAAACCGTGCTTGCTGACGGACGTCACTACCTCGGGGGTGACACATTCAGCGTCGCGGACGCTTACTTGTTCGTGGTCTCCAACTGGTCGAACTTCGTCGGCATCAGCCTCGACAGGTTGCCGAGCATGAAGGCGTTCGTCGCCCGTGTGGCAGAGCGCCCGAAAACCCAGGACGCCATGCGAGCGGAAGGTCTGCTTGGCTGATCCGGTCACTGATCCGAATTTGACAACGTTTCTCTGGAGACTGAAATGACCACTCAATTCGATGCGGTGGCGGAGACGATTGTGCTCTACTTCGACGGCCTTTTCAACAGTGATACCGCCAAACTCAGGCAGGCCTTCCACCCAAAGGCGCAGTATGTCTGCGCGACCGATGGCGAACTGCTCTACCGGACAATGGACGAATATTTTCCCGTCGTCGATAGCCGGCCTTCGCCCGCCAGTCGTGGCGAGCCCCGTACTGACCGAATTCAGTCTATCGAGTTCGCAGGTATGGTCACGGCACGCGCCTGCGTCAACTGCTCGATCGGCGAGAAGTATTTTACCGACTTCCTGACCTTCGTCTTCGTCGATGGCCGATGGCAGATCATGTCGAAGGTGTTCCACCACGAACCGCTATCGACGATAGGTGAACGCTAACACTCTGAAATTCAAGGAACAAGCATGCCATACGTCAACATTAAAATCACCCGTGAGGGCGCCACCTCTTCGCAAAAAGCCGAGCTGATCAAGGGCGTCACCGATCTCCTGGTTGCAGTGCTCAACAAGAATCCGTCAACCACTTTCGTGGTTATCGACGAAATCGAACTGGAGCACTGGGGCATCGGCGGCCTGCCTGTGGAGGAGTTTCGAAAGCGAGAGAAAACCACCTCCGGATGATGAGGGGAGGCTTCTTTAGAGCACCTGTCCTCCATGTGTCCACGCGTGACCAAAATTGAATGGATGGCGGGTGCTCGAAGGTGCTCGTCCAAAGTCGGGAGAGCCGCATCAATGCCCATAACGACCACAATCACGCAGTCACTCGAGATATCTCACCCGGTCCTGCTAGCTCCCATGGCGGGCGTAAGTGGCGGCGCGCTGGCGGCCGCCGTGACGCAGGCGGGGGGCTTGGGTCTGATCGGTGCAGGCTACGGCGACCGCACCTGGCTGGAGCGGGAACTGGCGGTGGCCGGAAACGTCCGCATCGGCGTCGGCTTTATCGCCTGGGCACTGGAGCGGCAACCCGAGCTTCTGTACTTGGCGCTTGACCATGCCCCGGTGGCGATCTTGCTTTCATTTGGCGATTTCAACCTGTTTGCGGTGCATGTTGGTCGGTCGAATTCCCGTCTCATCGTCCAAGTGCAGTCACTTGAGCAGGCGAAACGGGCTATCGACTGCGGCGCAGACATCATCGTCGCCCAGGGAACTGAGGCTGGCGGCCATGGCGGCAAGCGTGCGACGTTGCCGCTCGTACCTGCCATCGTCGATATTGCAGGGAAAACTCCGGTAGTCGCGGCCGGCGGCATCGCCGATGGCCGCGGACTGGCGGCGGCGTTGATGCTCGGCGCCGGCGGCGTGCTCTGCGGTACAGCCTTCTTTGCCAGTCATGAGGCTTTGTCCCATGCTCACGCCAAATCCGCAGCCATCTCGGCGTCCGGCGACTGGACCGCGAGAAGTTCGGTGTTCGACGTAGCACGCGGCCTCGCATGGCCGCCGGAATGGGATATCAGGACATTACGGAACGGGTTCCTGGACGCATGGTCCGGGAATTTGGATGGGCTGAAAGCCCGGGACCTGGCCGAACGCGAGCGCTACGCCACCGCAGTTGCCAAGGGTGACTTCGACGTTGCCGCGGTAATCGTTGGCGAAGGCGTAGATATGGTGGCGCGATCAGAATCGGCTGGTGATATCGTTCAGCGGATGGCGGCCGACGGAGAGCGGTTGCTGGCGACTGCCGCGGCATTCGTCGTCAAAGGCTCTCCGCTGTCGGCGCCCGGACTGTAGGGACTGAACAAGGCATGCCCGCGCAACCGGACGCGACCGGCGATATAGTCCACCAGCTCTTTGACCCTGCTAATGCGGCGTAGATCGCTGTGAGTTGCGATCCAGTAGGTTCGCGTAAAACGGATGTCTGGCAGGACTAGCTTTAGGTCCGGGTAACGAATTGCGAGGAAGTCATGCAGGATTCCGATGCCAACGCCCGAGCGTACAGCCTCTACCTGGCCGAGCACACTGACGCATTCATAGCGGCGCGAAACATTTTCCTCGACCTCTGCGAAGTAGTCAAGCGAGGGGCTGTACCAGAGATCACGGACATAAGTTATGAGCGTACGGTCCCGCATGTCCTCCCGCGTGTTCACCGGTCCGTGGGTCTTCAGGTGCTCCTCGGAAGCGTAGACGCTGAGCGTATAGTCGGAAAGTTTACGCGAGACAATCTGCTTCTCGGGCGGCCGCTCAAGGCTGATAATGATGTCCGCCTCTCGCTTGTTGAAGGAGAAGACGCGCGGCAGCGGCACCAGTTGGACCGTCAGATGCGGATGGCGTGCGACGAATTCGCTGAGTTCAGCGGCGAGAAAATAGGTCCCGAAGCCATCGGGCGCGCCGATCCGCACCGTTCCGCTCAATGTTCGGTCGAGGCCGCCGACCGAGGATTGGCCTGTCATGATTTCGGTTTCAGCTCTTTCGGCCATAACATAAAATTTCTCTCCCGCCGTCGTCATGTGGCAGCCGGTAGTCTGTCGATCGAGCAGCTTGGCGCCAAGTGTGCTCTCCAGCGCGTTGATGCGGCGCCTGACGGTCGCGTGGTCCATCGCCAGCTTGTTGGCGGCTGCCAGCATCTGACCGGATCGAGCGACAGCAAGAAAAACGCGGATATTGTCCCAGTCCACCACGCACCTCCTTAGGGGAAAATACGCCTAATGGTTATGCGCCCAAGCGCGTTGACCGGCGTATTTTCCCTGATACTCTCCATAGTCGGGAAACACAAGAAGGGAACGGCTCTCGCAGGGAAGATGGACACCGTCCGCTGGAAATGCAGGCACCTTCCGTGAATTCTGGGCACTGACCTAAAACGACACAAAGCTTACCTTCACTCTGCTCCGCACAAGGAGCGGGTTGATCGCGTGCTGCCGGCACTAGGTCGAGCGGCTGAGAGAAGGCGTGCCTGCCTCCATGAGGAGCAGGGTTTCGACCGGATAACGGACAAAGGTGGGTACGAATGACATTGGCAGGCCAGATACTAGGGATCGGCGTACCCGTTCGGCGTACGGAAGACAGGCGCTTTGTGACAGGGCGCGGTCGGTACACCGACGATATCCGGCTCGATGGGCAGGTCTATGCGGCCTTTGTCCGCTCGCCTCATGCCTTTGCCCGGATCGGCGCCATCGATGCGTCGGCAGCCCGTGGCGTGGAAGGTTTTCTTGCTTGCTACACAGGCCAGGATCTCATCGACGATGGCGTCGATCCAATCCCATGCATCTGGCAGATCACCAACAAAGATGGTTCGGTCATGAAAGAGCCGCCGCGGCGCGCCCTTGCCATAGGCAAGGCCCGTCATGTTGGCGACGCCGTAGCGATGGTCGTCGCCGAGACGCCGGCGGCGGCGCGCGAGGCGGCCGAACTCATAGAGGTGGATTACGAAGTTCTGCCGCCGATCGTGGCGACCGCCAGAGCCTACGATCCCGCCTCGTCCGAGGTGCATGAGGAGGCGCCACGTAACCTCTGCTTCGACTGGCATGTCGGCAACGCGGCGGCCGTGCAACAGGCTTTCGCCGCTGCAAGGCATGTTGTTTCGCTTGATCTCGTCAACACCCGCATCGTTGCCAATCCGATGGAGCCACGTTCGGCGCTGGCCAGCTTCGAGTCTTCGTCGGGTGACTACACGCTCTACACCAGCAGCCAGAATCCGCATCTCATTCGCATGCTGCTTTGCAATTCCGTCCTGCACGTTCCCGAACACCGCATGCGGGTTGTCGCGCCTGATGTCGGCGGCGGCTTCGGCGTCAAATGCTACCACTATCCGGAAGAGGTGCTCGTAACGTGGGCAGCTCGCAGATGCGGCCGACCTGTCAAGTGGACGGCCGACCGCAGTGAATCCTTCCTGTCCGATGCGCATGCCCGGGACCATGTTACACACGCCGAGCTCGCGCTCGACGAGAACGGCATATTCCTTGGGCTGAAAGTATCGACGATCGCCAATCTGGGCGCCTATCTCTCCACTTGGGGTCCTTCCATCCCGACTTACCTCTACGCGCCGATGCTGGCTGGCCAATACCGTACGCCGGCCATCTATGCCGAAGTCAAAGGCGTCTTCACCAATACGTTGCCCGTCGATGCCTACAGGGGCGCCGGTCGTCCGGAAGCGAACTATGTCGTCGAGCGGCTCTGCGATGCGGCGGCGCGGCAGCTGCAAATGGACCGCGTCGAAATCCGGCGACGTAACATGATCCCTCCGCAAGCGATGCCTTACGAAACGCCGGTCGGCATGACCTATGACAGCGGGCACTTTGAGAAATGTCTCGACCGCGCACTCGCGGCAATCGACTACCCGGGCCTCGCCGAGCGCAGACAGGCGGCCCGTACCCGCGGCAGACTGCTCGGTCTGGGCATGTCCTGTTACATTGAGGCCTGCGGGCTCTCACCGTCGAAATCGTCGGGGAAAATCGGATCGCGCATCGGCCTTTATGAATCGGCGGAAGTTCGTTTCAATTCGGACGCTTCGGTCACCGTCTTCACGGGCGCGCACAGTCACGGACAAGGCCACGAAACCGCGTTCGCACAGATTGCGTCCGGGCGGCTCGGGATTCCCTTCGACCGCATCGAAGTCGTTCATGGTGACACGGCCAGGATCCCGTTTGGGCTTGGGACCTATGGGTCTCGTTCAGCAGCCGTCGGCGGGTCAGCCATAGCCGTCGCTATCGATCGCGTGATCGACAAAGGCAAGAAGATATCGGCGCACCTGCTTGAGGCAGACGCTTCCGACATGGTGTTCGAGACCGGCCGGTTTTCTATAGCAGGCACCGACCGCGCGGTGACGATCGCGGAGGTGGCGAGGGCTGCCTACATCCCCCACAACTATCCGCTCGAGAAGATCGATCCAGGGCTCGATGAGCTCGCTTTTTACGACCCCAAGAACTTCACGTTTCCCAACGGAACTCAGATCTGTGAGGTCGAGGTCGATCCGAAGACTGGCGCGGTAGAGATCGTCCGGTTCGTGGCAGTGGACGACTTCGGCACGATCATCAATCCGATGATCGTCGAGGGCCAGGTTCATGGCGGCCTGGCGCAAGGGATCGGCCAGGCTCTGCTTGAGCACGCGGTCTACGATGAAGAAACGGGGCAGCTTATAACCGGATCCTTCATGGACTATGCCATGCCGCGTGCAAGCAACCTTCCAAATTTCGAAGTCTCTTATCACGAAGATGCCCCATGCATGCACAATCCGCTCGGCGTCAAGGGATGTGGTGAATCCGGAACGATCGGCGGCGCCACGGCAGTCATGAACGCGGTTCTCGACGCACTAGACGATATCGGCGTCCGCCATCTCGATATGCCAGCCTCTTCACCAAGAGTATGGCGAGCGATCCGGGACACGACACGATCAACGAACTCCGAAGATATGGGTGTGTCATGAACATTGACGTTTCGTTTCTTGTGAATGGCGTCGCCGTGAACAAGTCGGTCGAGCCACAGGCCCTGCTAGGTCCTTTCCTGCGTGAAGAACTGCGGCTGACCGGAACGCATATCGGCTGCGACACCACGCAATGCGGTTGCTGCACAGTGCTGATAGACGGCGATGCGGTAAAATCCTGCACCATGCTCGTCGTACAGGCCGAAAGCCGGTCAATCACAACGATCGAGGGGTTGGCCGAGGACGGTCAGATCCATCCCGTGCAGCAGGCGTTTCACGAGCATCACGGACTTCAATGCGGCTTCTGCACGCCCGGCTTCATCATGAGCATCACCGAGCTGGTGACCAAGTATGATGATCTGTCCGAGAGCAGGATTCGTGAACTGGTCGAGGGCAATATCTGCCGCTGCACTGGATACCATAACATCGTTCAGGCCACCCGCGCGGCCGCCGCGGCCCTCAAGGCAAGCGGCGTCAGCCTTTCCACGACGGGAGGCGAATAATGTACGGCTTCGAATACGAGCGTCCCACAACGCTCAAGGATGTGGAAGACTTGCTCTTTGCGGATGCGGACTCACGCATTCTAGCGGGAGGAATGAGTCTTCTTCCAGCGATGAAGCTGCATCTCGCCCGCCCGTCCATGCTCATCGATCTTTCTGGCCTGGCCGAGTTGAAGGGCATATCAGTCGGACCGGCCAGCGTAACAATCGGCGCGATGACCAGGCACGCCGATGTCGCGCAATCGCTTGCTGTCAGGAATGCCATCCCCGCGCTAGCCGAATTGGCGAGCGGTATTGGCGACCGGCAGGTTCGAAACCGCGGAACAATCGGCGGTTCGGTGGCCAACAGCGATCCGGCAGCCTGCTATCCGGCAGCCTTGCTCGGGCTCGGTGCGTCGATAAGGACCAACAGGCGGATCATTGCGGCAGACATGTTCTTCCTTGGCTTGTTCGAGACGGCGCTCGAGATGGGCGAGTTCATTGTTGCGATCGAATTTCCCTGTCCGATGGACGGAGCTTACGAGAAGTTCCACCATCCAGCTTCGCGCTTTGCCCTTGTCGGCGTCTTCGTCACTAGGCCGACGCTGGGCGGCGTGCGCGTCGCGGTCACCGGAGCAGGCCCATTTGCATTTCGTGCGGCAGCGCTGGAACGAGCCTTGGATAGCAATTTCACGGCAGTCGCGGCAGAGGCGGTGAAGATCGAACCCTCGGGGCTTAACTCAGATCTTCACGGGGATGCGGAGTATCGCGCAGCCTTGATTCCGGTTCTTGCCGCGCGAGCCGTTCGACGGATTCTGACCGCGAACCCCTCGTTCGCAAAGGGGTCGAACTATGTGTGATCTGTCGTTTGGCGATGACACCGGAGTGCCACAGCACCCTACCGTCGAGTTTCCGTCCCAAGTGCGCAAGGTGCAATTCATTCGCGAGACGATACTCGGCGACAGGGCTGCGAAGGAAACGGCCACCGTGCGGGTGGCCGGGATCGCCGTGGTCGCGAACGGCTGGACCGATCATGTCAGAGGTGACCTTGAAGGCATGGCCGAACTCGGTGAGCGACTAGCCAATGCTATGATGCCCGACCTCGTTTCACTCCTGGGGGCGCCGGCACTTGCCTATGGCAAAGCTGCGATCGTGGGCACGGATGGCCAACTGGAACACGGCGCCGCGCTGATCCATCCTCAACTCGGTAAGCCGGTCCGGCGAGCAATCGGTGGGGGCGATGCGATTATTCCCTCAAACAACAAAGTTGGCATTGCGGGATCGTCGATTGACGTTCCACTTGGTCACAAAGACGACGCGTGGTCGTTCGCCTTCATCGACACTTTGACACTCTCGGTGAGCGACGCGCCGCGTGGGGACGAGATTGTCCTGTTCATCGCACTCGCATCCGGGCGGCGTCCATTCGCCGAGATTGGCGTCATAGACGGAGGACAATCGAGGAATGGCGTGTGACTGCGAGCTTTTCGCAGGACCTCACGATTCAAAGCCAAAACAAGGCGTGCCGCCAGCCCGCGCCACCGGACAGCAAAAGCTGGTCCGTTTTCAAAAGGATTTGGCAAAGACAACAACAGGGGAATGCAAATGAGCCACTCGCTAAGACTATCGATTGCCGCCGCCTCAATCATGGCAACAGCCGCTATCGCCGGCGCTGAAGACAGGTGGTTTCCCGCCGCCGTGGACGTTTGGGAGCCTCCGTTCGTGATGAGCAGCCCAACCCATCAAGAGAACTATGCGCCGCTCGAAAAAGCCGCGCAGCGTTGGAACATCTGTGTTTCGTTTCCGCATCTCAAGGATCCGTATTGGCTCGCCGTCAACTATGGCATCATCACCGAGGCTCGTCGTCTGGGAGTCTCGGTCCAACTGGTTGAGGCGGGAGGCTATGGCAATCTCGAGAAACAGTTGGCGCAGGTCGAGGATTGTGTGGCTGGAGGCGCCCAAGCCGTCATCCTGTCCGCAATTTCGGCTGACGGCGTCAAGGGCCTTGTCGACAATCTTCGTTCCAAGGGCATTCCAATCATCGATCTGGTGAATGGCATCACCACCGAGGTCGATGCGAAATCGCTTCAGAGCTACGTCAATCTCGGACAGATGGCTTGCAAGTATGTCGTCGATCAAGCGGCAGGCGCCGAAAAGACGCTGGCGCTCTTCCCCGGACCTGCCGGTGCCGGTTGGTCGACCGACTCCGACATCGGCTGCCGCAAGGCGCTTGAGGGCAGCAAGGTGAAGCTGGTTGCGACAAAATGGGGCGATACCGGCAAGGAGACGCAATTGCGCCTCGTCGAGGAAGTGATCCAAGCGCAGACATCGGGGGATAAGACCGACCTGGATTATGTCGTTGGCAACAGCGTCACTGCCGAGGCGGCTGTTCTGCCGATCCGCGACCGTGAATTGCAGGATCAAATCGGAATCATCGGCACATACTATACGATCGGAAACCATCTCGATCTCAAGCGCGGCGCCATCATAGGCGGTCCGACAGACCAGCCAGTCACCCAGGGGCGTATCGCCATCGATCAGGCCGTGCGGATACTGCAGAAAGATCGGTATCTCAAGCATGTCGGCCCTGCGCTATCAATGATCACCAAGGAGACGCTGGCAGAATTCGATGAAGGCGCGACATTGGCGCCGGCAGACTGGTCGCCGGTGTTCACGGTCGACTGATCGTCCAGTTGTTTTGGGAGCGCTCGCCAGTAACGAGTTAAGGAGGTTGAGATGAAATTTGCAGCAGCTGAGGACGCAGACCCGCGGGACAACCCCGGCGCCTTGCCGTCCGAAATCCTGCGCATGGTCGGTGTGTCGAAAAATTTCCTCGGCACACAGGCTTTGCAAGCTGTCGATTTCGATCTTCGCAGGGGCGAATGCCATGTCCTGTTCGGAGAGAACGGAGCAGGCAAATCGACACTCATCCAGATACTGGCGGGCGTTCACAAGCCTTCGAAGGGTACTGTTTTTCACAACGGCGAGCCGATCGACATCCAGTCGGTCCACCATTCACGGTCACTCGGCATATCGGCGGTATTCCAAGAATTCTCGATAGCGCCGTCGCTTAGTGTCGTGGAAAATCTGTTCCTGGGTTCCGAACCCCGAAACGGCTTCTGGCTCGACAAACGGCAGGCGAGAGTTGAGGGCCGTCGTCTCCTGGATAGTTTCGGCTTTCAATTGCATCTCGATGAGCTGGCTGGGGACCTTTCACGCGCGGAAAAGCAAATGCTGGAAATCGCGCGCGCCTTCCGCTCGCCACCCTCGGTGCTTATCCTCGACGAGCCGACAGCCTCGCTCACCGATGTCGAAAGCGAGCGGCTCTTCGCGCTTGTCGAGAAGCTCAAACGACAGGGCGTTGGCATCATCTACATAACTCACCGAATGGCGGAGATCCCTCGGATCGGCGATCGCGTGACGGTGCTCCGGGACGGCCGATTGGTAGCCACCCTCGACATTGAGAACGCACCCGCCGACACATTAATCCGCCTAATGACGGGCAAGACAAGAACGGAACTCTTTCCAGTGATCGGCTCTTCGCCGGGAGCCGTCGTCCTCGAGGTACGCAATCTTTCCACAGTCGACCAACGGATCAAGAATGCTGATTTCTACGTCCGCGCCGGCGAGGTCGTGGGGATTGCCGGTTTGGTAGGCTCGGGTAAGGGCGACATTGGCCCCGCGTGTATGGGCGTGAGCTCAGTGCGTAGTGGAGACATATTGATACGCAATGAGAATGTCACCGGCCGAAGCCCCAAGCAGATGCTCAGCCATGGGCTTTGCTATGCTCCCTCCGACCGCAGAGCCGACGGGTTGTACCTCCAACATGATATTTGCCGCAACATTTCCATCGCGTCACTCGAACATCCGCCACTCGTGAAATTCGGATTTCTGAGGCGGTCGCGCGAACGCACTCTCGCGCGTGACATTGTAAAGAGGCTGAGCGTGCGGCCGAACACGATTGATTCCGAGGTGGCACGCCTGTCCGGCGGAAATCAGCAGAAGGTGATGATCGGACGTTTCATAGCGCGCGGCGCAGCTGCCTATATTTTTGACGAGCCAACAGTGGGAGTCGATGTCGGAGCGCGACACGCGATCTACGAGCAAATCAAAGCGCTTTGTGAAGAGGGCGCGGCGATACTTCTCATCTCCTCCGATCTCTCCGAAATCATGAACCTGAGTCATCGCGCATACGCAATGCATCAGGGAAGGATTGTCGGTGAATGTGTCACTGGCGAATTCTCGGAGGAAAAGCTTCTCAACCTCATGTTCGGGCAGGCCGAAGCCATTCTGCCTGCCGTGACGCACGACAATCGACATCCAGGAGGAATCAATGGCCAATGAATCTGACACGATCAATATGTCTGTTGAGAACCTACCGCTCCGACCGCGTTGGGCCGGCCTGATTATCCGGATGGGCGTTCTACCTTGGTTGATGCTGGTCGCCGTGGTCGTGTTTTCCCTGGGTTCGGACAGCTTTCTCAGCGAACGCAACGCCATCACCATGACGCGCCAGGCGTCCTACCTGGTCCTGGTCGCGATGGCACAGTTCCTGGTGATCATTACGGCGGGACTCGACCTTTCCGTCGGCATTGTCTTTTCAATCTGTTCGGTAGTGGCGGCCAAGATCATGGCCGCGCTCATGCCGGGGATGGGCGACTATGTGTGGGTTGTCATCGCCCTAGGCTGCTTGGGCGCGCTGGTAGCTGGGATCATTGTCGGTGCCGTGAACGGGATCGGCGTCGCGCTGCTGAACGTGCCACCCTTCATGATGACCCTTGCGATGTCGTCAGTAGGCTTTGGAATTGCCCTTATGATGACGGGCGGCACGCCTGTTTACGGGATACCACCTGAATTTTCGCGGTCGTTTGGATTTGGCGCACTCCTTGGAGTGCCGTCGCCGGTGATTGTTACCATGGTGGTGGTTGTCATAGTCTACCTGTTCCTGAACTACATGCCATCCGGCCGTTATCTCTTTGCCATCGGCAGCAACAACCGGGCATCCGCTCTGTCAGGGATCAATGTCTCGTACTACACTTTCTTACCGTATGTTCTCTGCTCGATCTTGGCTGCCATTTCGGCGCTTCTGATGACTGCGCGGTTGGAAACCGGCGAGGCCAATCTCGGTACCGCCATGCCGCTTCAATCGATCGCGGCATGTGTCGTCGGTGGCGTAAGCCTGTCAGGCGGCAAAGGTCGGCTTCGCAATGTCGTCCTCGGCGCGGTCTTCATCACTCTCGTCCAGAACGGCATGAACCTGATGCGCATGGACAGTTACGTGCAAATGGTCGTCATCGGAATGCTCCTGGTGCTTGCCATTGTGTTCGACAATCTGCGCGATCGCTACGAACACAAGGTCTGAAATGCGCCGTTCTCGAAACTTCCTATCCCGCGAAAGATGGTCTTATGAACATTGATGGCAGCCAGCTAATCTACGCCTCGCGCCAGTTGGTCTGGCGCGCCCTGAACGACGAAAATGTCTTGCGAGAGAGCATTCCCGGCTGCAAGACCCTCGTCCGGGAAAGTGATACGGAATTCAAGGGAGCCGTCTCCATCAAACTCGGGGTCGTTTCTGCGACGTTTGCCGGCGCAGTGACGCTGTCAGACATCTTGGCTCCTTCGTCATACACGATCACTGGTGAAGGCAAGGGTGGTATCGCGGGCTTTGCCAAAGGAGCCTGCAAGGTGCAGCTGAGTGAAGCGGATGGGCAGTCGACGTGGCTGCACTACACGGTAAAAACGGAAGTCGGCGGAAAGCTCGCGAGCCTTGGTTCGCGTCTTCTAGATGGGATAGCTCGCAAAATGGTGGCACAATTCTTCGACGCGTTCGTCTCAAAGGTGCAGGAGTCGGCACGGACGGATGTTCTTGCCGATCATGATGGAGAAGGTCGCTAGAGTCGCAGTTTTGCGACGAGTGCAACGAAGGAATTAGCGTTGGGCGCTTGAGGCGCTCCCGACCGACCGGGCCAGTGGTTCGATTCCCATCAAGCGTCGAGGGCAGGCCCGGCTGCCTGGAACCGGCGATTGTGCGACGGCTCGGAAAATCTCGCAATGGAATTGAGGCCATCTCGATAAGTCTAAGCCAATCCGCACTCGCCACCGTGATTGTGGTTGAGTGCCTGTTGGTCAAAAGGTATCCGAAACACCGAAACCCGCTTAGTGTGTACCTGGCGGAAGTTCGACAACGGTCAGTTCATGGTCGTGCCCTAAGAGTCCGTTTTGAAAATCACGGATGGGCGTTTCTGCGGATGAGGTTTCCGCCCATTGCGACCAGGATCATGGCGTGAGAGACGTCGATGCGCTGCTCATAATCGCGCACGAGGCGT
>Ga0307515_10001173_pt1 | contig 59934 bp, 50 predicted proteins | sample 17_EM_MG_FD_194513 | JGI IMG/M metagenome (GOLD analysis project Ga0307515, IMG submission 194513) | Populus trichocarpa ectomycorrhiza microbial communities from riparian zone in the Pacific Northwest, United States - 17_EM | ecosystem: Host-associated > Plants > Roots > Unclassified | place... | reverse complement strand
TCCAACGCCCGCGGTCGCTGCCACACCGCCAGCAGCCCCAGCCCTCACCCGGCCAACCACATACTGCAGACCTTGATGCGCACGGGCACGGAGCAGACCGCTACGCACCAAGGTCCAACGCCCGCGGTCGCTGCCACACCGCCAGCAGCCCCAGCCCTCACCTCACCACGCCACGCCACGCCACGCCACGCCACGCCACGCCACGCCACGCCACGCCACGCCACGCCACCCCACGCCACGCCACGCCACGCCCACGCCCACGCCCACGCCCACGCCCACGCCCACGCCCACGCCCACGCCCACCACATGCTGCGGATCTTGATACACGCAGGCGTGGACCGGAGTCTTCTGCTTGATTGGTGGGCGGCCCGTTGTCAAGTGCCCGGATCGGTGGGCGCGGTCGGGCAGCAAGCCTCCGGTTGGGCGAGAAGCCTTGCCAGGGTCCCCGAACGCATCTAATCCCGTTAAAACGCCTTTATCCGAAGCACCATCGACCACTTTGACAGATCTTGGTCCACTTTGGCCCCCAGGAAAGCCACTGGCTACCAAGATCTCAACGCGGCACCTCGCGGTAACGGCGTAGTCACTCGGGCGAGGCATTGCGGATCGACCGCGAGACAACCAAGAAGAAGTCTGTGACGAACCACCAGCCGTGTTTGGTCACCCTCGGCCCCAGCCGAAAACCCGACCCACAACCCGACCCCGCAAGAAGGCTTGATGCGACCGCCGGCAACTCGGTCAGTTCGGGAAGGACTTCGGGTCGACGTCGCTGGTCGAGGCGTTGCCGCCGATCACCGGCGTTAGCGTGATCGTCCAGATCGAGGCCGAGACCGAAGTCGTGCTGAACTTGAACGTGTCGTCGAACTTGCTGAACGAGCAGTCCCGGGTGAAGCCCTTCTTGGCCTTGTTCCAATCCTCGCCCGAGGCCGTATAGACCCGGTAGGTGCCGTCGCGCACTCCCTTGGCGGTGAACGTGCCGCCGCCGCGGACGTACACAATCAGGACGGCCTTGGGGTTCTTGCCCTTGGTCGGCACCAGGCTGACCGTCGTGTCGTCCGCGCCGTTCTTGATCTTCAGGTGGCCGGAGCCGCCCGAGCTCGTGCGCTTGACGAACGTGCCGTTCTTGAGGCGGTTCTTGGTCTCCTTCGGCGCCGCCGGCAGGAACGTGCCGAACTTGTACTTCGGGTCCGTCGCCGCCAGCTTCTTCGCGTCCTCGCGGATGCCGTCGGCCCAGCCCGACTGCAGCACCGTCGCCCAGGGCGAGGCCGCTGGGCACTCCTGCTTGGCCGCAGCGGTCTCGTCGACCATGTCGCCGAGGCTCTCCAGCTCCAGCGCGAGCTGCCCGTGCGCCGCGGCCGCGCCGGCGGGCGGCAGGGTGGCGCGCAGCTTGTCGGCCTCGGCGCGGATCGTGGTCGCGGCCGCCGGGGCCGCCTTGGCGAAGGCCGCGCCGTCCGCGGTGTTGAGCTTCTTGAAGCTCGTCCCGATCGCGGTGTCGGAGGCCGCCAGCACCTTGATGTACTGCTCCGGGGTGAGCGGGTCGGTCGCCACCTTGGGGACGGCGCTGCTGCCACCGGTCGCGGCGATGCCGTTGCGGTTGCTGGCCTCCGGGGTGTCTTCGCCGCTGGAGAACACCCGGACGATGCCGCAGCAGCCCAGGGCGAGCAGGACGACGATGGTGCCGCCGATCACCGCGGTGCGCCGGCTGCTGCGCGCGCCGGCCTGCGGCGGCCCGGCGAGCAACTGCGGCTGACCTGGATATTGTGGCTGGCCGGCGAAAGGCTGACCCGGGTAAGGCTGACCGGGGTGAGGCTGGCCTGGGTAAGACTGACCGGGGTAGGGCTGGCCGGGGTAAGGCTGGCCCGGCGCGTAGCCCGGCCCGGGCGGGCCAGACGCGGGGGCGCCCGGATAAGGCTGCGGCGCGGGGGCACCCGGATAAGGCTGCGGAGTGGGGAACGGGGAGGACACCCGGATGGTCACGGCCACGTTGCCGGCGGTCTGGCTCTGCGCCCAGACGACCGTGCCGTCCACGGTCCCGGGCGGGACGACCACGTTGAGCGGACCGTGCGTCGGTGACCAGACCTGCCTGGTCGTGCCGGCCGCCGCCTCCGCCTGCGGGACCTCGATGACTGCGCTGCTGAACCCCGGATCCCCCGTCATGCTGACGAGTATGAATGAGGCGCGCCAGGCCGCGCTGCCCGAAATCCGTCACCTGGGACAACGGTTCGGTATCGGCAGGTCAGGAGATCATCAGCATCGCTCCCACGCCGAACAGAACCAGCACCAGCATCGCGATGAGCAGGCCCCGCTCGGAGGCGGCTGCCACGTCGGCCGGTGCGACGGTCGAGGTCAGGGGCTCAGTGCTCATGGCGGGTTTCCTATCTCGCGGGGGGAGCCGGGCTTCAGCGTGCGGGCGGCCGTCAAGGGACCTACGGTGAGGGCGTCGTTGACCTCGGAGAGGGCTGCCCCGTGCCACTGGAGGACTGGTTCCTGACCGCGGACGAGCGGGCCAACCCGGACTCCCAGATACCCACCTGGTGCGGGGGAAACACCGCAGAGCCGCTTATTCACGGAAGAACGTATTTCGACCGTTTGGTGAGCGAGGTGGAAGCGCTGCGCGACGGCGACCATCTGTTCTTCACCGACTGGCGTGGCGACCCCGACGAGCGGATGCGTGACGACGGACCGACCGTCGCCGAGTTGTTCGCCGCGGCGGCCAAGCGCGGTGTGGTGGTCAAGGGCCTGCTCTGGCGCTCCCACGTGGACAAGCTGGCGTACAGCGAGGAGGAGAACCGCACCCTCGGTGACGATATCGACGCCGCCGGCGGCGAGGTGCTGCTCGACCAGCGGGTACGGCGCGGCGGGTCGCACCACCAGAAGCTGGTGATTCTGCGTCACCTTGGCAATCCGGAACGTGATATCGCGTTCGCCGGGGGCATCGATCTGTGCCACAGCCGGCGCGACGACGCCGGTCACCACGGCGACCCGCAGCCGATCGCGATGTCCGCCGCGTACGGTAAGAATCCGCCCTGGCACGACGTGCAGCTCGCGCTGCGCGGCCCGGTGGTCGGCGCCCTTGATCTCACCTTCCGGGAGCGCTGGACCGATCGGGTGCCGCTGGACCAGCACGGACCCATCGCCACGGTGCAGGACAAGCTGCGCGGTGCCGACCTGCACGCCGACCGGTTGCCGCCGCAGCCGCCGGACCCGCCCGAGTGCGGCCCCCACGACATCCAGGTGCTGCGCACCTATCCGGCGATGCGCCCGCCGTACGGTTTCGCCCGGTTGGGCGAGCAGAGCATCGCGCGTGGCTACACCAAGGCCATCAAGCGGGCCCGCCGGCTGATCTACCTGGAGGACCAGTATCTGTGGTCGAAGGAGGTCGCCCAGCTCTTCGCGGACGCGCTCAACGACAACCCGGGCCTGCACCTGGTCGCGGTCGTGCCCCGGCACCCGGATGTGGACGGCCGCTTCGCCCTCCCGCCGAACCAGGTGGGTCGCGAGGAGGCCATCGCGCTCTGCCGCAAGGCCGCGCCCGAGCGCGTGCACGTCTTCGACGTGGAGAACCACGCGGGTACGCCGGTCTACGTGCACGCCAAGGTCTGCGTCGTCGACGACATCTGGGCCAGCACGGGCAGCGACAACTTCAACCGTCGGTCGTGGACCCACGACAGCGAGCTCTCGTGCGCCGTCCTCGACCGGACCCGCGACGGGCGCGAGCCGCGCGATCCCGCCGGCCTGGGCGAGGGCGCCCGGAGGTACGCCCGTGACCTGCGGCTCGCGCTGAACCGCGAGCACCTGGACCGGGTCGGCGACGACGACCTGATCGACCCCGACGAGGCCGTACGCGTGATCAGCGCCGCCGCCGACGCCCTGCGGGACTGGCACGCCGAGGGCGAGCGGGGCCCCCGGCCGCCCGGCCGGCTGGTGCCGCACGAGACCGAACGCCTGTCGTGGCACCAGCGGCTGTGGGCGGTCCCGGCGTACCGGCTGATCTACGACCCGGACGGCCGCCCGTGGCGGGCGCGCCGGGCCGGCACGTGGTAGTGCCAGCCATACCCCGGAAGTAGCCGTGGACGGCTGGGAACGACCACCCCGCGCTCACTACCGTGACGCTGTGTCAACAAACGAGTCTCCCTGGCAAGCCCTCAGCGAGCGCCGCTACCTGCTCTCGGCGGGTCCGTGGCGCGCCCTGCTCTACGTCCTCACCACGCTGCCGTTCGCCGGGGCCGTCGGCGCGGCGCTGGGCCTGATGATCCTGCCCTGGCTCGCCTCCGGCCTGCGGCTGAACGACGGCCGGGGGCTCGACGGCCCGCTGTTGTTCCTGATGGTGATCGCCCTCGCCCTGTTCGTCGGGCTCGGCCCGCTGGTGGCGATCCCGCTCGCCGTGGTCGAGCGGGGCCGGCTCGCCCTGGTCGACCAGCGCCCCGTGCAGTCGGCGCACCGGCCGCTCACCGCGGACCCGGTGACCTGGCTGCGGGTGCGCTACACGGAGGGAGCCACCTGGCGCGAGGTTCTCTACGGCACCTTCCTGGGCCTGATCGTCCCCGTCGTCTACAGCGTGTACGGCCTCTTCGTGCTGATCGACATCGGCTTCCTGGTGAGCCCGCTGTTCGCCGCGACCGGCACGGACAGCTGGCAGTTCGGCGTGTTCAGCGTGCATACCGTCGGCCAGGCGATCCCGCTGGCGGTCGTCGGGCTGCTGCTGGTCCCGGCGCTGATCTACCTGCTGGGGCTGATCTCCGCCGGCCAGGCGGCCACCGCGCGGGCGCTGCTCGGCGACCGCGACGGCACCGCGCTGCGGGCGGTGGCGCAGTCCCGGGCCCGGCTGGTGGACGCCTTCGAGGCGGAGCGGCGGCGCATCGAGCGCGACCTGCACGACGGCGCCCAGCACCGGCTCACCAGCCTCACCCTGCAGCTCGGGATGGCCCGCCTGGACGTGCCCGCGGAGTCCCCGGCGGCGGTCCCGCTGGCGCAGGCGCACGACGAGGCGAAGGAGCTGATGGTGGTGCTGCGCGAGCTGATCCACGGCATCCGGCCGCAGTCGCTGGCCGACCTCGGCCTGCCCGCGGCCCTGCGGGAGCTGACAGTCCGCTCCCCGCTGCCGGTGACGGTCACGGTCGCGGAGGGGCTGCACCGGCCGGCTCCGCACCTGGAGAGCACCGCCTACTTCGCGGCCTCGGAGGCCCTGGCCAACGTGGTCAAGCACGCCGGGGCGAGCCGCGCCGACCTGCTGCTGGCCCAGGCCGGCGACATGCTGGTGCTGGAGGTCCGCGACGACGGCCGCGGCGGCGCGGACCCGGCGCACGGCACCGGGCTGACCGGGCTCGCCGACCGGGTCGCGGCCGTCGGTGGGCGGCTGCTGCTGGCCAGCCCCGCCGGGGGTCCTACCCTGATCCGGGTGGAGCTTCCGTGGCAGAACTGATCCGGGTGGTGCTCGCCGAGGACGGCGTGCTGCTGCGCGAGGGCCTGATCGGGGTGCTGTCCCGCTTCGGCTGCACGGTGGTCGCTGCGGTCGGCGACGGCCCGGCGCTGCTCGCGGCGGTCGCCGAGCACCGGCCGGAGCTGGTGATCACCGACATCCGGATGCCGCCGGGCTTCACCGACGAGGGCCTGCGGGCGGCGGTCGCCCTGCGCCGGGAGCAGCCGGACCTGGCCGTCGTCGTGCTGAGCCAGTACGTGCAGGAGGAGTATTCGGCCGCGCTGCTCGACACCGGCGACGGCCGGCGGGTCGGCTACCTGCTCAAGGACCGGGTGGTCGACGTGCCGGACTTCGTGGCCTCGCTGCGCACGGTCCTCGACGGCGGCACGGTCGTCGACCCCGAGGTGGTGCGCCGGCTGCTGCGCCGGTCCCGGGATCCGCTCGCGACGCTGTCGGCGCGCGAGCGCGAGGTGCTGGGGCTGGTCGCCGAGGGGCACTCGAACTCGGCGATCGCGGCCCGGCTGTTCGTGACCGACGCGGCGGTGGGCAAGCACGTCGGCAACATCCTGGCGAAGCTGAACCTGCCGCCGGCCGACGACACCAACCGCCGGGTGCTGGCCGTGCTGGCGTACCTGCGGGCCTAAAGATGTTCCGGGCGCAACGTCCAGGTGGCCGGGGCCCAGATCGGGGCCTGTGGGTCGCCGGTCAGCCGCAGGCCGATCCGCCAGGCCCGCATCGAGGGCCGGCCCGCCGCGTCCCAGCGGTCGACGATCTCCACCGCCTGGTCGCCGTACCCCGTCGCTTGGTCTCCCCCGGCCTGCACCGAGCCGTCCGGCAGGATCGCCGCGCCGCCGCTGCCCGATTCGTCCAGCAGGACCACCCCGCTCAGGTCGCGGCCCGGCAGCGCGGCGTGGGTCGCCCGGTTGCTCCACACCCCGGCCGCATACCAAAGGTCGCGATAGCTGTACGAATCCAGGGCCGGCTCCCAGCGCGGCGGGGCGAACGGCTCGAACGTGGTCAGCGACCCGGACGACGCCGGCCCCGGGTGTGAACCGGGGTGGGTGGCGGTCAGCGGGCCGGACGCGCTCATGAAGCCGGACGGGCAGAGCACCGTCGCGGTCACCGGCCCCTCCGCCGGGCCCTGAACCGAGAGGACCGGGTGGGTGCCGGCGTGCTCGACGGGCACGACCACCGGGCCCGGCCGCGTCTGGGCCAGCCACCGCGGGGACACCCCGGCGACGCCGACGGTCACGATCGCCCGGTCGAAGCTCTCGCCCGGCACGCCCGCATAGCCGTCGCCGGTGACGACCCGGACGCCCTCGACGCCGGCGGCGGCCAGCGCGGCCCGGGCCCGGGCCGCGACGTCGTCCTGCACGTCCACGCTGGTGACCCGCGCGCCCAGCGCCGCCAGCAGGGCGGCGTTGTAGCCGGTGCCGGCGCCGATCTCCAGCACCCGGTCGCCGGGGCGCACGTCCAGGCCGGCCAGCATGATCGCCATCAGGGACGGCTGGCTGGAGGAACTGACCGCCATCCGGCCGTCGACCTTGGTGACCAGCACCTCGTCGCGGTAGACGGCGTCGCGGAAGCCGGCGGTGCCGGGCCGGGCCCAGGAGCCGTCGCGGCGCTGGAATCCCTCGGCGACGAACATCTCGCGGGACACGGCGGTGAACGCGGCGGCGAGCTCGGGCGTCAGCGGGGCGCCGTTGCGACGGAGCTGCTCCACGAATCGTCGCCGCAGGTCAGTCACTCCTCCACCGTACGGCCGCAGCGGCCGCGGCGCTCAATCGCGCCGGCACGTCGGCCTCGTGGTAGGGCCGCTCCGCGGGCTCGATCCGGTCCAGGAAGTCCGCGTACGTCGTGGCCGCGCGCAGCTCCGCGATCGGCCGGATCAGGTCGACGGCCCGCTCGGGGTCGGCGCCGGGCAGGTCCGAGCGCCACCGCTGGGCCCACGCGTGCAGCATCTTGCCGGGCTCGTCCAGCCCCTCGGCGAGCCGCAGGATGTCGTACGCCGGGTGGGCGACCGTCGCGTCACCCCAGTCGACGATCACCCGGGTGTCGCCGTCGGCGCGCACGTTGCCGGGATGCAGGTCGCCGTGCACCAGGGTGTCGGGCAGCCCGCACGCCCGGATCGCGGCGAACCGGGCGGGCAGCTCGTCCAGCAGCGCGGCGAGCCCGTCGATCCCGTCCAGGAACGGCTCGGCCACCCGCGCGTACCGGTCGGCGTCGAACCGGCGATCCGGCAGCCCGGCCGCGAGCAGCTCGTCGATCCGGCCGGCGAAATGCACCTGGGCCGGGTGCCAGTCGGCGGCGACGGCCGCGCAGAAGTCGGCGTCGGCGTCATACCGGTCCTCGCCCGGCACGTGGGCGAGCAGCATCCGGCCGGGGGCTGCGGCGGAGAGGACCGTGGGCACCAGGCCGGGCGCGAAGCCGTCCACCAGGGCGAGCACGGCGGGCTCGTGGGCGAACATCCGTGGCACCTGCTTGAGCCAGGCCACCGGGGCGCCCGCGGCGTCGAGATGCCAGACCATCGACAGGTTCCAGGTGCGCTCCTGCACGGCCGTCAGGTCATCCCGGCCGGCCGCGGCCAGCGCCCAGGCCACCGAGGCGGCCGGGCCGCCGGGGACCGCGTACGGGGCCCGCAGCGGGTGCGGCGCCAGGTCCACATCGGCCGGGGCGAGCGGCACCGCGGGCGGCTCGAAGACCTGGGCCAGGTACGTGACATGACCGCCCGGCTGCTGGGGCCGGTCGGCGTGGAGCAGCCGCAGCACGTGCACGTCGACGCCGTGGCGGGCCCGGGTTTCGGCGACCACGTCGGCGGCCGACGGCCACCAGGGCACCTCGACCGCCACCGGCGGCAGCGCGCCCAGCAGCGCACCATCGGCGTCGACAAGGACAAGCGTCACGGTTCGGCCCACAGGAGGAAGGTAGCCGGTGGTCCTCCACGCCGGCGAACGCTTTAGGCCCGCGCCGAAACCTGGATACCGTGGTGCCCGTGAACAACTCCCAGGTCGGCTCGACCCTCGTCTTCGACGTCACCGAGCCCGCCGAGATCGTCCTGCGGATCGCCGCCGTCGACCCGGTCACGGAATCCCTGATGATCTCCAGCGGCGGCCGCGCCGTCGAGGCGGTGGAGCTGCCCGGCCGCCAGCACTACCTGCGGGCCCCCGAGGGCAGGCTGACCGTGACGTACGCGGCCGAGGTCGCCGTGACCCGGCCGGTGCCGCCGGACGTCACCGAGCTCGACCGGATCGTCGCCATGCGGCCGAGCCGGTACTGCCCGTCGGACCGGATGGCCGGCTTCGCGGGCACCATGTTCGGCGGCCTGCCGGACCCGACCAGCACCGTCCGGGCGATCCGGGACTGGGTGCACGACCACCTCAGCTACGAGCCCGGCAGCAGCGGGCCCTCCACCGACGCCGCGGACACGCTGCTCGACGGGCGCGGCGTCTGCCGCGACTACGCGCACCTGGTCACCACGCTCTGCCGGGCGCTGAACGTGCCGGCCCGAGTGGCCGCGGTCTACGCGCCGGGTCTGTCCCCGATGGACTTCCACCTGGTGGCGGAGACCGCGCTGGACGGCCGGTGGTGGGTCTGGGACGCGACCGGGCTCGCGCCCCGGCAGAGCCTGATCCGGATCGCCACGGGCCGCGACGCGGCGGACACCGCGCTGGCCACCACCCTGTCCGGCTGGCTGACCATGCCGGAGCTGTTCATCACCGCGGTGGCCGGCGGCGACCTGCCGTTCGACGACCACACCGGGCTCGTGGAGCTGCCCTAGGTCACGGCCTCGTAGCGGGCGCGCAGCACGGCCCCGTCGGGTCGGCCGTGCAGGCGCAGCCGGGCCATGCCGCCGTCCGGGAAGATGTCCAGCCGGACGTGGGTGGCGACCGGCACCACCGACACCCCGAAGCGATGCCGGGTGTCCGGCGAGAGCCGCACCTGCGGCAGCAGGTCGAACCAGTCCGTCGGGTCGTCGAGCAGCCCGGTGCGGGCGTCGATGCCGCGCAGGGTGGCGCTGCCCGGCGCGTTGCCCTTGAAGTGGCTGGTGTCCAGCTCGGCCAGCTCGATCACCGACGGCACCGCCAGCTGCACCAGCACCCAGTCGTTGCCCTCGTCGCGCCGCCGGGAGGTCTCCCAGCCGTCGCCCATCGAGCGGGCCAGGCCCGGGTAGATCATGTTCTGCGGGTGGCCGTAGAACATGTTGCTGCAGCCGGCGATCCGGGCGCCGTGCTCGGCGGCGGCCACGTCGAAGACGCTCGGCAGCAGCCGCGGGTCGGGCACCACCTCGCCGTGCACCCGCAGCCGGGCCACCCCGCCGTCGGGGTAGATGTTCAGCCGGATGTGGGTGTATCGCTGGCTGGAGTCGACGGCGAACAGGTTCTGGCTGTCGCCGACCAGCGGGGAGCGCGGCACCAGCGGCACCCAGTGCGCCTCGGCGAGCTGCGCCGGGTCGGGGTAGCCCTCCAGCGCCGCGCCCTCGACCGAGGCGTGCGGCGGGTAGTTGCCGGTGAAGAACGCCGTGTCGACGTCGATGCCGTGCACGATGCCGGGCGCGCCGAGCCGGACGATCGCGGTGTCGAAGCCCGGCTCGCGGCGCCGCCGCGTCTCCCAGCCGTCGTAGACCTGGCCCTTGTGCCCGAAGGTCTGCGGCGCGAACACCGGCCGGGCCGGCTCGACCAGGTGGTCGGCGGCGGCGAAGAACTCGTCGTTGGCGAACACCACCCCGCCGCCGAAGGTGCGCGACGCCAGGTCGGGCAGCAACGTGAACTCTTCCATCTCAGACCTCCCGGGTCAGGAAGACGCCGCGGGGGGCGTCGCCGGTCACGGTCCGCCCGCGCAGCCAGGTCGTGCGGACCACTCCGGTCAAGACCTTTCCCGCGTACGGCGTGACGGGGTTGCGGTGGTGCAGCCGTACCGGATCGACGGTGAATTCCGCCGCCGGGTCGAAGGCGACCAGGTCGGCGTCGGCACCCACCGCGATCCGGCCCTTGCCATGCAGCCCGACCAGGTCGGCGGGCCGGCGGGCCATCCAGCTCACCACGTCGGCCAGGGTGTGCCCGCGCGAGCGGGCGGCGGTCCAGATCACCGGCAGGCCGAGCTGCACGGACGCGATGCCGCCCCACGCCGCGGCGAAGTCGCCAGTGTCCTGGCGCTTGAGCTCGGGGGTGCACGGCGAGTGGTCGCTGACCACGCAGGTGATCAGGCCGTCGGCGAGCGCGGCCCAGAGCCGGTCGGCGTTGGCCGCGTCGCGGATCGGCGGGCAGCACTTGAACTCGGTCGCGCCGGCGGGGATCTCGGCGGCGTCCAGGGTCAGGTAGTGCGGGCAGGTCTCGGCGGTGACCCGCAGGCCCTCCGCCTTGGCCGCGGCGATCAGCGGCAGGGCGGAGGCGGCGGAGAGGTGCAGGATGTGGACGCGCCCGCCGGTGGCGCGCGCGGCCCCGATCGCGGTCGCGACGGCGGCATGCTCGGCGTCGGGCGGCCGGGAGGCGAGAAAGTCCGCGTACGCCGGGGAGGACGCCGCGGCGTGCAGGTGGTCGGGATCCTCGGCGTGCACCACGAACTGGGCGTCGACCGCGCCCAGGGCCTCGTGGAGCTGGTCGGGGCTCAGCGGCGGAAACTCGGGCACCCCGGAGTCGGCGAGGAAGGCCTTGAAGCCGTACACCCCGGCGGCGTGCAGGGCGGGCAGCGCGCCCGCGTTGCCGGGGATCGCGCCGCCCCAGAAGCCGACGTCCACGTGGATCTGGCCGCGGGCGGCCTTCTTCTTGACCGCGAGCGCGGCGGCGTCGACGGTCGGCGGCAGGCTGTTGAGCGGCATGTCCACGATGGCGGTGACCCCGCCGGCGGCGGCGGCCCGGGTGGCGGTGGCGAAGCCCTCCCACTCCGTGCGGCCGGGCTCGTTGACGTGCACGTGCGTGTCGACCAGGCCGGGCAGCAGCGCGACGTCGCCGAGGTCGACCTCCTCGGCGGCTCGCAGGTCGGCGGCGTAGCCGTCGACGGCGACGATCCGGCCGCCGGCGACGGACACGGCGGCGGGGCGCTCGACGCCCGCGACGACGGCTCGACGGGACCGCACCACGAGATCGACCATGCGCCGAGCCTATCCGCCCGCCGGCCTCGGGCGGCTCCGTTGACGCGGCTTCCAGGAAGCGCAAGCTCGGTATGAACATGTAGCATGAAAAGTATGACACAACGTCTGACCGTGAGCCTGCCGGACGACATCGCCGTCCGGCTGGGCCAGGAAGCCAACGCAAGCGCGTACGTGACAGCCGCTGTCCGCCGCCAGATGGCTCGCGAGGAAACCGAGCTCCTGCTTCAGGCCCACGGCTTCACCAGCACTGCCGAGGGCAGGGCCGCCGCCAGGACGAAGCTGGACGCCGCCCGTGAACGGATCACTCCGGAGGTCCGCGCCCAGCTTCGTGAGCGCTTCGGGCGTTCCCGGCCGAGCGCATGACCCACGATGTCCGGCTGGTCCTGGACACCTCAGCGGCCCTCGCGTACACAACCATGTCCGTTGGGCTCGGCGAGACGATCGTGGAGGTCGTCGACGAGGGCGCCAGCTTCGGCGTTCCCGTACTGTGCCTCGTCGAGGCCTCCCGAGTCTTGTCGCCGGACAAGACCGCGGGCCTGGACCTGCTGGTCGCCCACGAGAGATGCGTCGTGCTACCTATGCTCGCCGAGGACTGGCGCCCGCTGGCTGAGCTGACCGGCCTGCTCGGCAAGGCGGACCTCGCCGCCGGTCTGTTGGAAGCGATCGACCGCGACGCCTACGTCATCACCGCCGAGCCGGAGTCCTATGCCCCGGCCGGCGGCGACAACCTTCCGGTCATCGCGCTCTAGGTCTAGGCCAGACCGGCTCGTGGCGGCGTACGGGGCTGAGATTTGTTGCCTGGTCACGGTATAAAGAGCCGGCACCGGGCGCGGCCCGCGAGGCATCGATGGACAAGAGCGGAGCGCGCCCCGTGACCCGAGGAACGACCTGGCACCTGCTGGCTCTCCGGTGATGGCCCGGCGGATGAGCTCGCGGAGGGTCGCGCTGACCGCCGCCTTCCTCGCCCTGGCCGCCGGCGGCACGGCCGCCTGCGACAACCCCGGCGACGACGATTTCAGCGGATCGACCTACGAGTGGGAGTCGGACGACAACAACGCCGATCCCGGCTCGTACGAGCCCGACCTGTCGGAGGCGGAGGAAGAAGAAGCCGAGGACGAGGAAGCCCCGACCGACGAGGTGTTCTACTGCGCCGACGAGGAGGGCGAGATCGTCGAGGAGGACTACTGCGCCGACGCCGACGAGACCTCGTCGTATTTCCTCTGGTACTCGCCGAGTTACGCCCGGGGGCTGACCCCGGGCACGTTCCTGGACGGCGGCGACTACATCTCGGCGGGCGACCGGGAGGCCCGGCGCGCGTTCAAGCTGCCGGCCACCGGCAAGGTCGGCAACGGCACCATCAAGACCGGTGTCGTCGGGCGCGGCAGCAGCGGCAGCGGCAGCGGCAGCGGCAGCTCGGGCGGCTGAGCCGGCCAGCTCGATCCCCCGGGCGCCGGCGCGGTCAGGTCAGGGCGGTGAGTTCCGCGCGGGTGAAGCCCACGTCGTCCAGGGCTCCGCAGTCCAGGCCGCGCAGCAGGTAGCCGGCCAGCGCCCGGGCCGTCGCCGGCTCGTCCAGGATGCCGCCCGACTGCCTGTCCAGGTAGCGGCGCAGCCGGATCGAGGCCGCGTCGACCCCGTCGGCGAAGAACGCGTAGGTGGCCGCGAACCGGGTCGGCAGCTGCGCGGGGTGCAGGTCCCAGCCCTGGTAGAAGCCGCGTTCCAGCGACCGGCGCACCAGCCGGTGGTGCAGCGCCCAGGCGTCGTGCACGGCCACGTCCGAGCCGACCGGCAGGATGTTCGTCGAGCCGTCGGAGAGCCGGACGCCGGTGCCGGCCGCGGCGGCCTGGATGACCGCCTTGGCGTGGTCGGCGACCGGGTGGTCCATCGACTGGTAGGCCGCCGCCACCCCGGCCGCCGCGCTGTAGTCGTACGTGCCGTAGTGCAGGCCCGTGCAGCGGCCGGCGGCCGCCGTGATGAGCCGGGCCACGGTGGCGGTGCCGTCCGCGCCGAGCACCGCCGACGGCAGCTCGATCTGGATCTCGAAGGTCAGCGTGCCGGCGGCCAGGCCGTACCCACGCTCCAGGGTCTCGCAGAGCGCGACCATCGCGGTGACCTGGTCCGGGCCGCTCACCTTGGGCAGGGTCACCGTGAACGGCTCGGGGTTCAGCGAGCCGTACAGCGACAGGAACAGGTCCAGGGTGCGCAGCGACCGGCGCCGGGTGGCCGCCTCCAGCGACTTGATCCGGATGCCGAGGAACGGCGGCCGGGGGCCCTCGGCGAGCACGGCGACGGCCGCCCTGACCGCCGCGTCCTCCTGGTCGTCGTCGCGGACGCCGTAGCCGTCCTCGAAGTCGACCCGCAGGTCCTCGATCGGCTCGGTGGCCAGCTTGGCCCGGACCCGGTCGGCGAGCGCGGCCGGGAACGGCAGCGGCGGGCAGTCGTCCAGGGCCGCCAGGGCCTGCGGGCCCCACTCGCGGAACCCGCCGATGCGGTCGGCCGGGATGTAGACCGTGTGCACCGGCTGCCGCCCGGGACGCTCACCCGGATAGCGGGTGGCGAGGAACGTGTCGTGGGCGGCGAGCCGGTCGTCCAGGGCGGCGTAGTCGTCGTCGCTGAGCCGCATCGTCAGTCGATCGAGTCGTAGGCGGCCGTCGTCAGGAACTCGGCGAAGTCGTCGGCGAGGGCGACCTGCTCGAAGAGCTTGCGGGCGTCGTCGAAGCGGCTCGCGGCCCAGGCCTGGTCGCCCAGCGTTTCGCGGATCTTGGCGAGCTCCTCGTCCTCGATCCGCCCGACCAGCTCGGCCGTGATCGCGGTGCCGTCGTCCAGGCGCACCCCGTTGTGGATCCACTGCCAGACCTGGGAGCGGGAGATCTCCGCGGTGGCCGCGTCCTCCATCAGGTTGTTGATCGCGACCGCGCCGTTGCCGCGCAGCCAGGCCTCCAGGTATTGCAGGGCGACCGAGACGTTGCCGCGCAGGCCCGCCTCCGTCACCGCGCCGCCGGTGGCCGCCACATCGAGCAGCCGCGACACGTCCACGCTGACGTCCTCGCGGCGGCGATCGAGCTGGTTGGGCCGGTCGCCGAGCACCCGGTCGAAGATCTCCCGGCAGACCGGCACCAGGTCGGGGTGGGCCACCCAGGAGCCGTCGAAGCCGTCGCCGGCCTCGCGCTCCTTGTCCTCGCGGACCTTGGCGAGGGCGACCTCGTTGACCGCCGGGTCGCGGCGGCTCGGGATGAAGGCGGCCATGCCGCCCATCGCGAACGCGCCGCGCCGGTGGCAGGTCGAGACCAGAAGCTCCGTGTACGCCCGCATGAAGGGTGCCGTCATCGTGACGGCGGCCCGGTCGGGCAGCACCATCGCCGGGTTGTCCCGGAAGTACTTGATGATGCTGAACAGGTAGTCCCACCGGCCCGCGTTGAGCCCCGAGATGTGCGGGCGGAGGGCGTACAGGATCTCGTCCATCTCGAACGCGGCCGGGATGGTCTCGATCAGCACGGTGGCCCGGATGGTGCCGACCGGGATGCCGAGCGCCTCCTGGGCGTGCGTGAAGACGTCGTTCCAGAGCGCCGCTTCCTTGTGCGACTCCATCTTCGGCAGGTAGAAATACGGCCCGCTGCCCCGGCTGAGCAGCTCGGCGGCGTTGTGGAAGAAGTACAGCCCGAAGTCGACCAGCGCGCCGACCGCCGGCTCGCCGTCCACGGGCAGGTGCCGCTCGTCCAGGTGCCAGCCCCGGGGCCGCATGACGATCGTCGGGTACGGGCCCTCGCCCAGCGCGTACGTCTTCTGCTCGGTCTCCAGCGTGATCGTGCGCCGGATCGCGTCGTAGAGGTTTTGCTGGCCGTCGACCACGTTCGCCCAGTGCGGGGTGTTGGCGTCCTCGAGGTCGGCGAGCCAGACCTTCGCGCCCGAGTTCAGCGCGTTGATGGTCATCTTGCGCTCGGTCGGCCCGGTGATCTCCACCCGCCGGTCGGTCAGGTCGGCGGGCGCCGCGGGCACGCTCCAGTCGCCCGCGCGCACGTCGGCCGTCTCGGCCAGGAACCCGAGGCTGCCACCGGCGGCGATCTCGGCACGCCGGGCGGCCCGGGCGGCCAGCAGCTCGTCGCGGCGCGGCCGGAACCGCCTGTTCAGCTCGGCGACGAATGCCACAGCCTGGTCGGACAGAATCTCGGTCACGGTCGGCGACTCCCCTCACAACGCGACACTGCTCCCCGTACCGTATCGGTCTGCGCGCCCGTCTCGCCCGATGGTGCGGATCTAGAAGTTGCCGAACGAGTCGCACTTGGCCTTCTGGACGATGCAGTTCCGGACCCGGCTGCCCAGCGCCGCGTCCTCCCAGGCGAAGAACGCGTCGCCGTGCATCGAGGAGGCGTTTCCGGAGGAGAGCTTGAAGCCGGCCGCGCTGCCCGAGGTCGGGTAGCCGATCACGAAGGCCAGCGACGGGATCGCCACCGGGAACTTGCCGCTCGCGCAGGTGCCGTCGTTGCCGGTCGGCCCGACGTGCGACTTGTGGTCGGGGCTGTCCAGGTGCACGCCGTCCCAGCAGTCCGGGAAGGTCAGGTGGTAGGTCAGCTCGGCGGTCTTGGCGCAGACCGGCCAGTTGCCGTCGGCGCTGCGGCCGACCTCGCCGCCGGCACCGGCGCACCAGAACTGGCCGCTGGCGCCCGCGGGGGTGGCCACCTGCCGCTTGGCGTCGCCGACGATCATGCGGAAGCCCTGCGGGAACGGCACGGTCCTGGTGGGGTCCTTGAGCCGCGAGCCGTAGTAGACCGTGACGCCGTGCGGGTCGACCTTCTTGCCGTTCTCGGTCAGCTCGGGGACCCAGTACGCGGACCGGTCCTCGCCGGGCTTGCAGCTCGACCCGGCGTTGGCCAGCAGCGTCATGGTCGTGGTGTTCGCATCGGTGCTGTTGTTGCCCATGAACGTGTGCATGTGCGAGGCGCCGGACATGCCCGGGAAGACGATCGGGTCGTCCGGCCGGGAGTGGCTGACCGTGCAGGAGGCGTTGAACTCCGACACCCGCACGTTGCCGGCCGGTACGGCCCTGGGCTGCATCGCTTCGAAGGCCGCGAGCTGGGCCTTCCACCTGGCCTGGTCCATGGTCACCCAGCCGTCGCCGGTCGGGGTGCCGCCGGTCGCGGAAGCCGACGGCACCGGCGCCGGCGACGGCGCCGCCGAAGAAGGCGCCGGGCTGGTCGGCGTGGTCGCGGTGGCCCCGAAGGTGAACCAGTTGATGTTCACGAAGTCGCTGCGCTGCTTGCTCTTCATTACCGCGAAGACGGTCTGCTTGCCGGTCGGTACGGACTTGGCCGTCGCCCGCACCGTCGTCCACTTCTGCCAGCCGCCGGTCCTGGCCACCGGGAAGGTCGCCAGCAGCGGGCCGGTCTGCGAGCCGAGGTGCAGCTCGATCGAGCCGCCGGCGGTGTTGTCCGAGGCGACCCGGGCGGTGAGGCCGGTCGCGGTCACCGGGACGTTGTCGTATCGCAGCCAGTCCCCGGCGGCCAGCCAGCCGACGTTCCTGCCCCCGTCGGCGTCACCGGTGCCCTCGACCTGCGCACCGGACTGGGCGGCGTACGACTCGGCCTGCACGCGGCCCGGCACGACGGTCTCGGCGGCGCTCGCGTTGGCGATGTAGACGCCGCTGCCGGCGAGCGCGGTGGCCACCGCGGCGGCCAGGAAGATGCGGGAGGTGTGCCGGCGCCGCTTGGCGTTCTCGCCGGGCGCTACGTGTGCGGGTGAAGTCCGCATAGCCATTCCTTAGGTTCTGCTGATCCTGGCGGGGAAAGCGTTTCCGCCAGGGAGTATGCAGAGGTCAGGAGGCTTGCATCAAGCCGCGAAAGAAGATTTGCAAAAGGCCTTTTCCGGCCCCGCAGGTCGCCGCGATTCGGCTTTGGAATAACAATTAATCGCGGCGACTTGCCTTAAGTTTTCCTAAACTCCGTCGAGCAACCGACGGTGCGCTTTGCGGGCACGCAGGGTAAGCGCACCCGCGTCCGCGTTGACCAGTTCACCGCGTTCCACCACCGGCCGGCCGCCGACCAGGGCCAGCTCGACCGGCGCGGCCGGGCCCAGCACCAGCGCCGCAACCTTGTCGTCGATGCCGTCGTGACCCAGCCCGTCGAGGCGCCACAGCACCAGGTCGGCAAGCTTGCCCACCTCGATGGAGCCGATGTCGGCCGCGCGGCCGAGGCAGCGGGCGCCGCCCATCGTGCCGAGCCGCAACGACTCGCGGGCCGACAGCGCCGTCGGGCCGCCCCGCAGCCGGGCGACGTAGAGCGCCTGGCGCAGTTCCTCGCCCAGGTGCGCCGCCTCCTGCGACGCCGAGCCGTCCACGCCCAGGCCCACCGGGACACCGGCGTCGAGCAGGTCACGGACCCGGGCCAGGCCCGCGCCGAGCCGGGCGTTGGAGCTCGGGCAGTGCGCGACCCCGGTGCCGGTCACGCCGAGCCGGGCCACGGCCGCGTCGTCCAGGTGCACGCCGTGCGCCAGCCAGACGTCCTCGCCCAGCCAGCCGAGCTGTTCCGCGTACTCCACCGGGGTGCAGCCGAACTTTTCCCGGCAGAAGTCCTCTTCGTCGTCGGTCTCGGCGAGGTGGGTGTGCAGCCGGACGCCCTTGCGCCGGGCCAGCTCGGCGGCCTCGCTCATCAGCCGCCGGGTCACCGAGAAGGGCGAGCAGGGCGAGACGCCGATCCGCAGCATCGACTCCGGCGCCGGGTCGTGCCAGCGGTCGATCGCCGCCTCGGTGGCCGCCAGGGCCGCGTCGGTCTCCTCGACCACGTGGTCCGGCGGCAGCCCGCCCGACGAGCGGCCCAGGTCCATCGAGCCGCGGGTCGGGTGGAACCGCAACCCGATCTGGCGCGCGGCCTCGATCTCGGCGGCCAGCACGTCACCGCCGTCGCGCGGGAAGACGTAGTGGTGGTCCATGCTCGTCGTGCAGCCCGACAGCGCCAGCCAGCCCAGGCCCGCGCCCGCGGCGGCGCCGACCGCCTCGGCGTCGATGCGACCCCAGATCGGATACAGCGTGGTGAGCCAGCCGAACAGGTTGTCGTCCTGGGCCAGGCCCCGGGTGACCCACTGGTAGAGGTGGTGGTGCGAGTTGATCAGGCCGGGCGTGAGCAGGCAGCCCGTACCGTCGACCCGGCGCGGCGAGCCGGGCAGCGGGCCCGCGCCGCCGGCACCGACGGCGGCGATCCGGCCGTCGTCGCCGACGACCACGTGGCCATCGGTGTGCTCGGTGCCGTCCGCGTCGACCGTCGCGACCGTCACGTTCTCGATCACGATCACAGGTACCACTCCGCGCCGGCCGGGGGCGCGTCGTCGCGCGTCACGGTGCCCTCGATCAGGCCGTACGGGCGATCGCCGGCGATGAAGACCTCCTGCGGATTCGTCAGCTCGAACGGCGACAGATCCACCAGGTAGTGATGCTTGTTGGGCAGTGCGAGCCGGACCTCGGCGAGCTCCGGCCGCTGCTGCAGCACCCGCTCGCCCATCGCGTAGAGCGTCTGCTGCAGCGAGTAGCTGTAGGTGCCCACGAAGGCCTCCACGAGCGCGTCCTTCGCGCCGGCGAACGACTCCTCCCAATCGGCGGCGTCCGTCAGGTGCCGCCAGCGGGCGTCGACTGCGGTGGCGAGGATCCGGTCGGTCGCCTCCGGCAGGGTGGTGTACTTGTCGCGGGGAAAGCCGTGGAACTCCGAGTCGGTCGTGTTGAGCAGCACCAGGTCCCGCAGGCCGGAGACCACCTGGGTCCCCTGCTCCGCGACGGTCACCACGGCGGTCCGCACGAAGTCGCCCGAGCGCCGGAACGAATGCGGGCCGAGCCGCTCCCAGCCGTACGACTCCAGGGTCACCCTGGCGCCGGAGACCTGCGGCTGCGTCGCCACGAAATGCCGGGCCAGCAGCAGCCCGAAGGCCTCCGACGAGCCGACGCCGTGCTCGCGGGCGAACGCGTACACGGTGTTCTTCATCGTGTCGGTGGGCAGCACCCCGGCGTTGTCCCCGCTCAGGTGGGTCGCCGCGAGATCACCGGAGAGCGCGACGCTCACGTTCAGATCCGTCAGGTCATGGCTGTCGCCGCCGCGGCCGACGTGCACCAGGCGCGTCTCCGCCTTGCCGTAACGGTTGCGGCCCAACACGATCGCCACGCGGGTCAGCTCCCTCGATAGGTGGTGTAGCCGTAGCGGCTCAGCAGCAGCGGCACATGGTAGTGCCGGTTCGGGTCGTGCACGTGGAACGCGACGGTGATCTCCGGGAAGAAGGCCTCGCCGCCCAGGTACGGCTCCACGTAGAACACCAGCCGGTAGCCGCCGGCCTGCCAGTCGTGCAGCGGGACCCGGTGGCGCAGCCGGCCGTCGTCGTCGGTGCGGCCCTCGGCGATCAGCTTCCAGCCGTCGGAGTCGCGGCGCTCCAGGCGCACGTACACGTCGCGGGCCGGATCGCCGGTGACCGTGTCCAGGATGTGGGTGGAGATCTTGGCATGCGACGTCGCCGCCGTGCCGTCAGTCGAGGGCATCCAGCAGCCTCTCCAGCCGCAACAGGGCGATCTTGCGGAGCTCGTCGGTGACGACGGCCCGCTCGGTCTCTTCGTCGTTGCCGATCCTGTCCCGCGCCGCCGCCAGGATCTCCTCCTGCGTCCGGCCGCTGGCGAAGATCAGGAACACGTGCCCGAACCTGTCCTCATAGGCGTGGTTCGCGGCGACCAGCGCGGCCCGGGTGGCGTCGTCGCCGCTGCTCGCGGCCGTCGACTGCTCCCGCCGCGACCACGCGGCCTCCTTCGACCCGCCCTGCGCCCGCTCCCCGATCCGGGGATGCGCGGACAGACCCCGCAGGACATCCGGCCAGCTCAAGCCGCGTGCGGCGGCATCGGCCGCGGCGATCACCGCCGCCCTTGACGGGTACGGCCGCAGCGCGGCGACCGCACTGCCCCAGGCGGAAGCGGCGCACACGGCGAGCAACTCCGCCGTTAGCCGGTCGGCGGGCAGGGAGTTGAAAGACTCCACCTGATCCACCGCTCACCCCCTGTTTTCCGACGGACAGTCAAGCAGGCCACCAACTGATCTTGCACCAGTTTCCCCGCGAATCAACACCGCGAACACGTGACGTGATCGACGAAGCGGCCGTGCGCGAGACTTGTCCGGTGCTGATCGCCGCGGAAGACCTGCCCGACCTGCCCATCCGCGCGGTCCTGGCGGAGGTGGCCGCCGCCCTGGCGGCGGCCGGCGCGGCGGTGCTGGTCGCGCCACCGGGCACGGGCAAGACGACCCTGGTCCCGCTGGCGCTGGCCGGCGCCGCGCCCACCGCAAAGGTGGTGGTGGCCGAGCCCCGCCGGGTCGCGGCCCGCGCGGCGGCGCGGCGGATGGCGTCCCTGCTCGGCGAGCAGGTGGGCGGCCGGGTGGGCTACACCGTGCGCGGCGACCGCCGGGTCTCCGCGCAGACCCGGGTCGAGGTGGTGACGACCGGCGTGCTGGTCCGCCGCCTGCACCGCGACCCGGAGCTGGCGGGCACCGCGGTGGTGATCCTCGACGAATGCCACGAACGCCACCTGGACTCGGACCTGGCGCTGGCCTTCCTGATCGAGGTCCGCGCGGCCCTGCGCCCGGACCTGCGCGTCCTGGCCACCTCGGCGACCGCCGAATCCCAGCGCCTGGCCGAGGTCCTGGGCGGCGCGCCGGTCATCGAGGCCAGGTCGGCCCTGCACCCCGTGGACGTACGCTGGTCGCCGCCCCCGCAGCCGATCACCCCGCCGCACGGCCTGCGCGTGGACCCGAAACTGCTCGACCACGTCGCCACGACGATCCGCCGCGCCCTGGCCGAGGGCGACGGCGACGTGCTGGCGTTCCTGCCCGGGGCCCGCGAGATCGAGACGGTCGCCAACCGCCTCCGCGGCGCGGACGCGGAGATCGTCGCCCTGCACGGCCGACTGTCCGGCTCCGCGCAGGACGCGGCCCTGCGCCCGAGCCCGGTACGCCGGGTGGTGCTGGCCACGGCGGTCGCGGAGAGCAGCCTGACGGTTCCGGGCGTACGCGCGGTGGTCGACGCGGGCCTGAGCCGGGTCCCCCGGATGGACCACGGCCGGGGCCTGGGCGCCCTGGTGACGGTCCCGGTCTCCCGGGCGTCGGCGACCCAGCGGGCCGGTCGCGCCGGTCGTGAGGCCCCCGGCCGGGTCTACCGTTGCTGGTCCCAGGCCCAGCACGACCGCCTGCCGGCCCAGCCGGAACCGGAGATCGCGGCGGCGGACCTGACCGGCTTCGCCCTGGATCTGGCCCAATGGGGCCACCCCGACGGTACGGGCCTGAGCCTCCCGGACGCACCGCCGCCGGGGGCGCTGCAAGTGGCGACCGAAACACTGCGCGCCCTGGGCGCCACCGACGCGGCGGGCCGGATCACGCCCCGGGGCCGGGCCCTGGCCGACGCGGGCCTGCACCCCCGCCTGGCCCGGGCCCTGCTGGACGGGGCCCGCACGATCGGCGGTCGCCGGGCCGCTGAGGTGGTGGCCCTGCTGGACGGGGACCGGACGGCGGACGACCTGGTCGCGGCCTGGCGCCGGGCCCGGACGGACCGGGACCCGGCCTGGCGCACCGAGGTACGCCGGCTGACCGCGGCGACAACCCGCAACCCCGCGGCGGAAGAGGACGCCACCGACGCGACCGACGCCGCCGAATACGCCATCACCGAACCATCTCCGCGCACTGCCGGCGACAGCGCCGGCGCGGAAGACACCAGCACAGAAGGGTCCGACACGGAAAGATCCGGCACGGAAGGCGCCAGCGCAGAAAGGTCCGGCACGGCAAGGTCCGGCACGGAAAGATCCGGCGCAGAAAGGTCCGGCGGCGGCCCTCGCAAGGACTCCGCGGAAGGCAGTGGGAAAGATGGCCGCGGAGGCAGCCGGGACAGAGACCGGGACGGCGGCCGGGAGTGGCTGGCCGATGACCTGGCCGCCGGGCTGATCGTCGGGCTCGCGTACCCCGAGCGGGTGGCCCGGGTGCGGGAGCCGGGCGGGCGCGCGTACCTGATGGCCGGCGGCACCGCCGCGGACCTCACCGGCGGCAGCGGGCTGGCGGGCACGACCTGGCTGGCGATCGCGGACGCGGACCGGGCGCCGGGCGCCCGCACCGCGCGCATCCGCAGCGCCGCCCCGCTGGACGAGGCGACGGCCCGCGAGGCAGCAGCGGCCCTGCTGGAATCCGGCACGGAGATCGCCTGGCGCGACGGCGACGTGGTGGCCCGCCGTACGGAACGGCTGGGCGCGATCACCCTGGTGGAGCGCCGCATCGACAAGCCGGACCCGGAACGCGTCCGGGCGGCCCTCCTCGACGGCCTGCGCCGGGAAGGCCTGGCGCTGCTCACCTGGTCCCGAACCACCACGGAGCTGCGGGAACGCCTGGCCTTCGCGCACGCCGCCCTGGGCGCACCCTGGCCGGCGGTGGACGACGACTCGCTGCTGAAGTCGCTCGCCGACTGGCTGCCCCTGGGCCAGGCCCGCCGCCGCGCCGACCTGGCGAAGATCGACACCGCGGGCGCCCTGCGCCGGCTGCTGCCCTGGTCGGTGGCCGGCCGGCTGGACGAGATCGCCCCCGAACGCCTCCCGGTCCCGAGCGGCTCCAAGGTCAGAATCGACTACACGGACCCCGCGGCCCCGGTCCTAGCGGTGAAGGTTCAGGAGGCCTTCGGCTGGCGCGAGGCCCCCCGCCTGGCCGACGGCCGCATCCCGATCCTGCTGCACCTGCTCTCCCCCGCCGGCCGCCCGGTGGCGGTGACCCGGGACCTGGCGTCATTCTGGGCGACGGGCTACCCGCAGGTCCGCGCCGAACTCCGCGGCCGGTATCCCCGCCACCCCTGGCCGGAGGACCCGACGACCGCGGCACCCACCCGTCGCCTAAACCGCCGAAGCCCTTGAGACGGTCGCGGCGACTCGCCGAAACTACTCCCCGCCGGCTCCGCCCCTTACCGCTCCGGCGGCAGTCCAGCTGATGGACCGCGATCCCACCCACCGGGCACCGTCACCACATCCTGGGCATCTCGTCCCACACCCCGGGCCACAACCTCGCATAACGCCCTATATCACTGCCAGGCTCCGCGACCTTGATACGCGCGTGTGCGGAGCAGCCCGCTGCGCACCAAGGTCCAGCGTCAGCGGTTGCTGCCGGACCGCCGGCAGCCCCGCCCCAGCCCTCGCCCCAGCCCTCGCCCTCGCCCCAGCCCCCGCCCTCGCCCCAGCCCCCGCCCTCGCCCCAGCCCCCGCCCCAGCCCCCGCCCCAGCCCCAGCCCCCGCCCCAGCCCCAGCCCCCGCCCCAGCCCTCGCCCTCGCCCTCGCCCTCGCCGACCACAGGCTGCGGACCTTGACATGCCCAGCTGTCGACCGAACCCGAACTCATCTAAATCGCCACCCCGCACCCCTCCGGAAACCGGAGCGGCGCAGCCCGCCCTGCTGGAGCTGCACGTCACCCTGACGGGCGTTGCCGACAGCACGCGAGGCACTCCCGAACAACACTCCCGAGGGCCATCGGTTACCAAGATTTGCCGGGGTTCGGTCGGTCGCGCCGCTGGCCCGCTCGGGCCGTGACCGGATCTTGCGGCAGCGTGGTCTGCTCCGCGCCGGCACGCAACTATGTCGAGTGGGGGCCGGGCGAGCCGGCGAGGATCATGTAGCGATCCGGTGAGCTCCGTACCGCTACGGCACACCATCGGCCTGACACCGGGCCGGCCAAGGCGCGGGTTGGGGTAACTGACATGGCGGGTGGGCGAGGCCCTCATGCATGGTCCGTAGCAAACCGCGTCGCCTCAAGATCCGCGCCGGGTCGCCAACCCTGGGTCGACATAGTTGCGCGTGAGTGCGGAGCCGACCGCGTCGCCTCAAGATCCCTGCCAGGTCACCAACCCTGAATCGACATAGATGCGCCCAGGCGCAGAGCCAACCGCGCCACCACAACATCCCCGCCAGGTCACCAACCCTGAATCGACATAGATGCGCCCAGGCGCAGAGCCAACCACGCCACCACAACATCCCCGCCAGGTCACCAACCCTAAATCGACATAGATGCGCCCAGGCGCAGAGCCAACCACGCCACCACAACATCCCCGCCAGGTCACCAACCCTAAATCGACATAGATGCGCCCAAGCGCAGAGCCAACCACGCCACCACAACATCCCCGCCAGGCCGCCAACCCTAAATCGACATAGATGCGCGCGGGTGCGGAGCGGACCGCGCCGCCACAAGGTCTGGCTGCGGCCTCGGGTAGGCCTGTGGGCGTGGTGTCGCCGGTCAGTCCGCTGCGGGGTCGCCGGGGGCGACCAGGCCCGTCTCGTACGCCAGGACGACCGCCTGCGCGCGGTCGCGCAGCGAGAGCTTCGCGAAGATCCGCGCCACGTGGGTCTTCGCCGTCGCCTCGCTCAGCGTCAGCGCCCGGGCCAGCTCGGTGTTGGACAGGCCGCGCCCGAGCAGCGTCAGCACCTCCAGCTCGCGCGGCGTCAACGCGGTGAGATCCCGGTGGACGGCGGGCGCCGCGTCGTCGCCCGCGCGCCGGCCCTCGGCGGCGAAGCGCTGGACCAGCCGCCGGGTGATCGAGGGCGCGAGGAGGGCGTCGCCGGTGTCGACGAGGCGCACGGCGGCGGCCAGGTGGTCGGCGGTGACGTCCTTGAGGAGGAAGCCGCTCGCGCCTAGTGCCAGCGCGGCGTAGACGTACCGGTCAAGGTCGAAGGTGGTGAGCATGAGCACCCGGCAGCGTGGGCTGTGCGCCAGAATGCGCCGGGTCGCTTCCAGACCGTCCATCGTGGGCATGCGGATGTCCATGAGCACGACGTCGGGGCGCAGCCGCCGCTCGGCCGCCACCGCCTCGGCGCCGTCGGCGGCGTCGCCGACCACGTCGATGCCGCGGGCGGTGAGGATCAGCCGGAAGCCGGTGCGGATCAGCTCCTGATCGTCGGCGATGAGCACCCGCGGCGACGGTCCGGTGGTCACGGGCGCTCCAGCGGGATGCGGGCGCGGACCCGGTATCCGCCGCCGAGCCGTCGCCGGGCGTCGAGATCGCCACCGTAGACCGCGACGCGCTGGCGCAGCCCGAGCAGCCCTCGCCCGGCGCCCTCGCCGCCGCGCGCCGCGGGCCGGTCGCCGGTCAGCACGCTGGGTCCCCTGGTGAGCACCTCCACGCGCAGCGAGTGGTCGGCGTACCGGATCGTGACCTCCGCCTGTCCGCCGGCGCCGTGCTTCAGCGCGTTCGTCAGCGCCTCCTGCACGATGCGGTAGGCGGTGACGTCGATGCCGGACGGCAGCGGCCGGAGCTCGCCGGAGATCCGCACCTCCACCGGCAGGCCGGCGAACGCGATCCGGTCGATCAGCGGGCTGAGCCGGCCCAGGCTGGGCTGCGGCGAGAGGGCGGCCCCGCCGATGTCGTCCTCGCCGTCCGCCGCGGGCGCCAGCAGGCCGAGCAGGTGCCGCAGCTCTGTCATGGTGGTCCGGCCGGCACCCTCCACGGCCGACATCGCCGCCGCGGCGTCGCCGGGCATGGTCGTGAGGACCTCGCGCGCGGCGGCGGCCTGCACGATCATGATGCTCACGTTGTGGCTCACGATGTCGTGCAATTCCCGGGCGATGCGGGCCCGCTCGGCGTCGACCGCCGTACGGGCCGCGCTCTCCCGCTCCCGTTCCAGGTGCCAGCCGCGCTGCTCCAGGGCCCGGCGGTGCTCGCGGCGGGCCCGGACCAGGGCGACGCCGAGCCAGGCCGCGGTCGCACCGGCAGCGACGAGCGCGGCGATCAGCCACCCCGCATCCGATCCCACCCCGGAATCCTCGCAGAGGACGATCGGCGCCACATCATCCCCGGTGTGCAGCCGGTACATCCCGGGGATGACGGCCCGGGCGGCTTACATCCCGGGGCCGACGACCGGACCCGGCCCGCGGCCATAGCGTGCTGCCCATGACCACTGACATCTGCGTCGTGCGGCTGGACGACGTCCGCAAAGAGTACGGCGACACCACCGCCCTGGACGGCGTCTCGCTCGAGATCCGTACCGGTGAGGCGGTCGCCGTGATGGGCCCGTCGGGCTGCGGCAAGTCCACCCTGCTGAACATGATCGCCGGGCTGGACCGGCCGACCTCCGGCTCGGTACGCGTGCACGACGAGGACCTGGGCCGGCTGAACGAGACGAAGCTGGCGCTGTTCCGGCGGCACCGGATCGGCATGATCTTCCAGTTCTTCAACCTGCTCGACGACCTTCCGGCGCTGGAGAACGTGACCCTCGCCGCCCAGCTGACCGGCACCAAGGCCGGCCCGGCACGCAAGCGGGCCATGGAGCTGCTCGACGAACTGGGCATCGCCGACCGGCGCAACGCGTACCCGGCGACCCTGAGCGGCGGTGAGCGCCAGCGCGTCGCGGTGGCCCGGGCGCTGATGAACCGCCCGGCGCTGCTGCTGGCCGACGAGCCCACCGGCGCCCTGGACAGCCGCGCCGGCGAGCAGGTGATGGACCTGCTGCTGGACCTCAACCAGATCGGGCAGACCCTGCTCATCGTCACCCACGACGAGCGGCTGGCGACGCGGTGCGCCAGCCGCGTGGTCGAGCTGGCCGACGGTCAGATCACCCGCGAGCGCACCCTGGAACGCGCATGAGCGCCGTGTGGCGGGCCTCGCGGGCGGCGGTCAAGCGCCGTCGGGTGCAGACGTTCGTCATCGGCCTGGTCGTCCTGCTATCCACGACGACCATCGTGGTGGCGCTGGCGCTGCTCCAGGCGTCCTCGGCGCCGTTCGACCAGGCCTTCGCCAAGCAGCGGGGGCCACACGCGATCGCCGTGTACGACCCGGCCAAGGTCACCGATGCGCAACTCGCCGGCGCGCGTACCGGCGTGACGGCCGCGGCAGGACCGTTCGGGCAGGTCACGCTCGACGTCCGGGAGTTCAGCGAGCTAGGCCCGCCGGGCCTGAAAACCGTCGTGGGGCGCGCCGACCCGGGCGGCCCGGTGGACCGCCTCAACCTCTGGCAGGGGCGCTGGCCCTCGGCGCCCGGCGAGGTCGCCCTCAACCGGGCGGATCCCGGCCCGGACAACGACGGGCCTCCGATGGACAGCGCGGAGATCACCCTCGGCGGCAAGCGGTACACCGTCGTCGGCCGGGCCCACAGTCTCGGCCAGACCGCCGACGTGTGGGTGACACCGGCGCAGATGACCGCGCTGCGCCCCACGTCCGCCCAGATGCTCTACCGCTTCGGCGGTGACGTGTCGACGAGGACCGCGGTCCAGAACGACCTGGCCGCCGTCACGGCCGGGCTGCCGCCGGGCGCGCTGACCGCCATGCAGCCCTACCTCGTCGTCAAGGGGGAGGTCGCCGAGGACATCGGCGTGTATGTGCCGTTCCTGGCCACGTTCGGCGTGCTCGGGCTGATCGTCGCGGTTGTCATCGTCGGCAACGTGGTCAGCGGCGCGGTCGTCTCCGGCTTCCGGCACATCGGCATCCTCAAGGCCCTCGGGTTCACCCCGCGCCAGGTGGTCGCCGTCTACCTCGTCATGGTGTCGGTGCCCGCCGTCGTCGGCTGCGTCGTCGGCACCGCCGCCGGCACCCTGGCCGCCCAGCCGCTGCTCAGCGACGGGTTCCAGGGCCTCGGGCTCGACGTCGGCATCAACGTCGGCGTCTGGATCTGGGTCGCCGGGCTGATCGGCGTGCCGGCGCTCGTCGCCTTGGCCGCGTTCGTGCCGGCCGTACGGGCGCACCGGCTGTCGGCCGCCGAGGCGATCAGCGCGGGCAGCTCCCCGCGAACCGGGCACGGGACCCGGATCCAGCGCCGGCTCGCCGGGGTACGGCTGCCGCGCCCGGTCACGCTCGGGCTGGGCATGCCGTTCGCACGGCCGGGCCGGACCCTCTTCACCGTCGTGGCCGTCCTGCTCGGCGTGACCACCGTGACGTTCGCGACCGGGCTGGCCGACTCGCTGACCCGGATCTCCACGCTTGAGGATCGGTCCTCGGGCCAGATCAGGGTCCGGCCGTCCGACGGCCAACTGCGGATCGGCGGCGACGGCGAGTCGCCGGCGGCAGCCCCGCCGGTCACCACCCGGACCGACGCACAGGTCGAGCAACTGCTGCGCGTGCTGCCGGACGTCGCCCGGGTGGCCGCCGTCTACGGGCTGCCGGTGCCCACCATCGGGCAGACCCAGCCGCTGACCGCCAACTTCGTCCGCGGCGACTACTCGTCGATGGGCTACCAGGACGAGCTCACCGCCGGGCGCTGGATGACCGGTGCGGACCAGACGGTCGTGCCGTCGCAGCTCATGCGTGAACGCGGACTGAAGATCGGCGACAAGCTCACCCTGGAGCTCGGCGGGCGGCGGGCGGTGCTGACCGTGGTCGGCGAGACGATGGACGGCGCGCCCGGACCGCCCGGCATGTTCGTGGACTGGAGTGTCCTGACCGCCCTCGCGCCGGACCGCGTCGTCGCACCCCAGGAGCTGACCTACCAGGTCCAGCTCAAGCCCGGTGGCAACGTCGCGGCGTACGTCGCCGCGGTCATGGCCGCCGACCCGGCGCTCGAAGCCTGGGACACCGCCGAGATCAGCGACTTCGCGGTGACCGTGATCGGCTTCTCGTCCGTGTTGTCGCTGCTGCTGTCCATCGTGGCGGCGTTGGGGGTCTTCAACACGGTCGTGCTCAACGTCCGGGAACGCCGCCGCGACCTCGGCATGCTCAAGTCGATCGGGATGACGCCGCGCCAGGTCGTCACCATGGTGCTCACGTCGATGACCGTCGTCGGCGTGGTCGGCGGTGTGCTCGGCATCCCGCTGGGGATCCTCGCGCACCGCTACATCCTGCCGGCCGCCGCCGACGCGGCGCGGGTCGCCATCCCGCATGCGGTGCTGGAGGTGTGGCAGGCGCCGATGCTCGCGCTCATGGCCCTCGCCGGCGTCGTGATCGCCCTGCTCGGCGCGCTGCTCCCGGCCCGCGGCGCGGCCCGGCTCACGATCGCCGAGGTGCTGCACAACGAGTGAGCCGCCGGCTCAGGAGGACAGGTGGGGTGCGGAATGCGGGGCTGGCTGCGCGGGGATCGTCGCGGCCAGCCGGTGCACCGGGCCGGGCTGACCGAACAGATATCCCTGACCGAGATGGCAGCCCAGCGCGGCCAGCGCCCGGGCCCGCGCGGGAGTCTCGATCCCCTCGGCCACCACGGCGATACCCAGCTCCGCGCAGATCGCCAGCACGGAGCGGCACAACGCCCCGGCCCGCTCCGGCGAGACGTCCACATCGGTCAGGGTCGAGTCCAGCTTCACGATGTCCACGGGCAACGAGTGCAACTGCGCCAGCGCGTTGTAGCCGCTGCCGAAGTCGTCCAGGGCGATTCGTACCCCCCGCCGGCGCAGCCGCTCCGCGACCTCGGCCGCGCGCGGCAGGTCCGGGATGCGGCGGGTTTCGGTGATCTCCACGACCAACCGGGACGGCCGCACGTTGTGCCGCTCCAGGGCCTGCGCCACCGCCTCCTCCAGCCCGTGCTGCCCCAGCCGGACCGCGGAGACGTTGACGTGCACGTCGATCGGCCGGCCGTAGGTGCTGGCCAGCCCCGCCGCGTCGGCGCAGGCCCGGTCGAGCACGAAGTCGTCGATTGCCGCGACCAGCCCGGTGCGCTCGGCGACCGTCACGAACACGTCCGGGTCGACCGGGCCCGCCACCGGGTCGGTCCAGCGGGCCAGCGCCTCCACCGCGACGACCGCGCCGTCGGAGAGCCGGACGATCGGCTGGTAGTAGACCTCGAAGCCGGCCGCCGCGGGCGCGCCGGACAGCGCCCGGGCCAGCAGGTGCGGCAGGTCCGCGTTCGGTCCGCCGTCGGCGCTGCCGGAATACCGGGCGAGGGCGTTCTTGCCGCGGCGCTTGCTGACGTACATGGCCGCGTCGGCGCGGCGCAGCAGCGTGTCCGCCGACAGTTCGATGTCGCCGGGCTCCGGCAGGACCAGGCCGAGGCTGGCGCTGACGCCGACCGTGTGGCCGTCGATGGCGAACGGCTCGCGCAGCGCCACGAGAATGCGGTGGCCGGCCGGCTCGGCGTCGGCCGCCCGATGCTCCAGCAGCACCGCGAACTCGTCGCCGCCGAGGCGGGAGACCAGGGCTTCGGGGCCGACCGCGGCGACCAGCCGCTCGCCGATCGCGCGCAGCAGCCGGTCGCCCATGGCGTGCCCGAAGCTGTCGTTGATGAGCTTGAAATCGTCCAGGTCGGCGAAGAGCAGGGCCACCGGTACGGCGCGGAAGCGATGCGCGTCGAGGGCGAGCACCAGCCGCTCGCGGAACAGCGCCCGGTTGGCCAGCCCGGTCAGCGGATCGTGGTACGCCTGATGGTGCAGCCGTTGCTGGCCCTCGGAGACGCGGGCGAGCAGCACCGTGTTGTCGACGATGGTGAACATCTGCCGGGCCACCACCAGGCCGAGGCCGAGCCACCCCAGATAAGCCTCGTACGAGGTCAGCTGCCCTCCCGCACCGGTGCGCACCGCGATGACCACTCCGGTGGCGACGACCGGCACGTACGGCAGCAGCAGGTGCAGCCAGTCCGCCTCGGCACGCCCCTCGAGGCTCGGGCCGCCGGGGCCGCCGAGGCCGGGATTGCAGATCGCGGCGAGGGCGAGCAGCGCCGGGCCGAGCAGGTAGCCGGCCGATTCGAGCGGCGAGAGCACACCGCTGCTCAGGTGCAGCAGCCGCAGCGTGTCGGAGACGCCGAGGGCCAGCATGGCCAGCGCGCTGAGCCGCAGCGGCACCCGGGCCGCCCGCGAGGCCGGCCGGGTGGCCAGCAGCAGCATGACCATCACCGCGATGAGCAGATCCGCGATCGGGTACGCCGCCACGAAGCCCACCACCCGGGGGCTGTCACCCACCTCGTCGAAGATCCGGCGGGGCAGCGCCGACCAGGCCAGCGCGAGCAGCGAGCCGGTGATCAGGACGCTGTCGATGAACAACACGACCCGGTCGCGGCGCACCGACGCCTGCACCGGGCGGGGCAGCGCCATCGAGCCGGCGATCAGGGCCAGGACGGCGAAGAGCGGCAGGCCGAGGAAGCCGACGTCGATGACCCGGGCGGCGACGGGCCGGGTCGGCTCGATGACGTCGTTGATGGTCCACCAGAGGCGGACGGCCGCGAAGCCGGCGAGGCCGGTGCCGAGCAGGACACGCCAGCGGCGCCGCGGGCCGCTGCGGTCCCGGCCGGCCGCGAAGCAGACGACGGCGGCGAGCACCCCGGCGGCGGCCTGGGCCGCGTCGATGAAGAGCCGCTGGCCGGCGCCGGCGGGCACGGCGTACGTGCCGATCGCCGTGACGGCGGCGACGAGCGCCAGCGTCACGGCTGACTGTGCCGACAGCCGTCCCGTCGTCATCACCACCCGCAGCAGAGCCGCGGCTGGCCGTCCCGCGACCGGAGTAAGGTACCGCAGCCCCGGGCCGTTGCGGGAAGGCCGTGTAGACCCGGATTCGGGCCGGTCAGTCGATGGCTGTCAGATCGGCGACAATCACCGTGATGTTGTCCGGACCGCCACCCTGCAGGGCGAGATCGAGCAACCGCTCGGCGCAGCTCCGCGGATCGTCGCAGGCGAGCATCTCCGCCTCGATCCGCTCGGCGGAGACCACCGTGGTGAGGCCGTCGCTGCACAGCAGCCAGCGGTCGCCGGCCTCGGGCTCGACGATGACGTACGAGGGGCTGACCGGCTCGCCCTGCAGCGCCTGGGTGACGACCGCACGGCGCGGGTGGCTGCCCGCCTCCTCCGGCCGGATCAGGCCCTGATCCACCAGCATCTGCACATAGGTGTCGTCCTTGGTCAGCTGATTGAGCCGGCCGTCGCGCAACAGGTACGCCCGGGAGTCGCCGACGTGGGCCAGGGCGGCGCGGTCACCGGAGAAGATCACGGCGGTCAGCGTCGTGCCCATGCCCTGCAGGGCGGCGTCGGTGGCGACGGTCTCGGCGATCCGGCCGTTCGCCACCTCGAGCGCCTTGTGCAGCGCGTCCATCTGGCTGTCGTTGTCGATCGCCACGTCGAGAGAGGTCATCGCCTCGACGGCGAGACGGCTCGCGACGTCACCGGCGGCCATGCCGCCCATGCCGTCCGCGACGACGAGGAGCCGATCACCGGCGTAGTAAGCGTCCTGATTGTTGCTCCGGACGTGGCCTCTATCGGTGACGGCCGCCCACCGCAGGTGCAAGGTCATGGCGTGCAGCCTGCCAGGTCCGGTCCAGCCTGTCTGCACGTGGTCGGCGGCGCGCCGGGACAACCGGTTCGTACCCCCGCAAATCCCGAGGTCATCACGGTTTCGACGGGCGGCCGAGGCAGCGCGGGTCGACATCGGTGACCTGCCGGGTGGGCGCGACCCACTCGAGCGCGGACTCGTCGATCGCCCAGCCGCGCACCGTGATCCGGCTGTGCTGGGTCCGGATCGGCTCCGGGCACAGGGTCTTGGACCGGACCCGATCGTTGGCGATGAAGACTACCTCGCCGCCGCGCTGCAGGATCGTGGTCGCGGTGTCGTCGACCGTGATCAGCTGGCCGCGGATGACCTCGACCGCGGCGGCGGGGGCGGGATCGCCGACCTCGACGGCGCTGTTGGGCAGCACGGGCGCGCGCAGGAAGACCACGCCGATCACGAACGGGGCGACGATCACGGCCGCCACGGCGGGCCAGTGGGTGGCGAGCCGGGCCGCGCGCGGCGGCAGCGGGCCGGTGAGCAGCCAGCCGAGCAGGGACGGCGCGATCAGCAGCGCGGCGGTGCCGTACTCCCCCGCGGCCAGCGACATCCGGATGCCGGGCCAGACCCAGAGCAGCACGATCAGGCCGAGCACGATCGGCACCACCAGCATCGCCACGACGAGCATCCGCCGCTCACCGGGATAGCGCTGCACCGCGGTCAGCGCGAGGATGACGGCGACGAGCATGAGCAGCGTGGGCAGCAGGCGCAGCTGCCAGGTGAAACCGGCCAGCGCCACGGCGACCGCCACCACCCAGTCCGGCATGCGCAGCGCGGTCAGCGCGAGCAACGAGCGGCGGGCGGCGTCCTCCTGGTCGGGCGTGCTGACCAGCAGCAGGCCGCCGAGGGCCCGCAACACCAGCACAACCGCCGGGACGGTCCAGATCAGCGTGATGATCAGGGCGCTGATCATGCCGAGCGGGCTGATGTACTGCACCAGCAGCAGCATCGTCGGCAGATCCTGGCGGCTCAGATACCAGAGCCGGAGCACGAGCAGCACCAGCGGGAACGCCGGCAGCGCGGTCAGCACCCAGTTGAGCTGGCTGCGGCGCACGCGGCGCGGCGGCCGCGCGATCGGCGTCACGGTCACGGGACCACTTCCTCCCAGGGCAGCTCGCGGACCCGCGGCCGGGCCGTGACGGGCTGCTGCGGCCGGGCCAGCGGTACGAGCTCACCGTCGGCCGACACGTTCGTCACGGTCTCCGGGAGGATGTTCGTTTCGTACGCCTTCTCCCAGCGCGCGTCCTTCGGATCCTTGAAGGACCGGTAGAGCGTGATGTTCACCAGGTCGCGCAGGGCGGCGTTGGCGCCGACGCTGACGCCCCACGCCTCGGTCTTGTCCAGGCCGAGGTCCCAGTGGTCGTACCTGGCCGGGTAACGGTCCTTGAAGCCGCCCAGGATGACCGCGTCGGTGGTGACCGCCTGAACTTCCTTGTCGTCCAGCAGGCGGAAACACTCGGAGACGCGGTTTCGCCGCCTCAGCGTGGCCCCGGATTCGTCGGCGGCCTTGGCGCTGGTGGAACTCGACAGCGAACAGACATCCTTGCCCTTGAATTCCTCGAGGCTGGCGACCTTGTCATGGCCCTTGAGGGTGATCACCGACTGCTCGGTGTGCAGGTACGACTGCGAGAACATCACGTTGGGCTCGCGCTCGCGCTCCTCGGTGATGCTGTAGCTGGCGATCACCATCTTGACCGGCACCGGGTTGCCGTCGAGATCGGTCGCCTCCATCCGGGCCCGGTCCTCGCTCTCGATGCCGTAAAACCGCACCTCCTCGCGGCGGAAGCCCAGGTCCTCGGCGATCATGTACGCGATGTCGATGTCGAAGCCGCGCCAGATCCCGTCGTCCTTGTTCCGCTCGGCGAGGCCGGGCTGGTCGTCCTTGACGCCGATGGGCAGCGTCTGCCACTCGTCGACCCCGGCGGTGCGGCGCAGGTCCTCGATCGAGGGCGGGCCGACGTGGAAGAGCCGCACCCAGGCGAAGGACAGCGCGAGAATGATGATCACGCCGACGGCGGCCAGCCGCCACGGCGCGAGCGAGCCGCCCCAGGTGCGGACCAGCCGGTCGGACTGGACGAAATCCGTCTGGGTGTAATCCGTCTGGGTGAAGCTGCGCCGCAGGCCGGCGATCGCGCGCTGAGCGCGGGCCGGGCGGGGCCGTCGCGGCGTGGGCACCCGCCGGTGCAGGACCACCTTGCGCACCCGCGCCCCACCGTTTTCGTCATCGATCGTCGACACCGCACTCCCGTCCGCGTTCCGGACCGACATCGTGCCGGACGAATGTCACGGAACGGGGTCCGCCGTCCCGAACGTGACACCGGGGCGACAGCGCCGCAGCCGGCCCGCGGTCAGCCGCAGGCCTTTGCGGGTGCCGTAGCGCTGGACCGCCTCGAGGCCGTAGGCGCTGCACGTCGGGGTGTAGCGACAGCGGGTGGGCAGGCGCGGCGAGATCAGGCGGTAGCCGCGGATGGCGGCGGTGACGGCGGCGCCGGCGGGCGAGCCACGCCGACGGTCGCCGGCGGGCGAGCCACGCCGACGGTCGCCGGCGGCGCCGAGCCGGGACAGCGCGAGCAGCATGCCGCTCAGCAGACTGAAGTCGCAGCACTCCAGGTCACAAAAGTCGCAGTCGCAGTCACAGCTGTCGTACCACTTGTCCTTGCGCTTGCGGCGCCGCTTGCTCCCCCACATGGTGACCATGGTGGCCTACGGGTGCGACATTTCCGCACCTCATCACCGGAAGGCGACCACCACCGCGGTCTCCGGCGGCAGCTCGACCCGGTCGCGCTGCAGCACGACACCCGGCTCGGTGGCCAGCAGCACGCTGCGGGGCGTCGCGCGCAGGCTGATCGTCTGCGGGACCGCCGCGAGGTTCGCGGCCACCGCGCAGGCGCCGCGGCGCATCACCACGTACTGGTCGCCGTGCCAGACCTCGACCTTGTCCAGGCGTGGGTCGGACAGGTCGGCGCGGCTGCGGCGCAGCGCGATCAGCCGCCGGTGCAGCTCCAGGATCTCCGCGTGGCCCGGTTTGCCCCGCTCGTCCCAGTCCAGCTTGGACCGCTCGAACGTGGCGGGGTCCTGCGGATCCGGCACCTCGGCCTCGGCCCAGCCGTGCGTGGCGAACTCGCGCCGCCGGCCGTTCTGCACCGCCGCGGCCAGCTCCGGCTCCGGGTGGCTGGTGAAGAACTGCCACGGGCTGCTCGCCGCCCACTCCTCGCCCATGAACAGCATCGGCGTGAACGGCGCGGTGAACAGCAGCGTGGCGCCGATCTTGAGCCGGCCCGGCGACAATGTCGCCGAGATCCGGTCGCCGACCGCGCGGTTGCCGATCTGGTCATGGTTCTGCAGGTACGCCACGAAGCGATGCCCCGGAATCCGAGCGCGGTCGACCGGGCGGCCGTGCCGGCGACGGCGGAAGCTGGACCACGTATCGGCGTGGAAGAAGGCGCCGGTGAGCACCGTCTCCAGGCTCTCCAGCGAGCCGAAGTCGGCGTAGTAGCCCTGCCGCTCGCCGGTGAGCAGCGTGTGCAGCACGTGGTGCACGTCGTCGTCCCACTGGCCCTGCAGGCCGTAGCCGTTCGCCTCGCGGGCGGTGATCAGCTTCGGGTCGTTGAGATCCGACTCCGCGATCAGCGACAGCGGCCTGTTCAGATGGGCGGACAGGCTCTCCACCTCGACCGCCAGTTGCTCCAGCAGGTGGATCGCGTGGTGGTCGGTCAGCGCGTGCACGGCGTCGAGCCGCAGTCCATCGACGTGGTAGTCGCGCAGCCAGCCGAGCACGCTGTCAATGATGTAACGGCGGACCTCCTCCGACAGCGGGCCGTCGAGGTTGACCGAGTCGCCCCACGGGTTGGTCCCGGCGGCGCTCAGGTATGGCGCGAACATCGGCGCATACGCGCCGCTCGGGCCGAAGTGGTTGTAGACGACGTCGAGCACCACCCCGATGCCCCTGCGGTGGGCGGCGTCCACAAAGCGCTTGAGACCGTCCGGGCCGCCGTAAACCTCGTGCGGGGCATACCAGCAGACGCCGTCGTATCCCCAGTTGTATTCGCCGTTGAAGGAGTTGACCGGCAGCAGCTCGACCAGGTCGACGCCGAGGTCGACGAGGTGATCCAGCCGCTCGATCGCCGCGTCGAAGGTGCCCTGCGGGGTGAAGGTGCCGACGTGCAGCTCGTAGAGGACCGCGCCCGGGAGCTGGCGGCCGGTCCAGGAACCGTCCGTCCAGGCGAAGGCGGAGTGGTCGTACACCCGGCTGGGGCCGTGCACTCCACCAGGCTGCCACGCCGAGCGCGGGTCGGGAAGCGCACCGTCGTGCTCCGGCAGCAGATAGGAATAATCGGTGCCCGGCCCGGCCTCGGGCACGTCCAGGCGCCACCACCCGTCGTCGCCACGTTCCATCTCACGGTCCGTTCCGTCGACCCGCAGCCTGACGGTCTTCTCGGGAACCCACACTTCGAAGAGCGTCATTACTCTTTCACCAGCAGCGCGACGGGGTAGGTGTGCAGCAGGTCGGCCACCGCCAGGCGATATCCGCCGTAGCTGGTATTGGTGAAGACTTCCCGCCAGGTGTGGCCGTCCAGTGACAGCGTGGTGTCGTGCCAGCCGCCGTGGCGTGACAATCCCACCGGCAGCCGGGTCGCGACCGCCACCACGCCGCCGCGGTCGAAGGCGAGCACGTGGTCGCAGACCCGGCCCTCGGCGAACACCGGCCGGTAGCCGGTGAACAGCTCCGGCCGCTGCCGGCGCAACCGCAGGGTGCGGCTGGTGACCAGCAGCTTCGCGGCGCCGGTCGGGTCGATCGGCGGTGGCGGGCCGTCGTCGAGGCGGCCCAGCAACTCGCGGCGCAGGGCGTAGTCGACCGGCCGCCGGTTGTCCGGATCGACCAGCGAGAAGTCCCAGAGCTCGGTGCCCTGGTAGGTGTCCGGCACGCCGGGCATGGTGAGCTGGATCAACTTCTGGCCCAGCGAGTTGGACCAGCCGGGCGCGGTGATCGCCGTGGCGAAGTCGGTGATCTCGGCGTGCAGGGCCGGGTCGTCGTAGATCTTGTCGACCATCTCCCGCAGCGCGGTCTCGAACCGGTCGTCGGGATGCTGCCAGGTGGTGCCGGCGCCGGCCTCGCGGGCGGCCTTGAGCGCGTACGCCTGCAGCCGCTCGCGTGGCAGCGGCCACGCGCCGACCGCGGCCTGCCAGATCAGGTGGGCCAGGGCCGGATCGGGCAGCGGGGCGAGCCGGACCCAGCGGCGGACGACCTCGGTCCAGTCCCCCGGCAGCTCGCTGAGCACGGCGAGCCGGGCCCGGACGTCCTCGCTGCGCTTGGTGTCGTGGGTGGAGAGCGTGGTCATGGTCTCGGGCCATTTGCGCTGCCGCTCGGCGGCATACTCGTGGAACTCGTCCGGGTGCACGCCGAACTTGGCCGGGTCGTTGCCCACCTCGTTGCGGGCGGTGAACCTGGTCCACCGGTAGAAGGCGGTGTCCTCCACGCCCTTGGCCATGACCGCGCCAGTGTATTGCTGGAACCGGACGGCCAGCTCGTCCTCCGGGCGCCGCAGCCGGGCGGTGAGCCGGTCCAGGGCCGAGATCAGCGCGGGGCACCGCCGGCCGGCCTCGGACCGCGCCTGGGCCAGATACCGCGAGCCGAACGGCAGGTAGGAGCGGTAGACCGGGAAGCAGGCGGCCAGCTCGGCGAGGGCATGCGGGGCGGCCTCGATCTCCGGCACCAGCCGGCACATCCGGGCCAGCTCGGCCGCGAGCAGCGTGCTGGCGGCGTGCAGCTTGGTCCCGTGCACCAGGTCCTGCCAGCTGCGCTCGCCGCCGGTCAGGTGGTGGTCGAGGGTGTCGAAGAACGCCTCGGTGCCCGGGTCGACGAAGACCCCGCAGATCTCCGACAGCGCGTCGTACCCGGTCGTGCCGGCCACCGGCCAGGCCGGCAGCTTCTCGCCGGGTTCGAGGATCTTCTCGACCGTGATCCAGGCGTCCGGCGCGGCCTCGTGCAGCCGCCGCAGGTATTCGCCCGGGTCACGCAGGCCGTCCGGGTGATCGACCCGGATGCCCTGCACGGCGCCCTCGTCGTACCAGCGCAGGATCTCGCGGTGGGTCGCGGCGAAGACCTCGGGATCCTCGACCCGCAGGCCGGCCAGGTCGGTGATGGTGAAGAACCGGCGGTAGTTCAGCTCGGAGTCGCCACGGGTCCAGTTGGCCAGCTCGTAGTGCTGCCGGTCGTGCACCTCGCGTGGGGTGCCCGTGCCGGTGCCCTCGGCGATCGGAAAGCGCTTGTCGAAGTAATGCAGCTCGTCACCCTCGACCTTGAGCTGCTCCAGCGCGTCCGGCTCGTCGGCCAGCACCGGGATCAGCAGCCGGCCGCGGGACCAGTCGATGTCATAGAACTTCGCGTACGCGGACTGCTCGCCGTGCTTGAGCACATCCCACCACGTCGGGTTGGCCGCGGGGACGCCGACGCCGGCGTGGTTGGGCACGATGTCGATCACCAGCCCCAGCCCGGCGCCGTCCAGGGCCGCCCGCAGGGCCAGCCGGCCCTCCTCGCCGCCGAGCGCCGGGTTGACCTGGCTGTGGTCGACGACGTCGTAGCCGTGCGCGGAGCCGGGCGTCGCGGTCAGCAGCGGGGCGGTGTAGACGTGACTGACCCCGAGGTCGGCCAGGTAGTCGGCGAGCTCGGCGGCGGCCTTCAGGGGGAACTCGGGGCGGACCTGGACGCGGTAGGTGGCAGAAAGGGGCAATTTAGACCGTCCTGTCCAAGACGATGAGCGAGCGGTCCGGCACGAGCAGGGCGGAGCCCGCCTCGACGAACACCGGGCTGTCCGGCGACGGCTCCGCGGTCTCGATGACCTTCTCCCACTTCTCGCCGTACTCCGTGGGGGGCGTGTGGAACTCGATGGGCGCGTCGTGTGCGTTGAAGAAGAGCAGGAAGGAGCTGTCCACGTGGCGCTGGCCGTACTGGCCGCGCTCGCGGATGCCCTCGCCGTTGACGAACAGGGCCACGGCCCGGCCGAAGTCGTTGCCCCAGTCGTCGCCGGCCATCTGCCGGCCGTCCGGGGTGAACCACTCCAGGTCGGGCAGCGGGTCGCCGCCGCCGCGCGCGGTCACCGGCAGGCCGGTGAAGAACCGGCGCCGCTGGAAGACCTGGTGGCGGTGCCGGAACGCGGTCAGCTTGCGGGTGAACTCCAGCAGGGTCTCGTCGGCGTTCTCCCAGTCGATCCAGCTGACCTCGTTGTCCTGGCAGTACGCGTTGTTGTTGCCCTGCTGGGTGCGGCCGAGCTCGTCGCCGTGCGAGATCATCGGCACGCCCTGGCTGAGCATCAGCGTGGCGAGGAAGTTGCGCCGCTGCTTGGCCCGCAGCGCCAGGACGTGCTGGTCGTCGGTCGGGCCCTCGGTGCCGCAGTTCCAGGACCGGTTGTGGCCGTCGCCGTCGCGGTTTTCCTCGCCGTTCGCGTCGTTGTGCTTGTCGTTGTACGAGACGAGGTCGTTGAGCGTGAAGCCGTCGTGCGCGGTCACGAAGTTGATCGAGTGGAACGGCTTGCGGCCGTCGTCCTGGTAAAGGTCGGCCGAGCCGGTGATGCGGCTGGCGAACTCGGCCAGGGTGGCCGGCTCACCCCGCCAGAAGTCGCGCACGGTGTCGCGGTATTTGCCGTTCCACTCGGTCCAGTTCGGGGGGAAGTTGCCGACCTGGTAGCCGCCCGGGCCCACGTCCCACGGCTCGGCGATGAGCTTGACCTGCCCGACCACCGGGTCCTGCTGGACCACCTCGAAGAAGGTGGAGAGCCGGTCGACGTCGTAGAACTCCCGGGCCAGGGTGGAGGCGAGGTCAAACCGGAAGCCGTCGACGTGCATCTCGGTCACCCAGTACCGCAGCGAATCCATGATCAACTGGAGGCTCTGCGGGCTGCGCACGTTGAGGCTGTTACCCGTGCCGGTGTAGTCCATGTAGAAATTGGGCTGATCGTCGACCAGGCGGTAGTACGTCCGGTTGTCGATGCCCTTGAGGCTCATCGTCGGGCCGAGGTGGTTGCCCTCCGCCGTGTGGTTGTAGACGACGTCGAGGATGACCTCCATGCCGGCGGCGTGCAGCGCCTTGACCATCCCCCGGAACTCCTGGGTCTGCTGGCCGAGCGAGCCCATCGCCGAATAACCGTGGTACGGCGCGAAGAAACCGAGCGTGTTGTAGCCCCAGTAGTTGCGCAGTCCGAGATCGGCGAGCCGGTTGTCGTGCACGAACTGGTGCACCGGCATCAGCTCGACGGCGGTCACCCCGAGCTTCTTGAAGTGCTCGATGATCGCCGGGTGCCCGATGGCCGCGTACGTGCCGCGCAGGTCCTTGGGCACCTCCGGGTGCCGCTCGGTCAGGCCCTTGACGTGCGTCTCGTAGATCACCGAGTGGTGGTACGGGATGTCCGGGCGCCGGTCGTTGCCCCAGTCGAAGTACGGGTTGACCACGACACCCTTGGCCATGTGCGGCGCCGAGTCGAGATCCGACATCTCGTCCGGACTGTCGAAGTCGTAGGCGTAGAGGGAGGGATGCCACGCGATGTCCGCGTCCACGGCCCGCGCGTACGGGTCGAGCAGCAGCTTGTGCGGATTGCAGCGCAGCCCCCGGGACGGGTCGTACGGCCCGTACACCCGGTAGCCGTAGCGCTGCCCGGGCTCGACCCCCGGCAGGTAGGCATGCCAGACGAAGGCGTCCTGTTCGTGCAGCTGGACCTTCCGCTCATTGCCCGACGGATCGAACAGGCAGAGCTCCACCGCCTCGGCGACCTCCGAGAAGATCGCGAAGTTGGTGCCCGTGCCGTCGTACGTCGCGCCCAGTGGATACCGGTGACCCGGCCACACCTGCATGTGCTGCTCCCACCCTCGACCGTCCGTGCCCTGCGGTCGCGAGGGCTGCGCCGCGCGGGCGGGTTCAGTCTTCCCCCGTCCGCTCGGCGCTCAATCCTGCGCGGCCGTGCCAGCGGTCATTCTCACCGATGGGGCTGACACCTTTTCGGCGACTGTCCGGTTCCCCGCAGACACTTCCCTCTTGCGCCGGGCGCATGCCCCGGTTCCGCCGGGCGCATTCCCCGGAAAGAGAGGTTTGGCGCGATCAGCGATGTGGCACGGCTCACCGCCGCCGGCCGGGCTCCGCGGCCGGTCCGGAGAAAATGTCACACCGGTACGGCACCATGCGTCCATGGGCAACAAAAGGTCCACACCATGAGCGCACCGGCCATCGAGACCTCGGGCCTCGTCAAGATCTTCGGTGCCAACCGCGCGGTCGACGGTGTCGACCTGACGGTGCCCGCCGGCACCGTCTACGGCCTGCTCGGCCCGAACGGAGCGGGCAAGACCACGGTGGTGCGCATGCTCGCCACGCTGCTGCGTCCCGACGGCGGCAGCGCGCGGGTGTTCGGCAGCGACATCGTCTCGGCGGCCGACGCCGTCCGCGCCCGGGTCAGCCTGACCGGTCAGTTCGCCTCGGTCGACGAGGACCTGACCGGCGCGGAAAATCTGGTCCTGCTGGCCCGCCTGCTCGGCCACTCGCGCCCCCGCGCCCGGGAGCGCGCCGCCCGGCTGCTGGAGGCGTTCGGCCTGACCGAGGCGGCCGACCGGCAGGTGAAGAAGTATTCGGGCGGCATGCGCCGGCGCCTCGACATCGGCGCGAGCATCCTCAGCACCCCCGACCTGCTGTTCCTTGACGAGCCGACGACCGGCCTCGACCCGCGCAGCCGCAACCAGGTCTGGGACATCATCCGGGTGGTGGTCGCCAACGGCACCACCGTCCTGCTGACCACGCAATATCTGGACGAGGCCGACCGGCTGGCGGGCCGGATCGCGGTGATCGACCACGGCCGGGTCATCGCCGAGGGCACCCCCGGCGAGCTGAAGTCATCGGTGGGCGCGGGCACGATCCACGTCCGGATCCGCGACGCCGGCCGGCGGGCCGCCGCCGAGCGCATCCTCGCCGCCACCCTGGAGACCGCGGTCGAGCTGGACGCCGACCCGGTGGCCCTGACCGCCCGGGCCGCGGGCTCCGAGCAGGGCGCCGCCGAGCGGGCGGCCCGGGCGCTGGCCGCGCTGGCCACGGCCGGGATTGTGGTGGACGACTTCTCCCTCGGCCAGCCCAGCCTGGACGAGGTGTTCATGGCCCTCACCGACCGCGCACCCGAGCCGCAGGAGGTCACCGCATGAGCACCACGACCAGCGACCTTGAGGCGCCCGTCGCCTACACCCCGTCGGCCGAGACACTCGCCGCGGTGCTCACCCGAGACGAACGACCGCGGCGGCCCAGCGCCCTGTCGGCCTCGCTCACCTTCGGCTGGCGCGCGATCCTGAAGATCAAGCACGTCCCCGAGCAGCTCTTCGACGTCACCGCGTTCCCGATCATCATGACGCTGATGTTCACCTACCTGTTCGGCGGCGCCCTGGCCGGCTCCACCGGCGAATATCTGCAGTTCTTCCTGCCCGGCATCATGGTCACCAGCGTCGTCATGATCACCATGTACACCGGCGTAGGCCTGAACACCGACATCGAAAAGGGCGTCTTCGACCGCTTCCGCACCCTGCCGGTCTGGCGGCCGGCGGCACTGGTCGGCATGATCTTCGGCGACGTGCTCCGCTACATCCTGGCCGCCGCCGTGATCATGTGCGTCGGCCTGGCCCTCGGCTTCCGACCGGCGGGCGGCGTGACCGGCGTGGTCGCGGCGATCGGCCTGCTGGTCGTCTTCTCGTTCGCCTTCTCCTGGGTCTGGACGATGTTCGGCCTGCTCCTGCGCTCCGAGAAATCCGTGATGGGCGTCAGCATGCTGGTCCTGATGCCGCTGACCTTCCTCAGCAACGTCTTCGTCGACCCGCGCACGATGCCGGGCTGGCTGCAGGCCTTCGTCGAGGTAAACCCGATCAGCCACCTGGTCACCGGCGTCCGCTCGATGATGGCCGGCGCCTGGAACCCAGCCGAAATCACCTGGACCCTGATCGCGAGTGCCGCCTTCGTGCTGATCTTCGGCACCCTGACAATGCGCCTCTACAACCGCCGCTGACCACCAGCGACGGCCGGGCAGCGCGGCGCGGCACGGCGGCGCGGCACGGCGGCGCGGCACGGCGGCGCGCCACGGCACGGCGGCGCGGCATGGAACCGCACCGTACCGCACCCCTGGCATGCCACCCGGCCTGCGCGCTCCGGGCCAGGATGCGCCGCGGAGCCCGCCGGAGTCGGACGGTGACTCCAGGTGATATGTGCTTGCCGCGGGCACCGTCGGGACAGAACGGCGACGGCCAAATCAGCTCCTACGCAGGAGCGAAGATGGCAAAGAAGAGCATGAAAGCGGCCATGAGGGCCACGATGACAACACCGGTGAGGAACACGATTCGCCGCCATCCCTGACGGGGTTGTTTGAAGCCTTCGGCGATCTTGCCTGCTTGCTCAATCTCGCCCACGGGTGTCAGGGCGCTGTGCGCGGTCTGCGGAAGGCCTTTCCACAGTTGCGGTGCGGAATCGCGATCACCAACGTTCATGTCCTGAGTATGAGTCCGCGGTCAACATCGCCCGCGGACCGAGACTCGGCGCCCACCTCCGCATCACCCCCGAGTTGCCGACTGGGGCGGGTCAGCGTCGACCTTGATGAGCTGCGGTTTGCTGCGTGCTGCACCGCTACAAGATCGCCGATAGGGCACGTCGACCGCGACGATATAGGCGAAATACCCCGGTTTGCGAAGGGGGTTTGTCTGCATTGCGGGACGCCCCGTCCATTCACCGGGACTGTGTCCACTATCCGGGACCTGTGCCCATCGTGCGAGCATGGCGCCCGGCATGCGGGATGCGGCCGCCTCGCCTACCCGGGCTGGTGCTGGGACGCCAGCCTTCCGAGAGATTCGCCAGGCCATGATCATGCCGCGAGCGAGTCACGCGGGCCGTGACGGTGTGGCTGCCACCACTCGTATCAACGGACGTCGGCTACCCACGACGGCGATGCCCGGCCGCTTGTTCGCAGGGCGGGTGGCCCGCCTGGTCGCGGGGCGGGTGGCCCGCCTGGTCGCGAGGCGAGTCGCCCGCCGCCGGCACGCACGGCCGGCGCAGCGGCGCGGGCCGGGCGGGGCGGGCGGGCGGGGCGGGCCGGGCGGGCGGGGCGGGCCGGGCGGGCGGGGCGGGGCGGGCGGGCGGGGCGGACCGGGCGGACCGGGACATCCCGGCCCGCCTCGGCCAGCCGGCCGCCAAAATACCCGCTGTTCGCCGAAAACCCGCCAGTCGCCGAAATACCCGCCGGTCGCGCCCGCGCCGACGATCAGGATCCGCTTCGGGTCAGGCCCCTAGCAGGTCGTCGACGAAGCACCATTTCCAGTTCTCACCCGGCTCGTACGAGCGCATCACCGGGTGCCCCTCGGTGTCGTAGTGCGTGGACATGTGCCGGCGCGGCGACGAGTCGCAGCACGCCACGTAGCCGCATTCCAGGCAGAGGCGCAGGTGCACCCAGTCCTGGTGGCCGTCGGCCACGCATTCGGGGCAGCCGCCCTCGTACGGCGCCTGCGGTGTCGGTTCCCCGGCTTCCTTGAGGTGCTGGCAGGTCAATCGTCACTCCGGTTCAGCTGGGATTCTTCGAGGTCGAGCTCGCGCTGGGCGCGGTTGAGCACCTCTTCGGAGATGCGCCCCTCGTTGCGGGCGATCTTGAAGACGTGCCGCTCGGCGGTAATCATCTCCCGCCGCAGCCGAACGTACGCCGCCGACGGGGTCTCCTGCTGCTGGCTGCCCAGTCGTTCCCAGGCGCTGTTGGACCGGCTGTCGGTCAGTGCCCGCAGCCGGTCCACCACCGATTGGGGTGCGCCGTCGGCCGCCGCCTCCAGTCGTTCCAGCGCCGCCCGGCTTGCCGCGTGCTGCACCCCTGCCTCGGCCAGGGCGTCCTCCGCCGTGGTGTCTTCCTTGACGCCGAGGCGCCGGGCCAGCATCGGCAGGGTGGTGCCCTGGATCAGCAGGGTCAGCACGATGATCGCGAAGGCGACGAAGACGAACAGCTCGCGCGGGTAGTCGGCGTTGGCCACGTTCTTGTTCAGCGGCAGGGTCAGCGCCGCGGCCAGGGTGACCACGCCGCGCATGCCGGCCCAGGCGATGACCGTGGGCACGCTCACCGGCGGACGGTCCTCGCGGGCCCGGATCCGCGGGATCAGCCGGGCCAGGTAGGTGGCCGGATACATCCAGGCGAAGCGGACCAGCACCAGGGTCACGAACACCGCCGCGGTGACCGAGACCGTGGTGTCCAGGTCCGGCTCGATCCGGCCGATCAGGTCGCGGATCTGCAGGCCGACCAGGAGGAAGACGACGCCTTCGAGCAGGAACGTGACCAGCCGCCAGACCGCGTCCATCTGCAGCCGGGAGGTCGCCGACAGCAGGTACGGGATCCGGTGGCCCAGGTAGAGCCCCGCCACGACGACGGCCACGACGCTGGAGGTGTGCAGCCGCTCGGCGACGATCACGACGACGAACGGGGTCAGCAGCGACACCGCGTCGTCGAGCAGCGCGTCGTCGATCCGCTTGTGCAGCCACGCGGCGCCGATCGCGGCCGCGAAGCCGAGCAGCACCCCGCCGCCCGCTTTCAGCGCCACCTCGCCGGCGATCTCCCAGAAGCCAACGGCCGAGCCGAGCAGCGTGGCGACCGCGATCCGGACCAGCACCAGCGCCGAGGCGTCGTTGAGCAGGCTCTCGCCCTCCAGGATGGTGACCACCCGGCGGGGCAGGCCGATGCGGCGGGCGATCGCGGTGGCCGAGACCGCGTCGGGCGGGGCGACGACCGCGCCGAGCGCGATGCAGGCGGACAGCGGCACCTCCGGCAGCAGCGCGTGCACGACAAAGCCCACGACAAAGGCGGTCAAGGCGACCAGGCCGACCGCGAGCAGCAGGATCGGGCGCAGGGCGCGGCGGAACGCGACCACGTTGGTCTGCAGCGCGGCGACGTAGAGCAGCGGCGGCAGGATGCCGATCAGCACCAGCTCCGGCTCGACCTCGACGTGCGGCACGCCGGGCACGTATGACAGGCCGAGACCCGCCACCAGCAGGACCAGGGGTGCGACGAAACCGAGCCGCCGGGCCAGCGCCGCGCCGAGCACGGAGATCGCCACCAGCACGACCGTGTCGACGATGGGTTCCATGCCCGGAAGCTTAGGGGGATCCGAGCACGACCGGCTGTGGCGCCACCCACCCGGGCCCGCCAGGAAGCCGGGCCTGAGCGTCCGGCCCGGAAAGAATGAGCCGTTCTACTCAAGCCGCGGACCCCGGCAGTGCTGAAGGCTGGCGCCCATGACTACGACCGTTCCCCGCGTGGGTATCACCGCCGTGGCCAGTTGCCTGCCCGAGCGGCAGGTGAGCACCGCCGACCTGCAGTCCAGCGTTGCCATGGCGAGCGGCCTGCCGTTGCCGGCCGGGATGTTCGCGCAGGCCACCGGCATCACCACCCGGCGCGTCGCGGCTGACGGCGAATACGCCTCCGACCTGGCGATCGGCGCCGGCCGGCAGGTGCTCGAACAGGCCGGCCTGGACGCGCTCGACGTGGACCTGCTGCTGTTCGCCTCCGCGACCAGGGACATGGCCGAGCCCGCGACCGCGCACGTCGTGCAGGCGGCGCTGGGCGGCCGGGCGCACGCGCTCGACGTGACGAACGCCTGCAACAGCTTCCTCAACGGTATCGACCTGGCCCGCTCGATGATCCTGGCCGGGCGGGCCCGCCGGGCGCTGGTGGTGACCGGCGAGACGCCGACCCGCTCGATGCGGCCCCGGCTGGACGGCATGCGCCAGGCCCGCCGGTCGTTCGCCGGCTACACCTTCGGCGACGCCGGGGCCGCCGTGCTGGTCGAGCCGGTGGCCACCGGCGGGATCCTGGACGTGGACGCCGAGACGCACTCGCAGCATTGGCAGGTCGGCGGCATCTTCGGCGGCGGGTCGCGGCATCCGCGCGGCGATGAGCACACCTATTTCACCGGCGACGGGCACAAGCTGCGCGGCGTCTTCGAGAAGATCGGGCTCGGCCTGGTCGAGCGCGTGCACCACCGCACCGGCCTGGGCTGGGACGACTACGCCCGGGTGCTGGTGCATCAGGTGACCCTGCCCTATCTGCAGCGCTTCGTCGAAGTAGCCGGCGTGCCGGTGGACAAGCTTGAGGTGACCGTCTGCGAGCTGGGCAACATGGCGAGCGCCACGCTGGGCGTCCAACTCGCGCGGGTCAGGCCCGGGCTGCGCAGTGGCGACAAGGTGTTGCTCGTCGGGCTCGGGGGCGGCGTGAGCCTCATGACGATGATCTGGGAAGTCTGATGACCGAGATGTGGGTGATTGTCCCGGCATACAACGAGGCTGCCAAGATCCGACAGACGTTACAAGCGTTGACGGCGCAGACCGACATCGACTTCGAGCTGCTCGTGGTGGACAACGGCTCGACCGACGCCACCGCGGCGATCGCGCGGGCGTTCCGCGCGCCGTTCCCGGTGCACGTGCTGGTCGAGCCGGAGAAGGGCGTCGGCTGCGCGGTCGACACCGGCTTCCGGCACGCGATCGCGGCCGGGGCCACCATGCTGGCCCGTACGGACGCCGACTGCCTGCCCCGGCCCGGCTGGCTGGCCGCGGCCCGCGCCGGGCTGGCCGGCGGCGCGGGGCTGATGTGCGGGCGGATCACCGCCCGCCGCGACGAGCACGGCCCGGCCGGACGGGCGTTCTTCCGGCTGCTGGTCGCGACCGCGGCGGCCTTCGGGCGGCTGCGGCCGGCGCACCGCGCGGACGGCTACCGGGCGCCGTACCGGATGCACGCGGGCAACAACATGGCCATCACCGCCGAGCTGTACCAGGCCTGCGGCGGGATGCCCCGGCGCCCGTCACCGACCGACCGGACCTTCCTCAACCGGGTCCGCCGCAGCACCACCGCGATCCGGCACAGCCGCGCGATGGTGGTGGAGAATTCGACCCGCCGGCTGGCGGCGTACGGGATCATCGGCACCGCCAAGTGGTATCTCGACCGCGGCAGCGGCCCGCTCACGGCGGATCCCCGCTGATGCTCGGCGAGCTCATCGCGGGCCTGCGCGACGACGACGACCGCCCGGCGGTGCTCGGCGCCCGGCGTAGCGGGCAGACCGTGATCCGGGCCACCCGCGCCGACCTGTCCCGGCTGACCGGCGGATACGCGGCCGCCCTGCACGCACGCGGCCTGGTCGCCGGGGACACCGTCGGCATCGCCGTGCGCCCGGGGCCACGGTCGCTGGCGGTGCTGCTGGCGGCGTACCACCTGGGTTTGCGGATCGCGGTGCTGGACCCGACCGCCGGGCCCGAGGTGCTGCTGTCCCGGCTTCGGCTGGCCGCGCCGCGGCTGGTGCTGGCCGACGCGGCCGCGCAGGCGGTCGCCGGCTGGGCCGCTCCGCTGGCCCGCCGCGCCCAGCTCGCCCTGCCCGACCTCGCGGCGCTGGCACCCACGGTGACCGTCGGGCGGCGACTGCCCGGCACCGCACCCGGCCTGGCCCCGGCGAGCGGTCCCGCACCGGCGGGTTTCGACGGCGACGGCGACGCGGTGGTGGTCTTCACCTCCGGCACGACCAGCCGGCCGCGCGCGGTCGTGCACACCCGGGCGAGCGTCTCCGCGGGCATGCGCGCCGTGCGTGACCTGGTGCGTCCCGTGCCCGACCGGGCCGTGCTGGGCGGCACCTTCTTCGTGCTGGTCCCGGCGCTGGCCGGCGGCGCGCCGGTGGCGTTGCCCGCGCGCCGGCCGCGGACCCTGGCCCGGCAGACGGCGCGGCTGGCGCCGCAGGCCACCTACCTGACGCCGCCGCAGCTGCGCGCCGCGCTGGCGGCCGGAATCCGGTTCACCGGCCGGGTCTACAGCGGATCGGCCCCGGTCAGCGCCGGGCTGCTGGCCGCGGTCCGGCGCGCGGGCGCGGAGCAGGCCTGGGGCGTCTACGCCCTCACCGAGGTCTTCCCGGCCGCCGCGGTCTCCAGCGCCGCCAAGGCCGCCTTCACCGGGCCGGGCGACCTGGTGGGTGAGCTGCTGCCGGGGGTACGCGCCCGGGTCGACGGGGACGGCCAGCTGCTGCTCGCGGGGGCCAACGCGGCGGACCGCTACCTCGGCGAGCCGCCGCAGCCGTGGGTGGCGACCGGGGACATCGGGCGGCTCGACGGTGGCACGGTCGTCCTCGGCGGCCGGTGCAAGGACATGATCCTGCGCGGCGCCGAGAACATCTACCCCGGCCTGTACGAGCCCGCGCTGCACGTACCCGGCGTTGAGCTCGCGGTGATCGTGGGGGTGCCGGCCGGCGACGGCGACGAGCGGGTCGTGGCGGTGGTCCAGCCCGCCGCCGGCGCCGCGCCGGAGGCCGTCCGGGCCGCGCTGCGCGAGCCGCTGGCCCGGATGGGTTCGGCCCGCCCGGACGCGGTGCTCCTGGCCGAGGTGCCGCTGGCCGGCCGGTCCCGCAAGCCCGACCGGGCGGCCGCGGCGCGGCTGGCGGCACGCGCGTGAGGGACCTCGCGGTGATCGTGCCGGCGTACGACGAGGCCGTGCTGCTGCCGGGGTTGCTGGCGGCGCTGGCGGCGCAGTCCGATCGGGACTTCACCCTGGTCATCGTGGACAACGGCTCCACCGACGGCACGGCCGGGCTGGCCGGCGCGTTCCCGGGCGACGTGCTGGTGCTGCATGAGCCCGAGCCGGGCGCGGGCACGGCCGCCGACACGGGCTTCCGGCACGCCATCGCCGCCGGCGCGACCCGGTTGCTGCGGACCGACGCGGACTGCCTGCCCGCCCGCGACTGGGTCGCCACCGGCCGGGGTCTGCTCGACGAGGCCGACCTGGTGTGCGGGCGCAGCGTGCCGCGTCGCGACGAGCGGCCGAGCCTGGCCGAGCGGCGCGTTTACCCCGCCGTCGTCCGGCTCGCCGCGCGGTACGGCGGGTGGCGGCACCGCTCCCCGGCGTACCGGTGCCCGTTCGTGCTGGTGCACGGGCACAACCTGGCGATCACCGCGGAGCTCTACGAACGCTGCGGCGGCACGCCGCGCGAGGCGCTCGGCGCGGGCGCCGAGGACGTGACCATGCTCAACCGAGCCCGCCGGCACAGCGACCGCGTCGTGCGCGCCGAGCACCTCGTGGTCGAGTCGAGCCTGCGCCGGCTGCGGGCCTGGGGCGCCCGCCGGACGCTGCTCTGGCACTGGGACCGGCGATACCGGCCCGCGGAAGTGCACGTCCGATGAGCGCCAGGTCCCGGGACCGGCGGGTCTATCTCGGCAGTCATCCGATCCTGTTCGCGCTGCTCGCGGCGGGCCGGCGCCGGCCGGTGCTGCGGCTCGGCCGCACCCTGCTGGTCAACGACGCCGCCGCCTACGCGGCCGCGCTCACCCGGATCCCGCTGGACCGCACCGCCGCGGGCACCACCGGCGGGGCCGCGGGCACGCTCACCGGCGGTGACCTGCTCTTCGACCAGCACGGTGCCGAGCATCGGCGCGCCCGGCGGAGCACCGCGGACGCGCTGGGGGCGGCCGGGGTGGCCCGGTTGCGCCCGGTCTGGACCGAGGTGCTCGACCGCGGGCTCAAGCCGCTGGCCGACGGCGAGACCGTCGACCTCGTACCGGTGGTGATCGAACTGGCCGGCACGACCGCGGCGGCGCTGCTCGGGCTGGCCACGGACGGCCCGGCGCTAGCCGCCGCGGCGCGCGAGGCGGCCGCGGCGGCGGCCCGCGCCCATCTGCCCGGTTTGGGCCGGCGGCGGGCCGTGCACCGGGCGCGGGCGGCGACCGATCGGCTGTCCGCGCTGGTCGCGCCGGATGGTGGGCCCGATGCGGGCCTGGCCGTGATGCTGGCGGTGGCCGCGATCAACACGACGGTCGCCGCCCTGCCGCGCGCCGCGGCCTGGGCCGCGGACGACGATCTCTGGGGGTACGCCGACAGCCCCGCCCTCGCCACCGAGCTGCTGCGGGTCACCGCCCCGACCCCGCTGCTGCCCCGCGTCGCCGCCGCGCCCGGCCGCCTGCCGACCTCCGCCGGCGGTTGTCCGGTCCGCGCCGGCGACCGGATGCTGCTCATCGCCCGGCACGCCGTCGGCGCCCATCGCCTCGACCCGGATCCGGCGGCGCCCGCGCCGGCGCACCTCGCCCAGCTGGTCTTCGGCACCGGCCCGCACGTCTGCCCCGGCGCGCGGCTGGCCCGCACCCAGCTCACCGACCTGCTGCGGGCGCTGGCGCCGCTGCGCCCGGTGGTGGTGCGGGCCCGCGCGGACCGCCGCGCGGCCCTGCCCGGCTGGCGTTCGCTGACGGTACGGGCGTCGTGCGGCTAGCCGTCACCGGCGCCTCGGGGTTCTGTGGCGCGGCCGTCGCCCGGCTCGCCGCCGCCCGCGGGCACGACGTGCTCTGCCTCGGCCGCCGCCCCGGGCCGGTCGGCCGGCACGTCCCCTGGGACGCCGCCCGGGAGCTGCCCGACCTGGCCGGCGCGGACGCCGTGGTGCACCTGGCCGCGGCGGTCGGTGATCCCCGGCCGGGTCGCCGGGCCGAGGCGGCGTTCCGGGCGGTGAACGTCGACGGGACCGCCCGGCTGCTGCTGGCGGCGGCCGGCCGGCCGGTGGTGTGGGTGAGCAGCGCCAGCGTGTACCGCCCGGGCCCGTATCCGGCGCCGGTCGGCGAGGAGCATCCGGCCGACGGTCAGCGCGGTGCGTACGGCCGCACCAAGGCGGCCGGGGAGCGGCTGGCGCTGGCGGCCGGGGCGGTGGCGCTGCGACCCCGGGCGGTCTACGGCGAGGGCGACCGGCACTTGCTGCCCCGGCTCGGGCGGGTCGTCCGCGGGGGCCGGGCCTGGCTGCCGGGACCGGACGTGGCGATGAGCCTGACGGCGGTGGAGAACCTGGCGGCGGCCTGCCTGGCGGCGCTGGCGTGGCCCGGCGGGGTGTACAACGTCGCGGACGAGCGGCCGTACCGGCGGGACGAGGTCTTCGCACGGGCGCTGCGGGTGCCGGTGCGGCACGTGCCGGCCGGGCTGGCCCGGGCGGTGGCCGCGGTGTCGCCGACGCTGACCCGCTACGCCGTCGACCAGATCACCGACGGGATGGTGCTGGCGCTGGGCCGGGCCCGCGCCCAGGGCTACCGCCCGGAGCGCACGCTGGCCGACTACTTGGTCTGAATGACCGACGAACGGAAGATCGTCGCCGCGTGGGTGCCGTCGCCGCTGCGCCGCACGACCACCGCGTCCACCGTGAAGACGTAGCCGGTCTTGCGATCGAGGTTGGGGACCGTCGCCTTCAGGTAGCCGCACGGGTTGATCGCCTTCATCGTCACCCAGCCGACGTCGCGCTGTTCGCCGAACACCGGGTCCTGGCTGGTCGCGGTGATCCGGAACTCGACCATGTTGTAGCCGCCGACGTTGTACCAGCTCACCACGGCGGAGGTGGTACCCGGCACGACGGTCAGGGCGCCGATCTTGTTGAAGTGCGGGGTGTCGCCGGCGCAGGTGGCCGACGGGGTGGGCCGGACGACCGGGGCCAGCGGCAGGAAGCCGCCGGCGGTCGCGGTCGGGGTCGGTGCGGCGCCGCTGCTGGGCTGCGGTGACGGCGTGGCGCTGCCCGCCGCGACGACCAGCCACTCGTTGCCCCCGGTCACGGTGGTGCCGGTCTCCGTGCCGCCGCTCTTGACGGCGTCGGGCGCGGTGAACATGCTGCAGCCCGAGAGCAGCACCGGCGCCACCAACAGCAGGAGCCATCGCTTGCGCACCGGCAAGCGAGCCCTGGTGGTGGTGCCCCGATATATCACGGAGCACTCATCGACACCGCCCGAGCCGACTTTAGGAGCGGCCGTACAGCTCTGTGGTGCGCCCGGCGAGATCCTTGGTGGCGGCGGAATTCGCCCAGGTGCCCAGCACCACCGCCGCGCCGGGGATGACCTTGGCGAACACGCGCTTCGCCGCCCGGACGCCGGCCATCTGGGCCAGCTTGACGCCGAGCCGGAACATCACCCCGCTCAGCGGCCGGCCGGCGGTGGTCGCGAAGAGCCGGCTGGCCCTTTCCCGGCCCGCCGCCACCCCGAGCGCGAGGCGGGCGGCCTCCGCGGCCTTGTGCACCCGCTGCAGCACCAGGAGGTCGGTGGCGCGTTCGGAGCTGGTCGGGTCGGCGCCGTACGCGGCGGCCATGTGCAGCACCATCCGGGCCTGGGTCCAGGCGAGCACGCCGACGTCGACCACCGCGCCGGGCAGCCCGGTGGCGCCGGAGACGGCACCGGAGAGGCGGGCGTGGTTGGTGAAGCGTCTGACCGCCTGCTGGGCCAGCGCGTCGGGCGTCTTGTCGGGCTCGTCCAGCCGGGCCCGGTCGGCCCAGCGCTGCGCCTCCGGACCGAGCCGCCGGACGGCCTCGAGGGCGAGGTGCTCGGGCGCGTACTGGGGGTCGGCCTTCATCCGGGTCCACAGCGAACCGGGCGGGCCGGCCGGCTCGGGGCCCTGGTCAGAGGCGCTCGACGGCGGAGGAGGGGTGGGTACCGCAGGTTCGTTCACCAGATCACTCCGAGTCACGAGAGGGGGGATCTCGTTCCATTGTGCCGTGCAGCTGCACGTGCACCACAAGGGTTCTCAAGATCCCACGCTCCGCAGCCGGCCGGTGACGCCCACCGCCCCACTTTTACCTCATACCGTCCACCACCCGACCGATGAGCCCTGGGCAAGGGACGCACTCCGGCGGAGGGACCACCAAGGCATGACGACCGGCGACGAACGGCAGGTGGAGCGGCTGCGGCCGACTCCGATGCTGGTCACGGCTGTCGCCGTACTGGCCGTCTCGATCGCGGTCTTCGCGGCGAACGTCACGGCGCGGCAGAGCCCGGCGGTTTGGGGTTGGGTGCCCGGCATGGCCGGCTTCGGCGCCGCGGCCTGGGCCTGCCGGCGGGCCGCCGTCGCACCTGGGCTGAACGAGGTCACCCGGCGCGTCTGGCGGTCCCTGGCGATCGTCTGCGTCCTGATCATGTTCGGCGCCGCCGGCGACGCCCGCTTCGCCGTGCTGCACCCCGGCCGGCTGGACCAGCGGCACGACGTGCCCACCTCGATCTGCTACCTGCTCGCCATGCTGGTGCTGCTCTGGGCGCTGTTGCGGGTGCCGATGGCCAGGCGGGCGGGCCAGGACCGGATCGTGGTCCGCTTCCTGCTGGACGCCGCGACGATGAGCATCACCGTCGGCATCTTCGCCTGGTATCTCAACGTGGAGGTGGTGAACGCCACGACCACCGACGGGCCGCCCGTCGCACCCCTGGTGCTGCTGACGGCCCTGGGCCTGGTGGGCTCGCTGGCCTTCGCCAAGGTCGCGCTCAGCGGCTTCGGCGGCGTGGACCGGGTCTCGCTGCGGCTGCTCGCGGCCGGCGCGGCGGTCGGCTCCACCGGCGACGGGATATTCACGCTCCTGTTCGAGCCGCGGCCCGGGATGACCGGCGCGCAGATCTCCCTTCCGGCGACGGTGCTCTTCGTCGCGCTCGCGGCGGACCGCCAGCGCCGGGCCGCCGGGGTGACCCTGCCCGAGCGCCGCCGCCGATCCTTCAGCGTCGTGCCCTACCTGGCCGTCGCGGCCACCGATGCCCTGCTGCTGGTGGTCAGCGGCACGGCCGGCGGCGCCGTGCTCACCGTCGCGCTGGCCGCGGTGCTGCTGACCGCGCTGGTCGTGGTACGCCAGGTCAAGGCCCTGCGGGAGAACGGCCGGTTGCTCGGCCGGGTGGACGCCAGCCTGGTGGAGCTCAACAGCTACCAGCGCCGGCTCACCCACCGGGCCAGCCACGACGGCCTCACCGACCTGGCCAACCGCACGTTGTTCGAGCAGCAGACCCGCGAGGCGCTGGCCGAGGCCGGCGCCGGCACCACCCTGAGCCTGGCCCTGATCGACCTCGACGACTTCAAGGCGATCAACGACCGGCTCGGCCACGCCGTCGGCGACGCCCTGCTGGTGGTGGTGGCCCAGCGGCTGCGCGAGGCGGTCCGCGACGACGACGCGGTGGCCCGCCTCGGCGGTGACGAGTTCGGCCTGCTGCTGCGCGGCCTGCGCAGCGACGAGGCGACCGAGGTGCTGGACCGCATCGCCGAGTCCCTCACCCGTCCGGTGCACGCGCTCGGCTACGACCTGCTGGTCAAGGCCAGCATCGGGCTCGCCGAGGTGTGGCCGGAGGCCAGCCCGCAGGAGCTGCTGCGCCGCGCCGACCTGGCGATGTACGCCGCCAAGGAACGCGGCAAGGGCCGGCACGCGGTCTACGACGCCCGGCTCGAGCAGGACCAGGCGGCCGACGCGCAGCTCGGCGCCGAGCTGCGCCAGGCCCTGGACAACGGCGACTTCACCCTGGTCTACCAGCCGATCGTCGCGCTGCCCGGCGGCGAGTGGACGTCGCTGGAGACGCTGATCCGCTGGAAGCACGCCGAGCACGGCTTCATCGGCCCGGACGTGTTCATCCCGATCGCCGAGCGCACCGGCCTGATCGTCCCGCTGGGCGACTGGATCCTGCGGACCGCGCTGCGCCAGGCCGCCGAGTGGCAGGACGTCTTCGGCACCGGCGCACCCGGCGAGATCGGCGTCAACGTCTCGGCCCGCCAGCTGCGCGAGCCGGGCTTCGCCGCGGACGTCCGGGCGGCGCTCGCGGACAGCGGCTTCGACCCGGAGAAGCTGGTCGTCGAGGTCACCGAGACCGCGGTGTTCGACGGCGGTGTCGCCCTGGACACGCTGCAGAGCCTGGTCACGCTCGGGGTCAAGGTCGCCCTGGACGACTTCGGCACCGGGCACTCCTCGCTCGGGCTGCTGCGCACCTGCCCGGCCGACACCCTCAAGGTCGACAAGTCGTTCGTCGACGGGATCGGCGGGCGCTCGGAGGAGGCGGTGATCGCCACCGCGATGATCCAGATCACCAACGGGCTGCACCTGCAGGCCATCGCCGAGGGGGTGGAGACGGCGGAGCAGGCGGAGACGCTGTACCGGCTGGGCTACCGCTTCGCCCAGGGCTACCACTTCTCCCGCCCGCTCTCCCCGCAGCAGGTCAACGAGCGCCTCGAGGCGGCCCGGGTGCTGCCGGTGTGACGCGCGCCGTTCAGACCACCACCGGGCTGCGCCGTTCCAGCAGCACCACGTCCCGCCAGCGGCCGTGGTGCCGGCCGACCCGTTCCCGGGTGCCGATCACCCGGAAGCCGGTGCGCCGGTGCAGCGCCAGGCTGGCCTCGTTCTCCGGGAAGATGCCGGACTGGATGGTCCAGATGCCGGCCGCCTCGGTCGAGCTGAACAGCCGCAGCAGCAGCGCACGTCCCACGCCCCGGCCCTGCGCCGCCGCGTCGACGTAGATGCTGTGCTCGACCACTCCCGCATAGACCGCCCGGGGTGAGACCCTGGTGACAGCGACCCAGCCGAGGATGGCGTCCCCGGCCTCGGCGACCCATCGATGCGCGGCCAGCCGGCCGGCGTCGAAGGCGGCCCAGTCCGGCGCCGTCGTCTCGAAGCTGGCGTCGCCGCCGTCGAGCGCGGCCTGGTAGATCCCCAGTACGGCCGCCGCGTCGCCGGGCACCATCGGCCGTAGGGAAAGATCAGACATGCACCGATCTTCGCGCGGATGGGCAGGAATGAACACGCGGGGTCCGGTGTTCCGACCACATGGCCCGCCCCCGCGGGCGCTTCTCGAGGAGGTCCGCAGCGTGCTCGACCCACATGGGCTCTACGAGTTGGCCGACGACCTGCCTGACCTGGACGAGCCCGTGCTCGTGCAGGCGCTCACCGGGTTCGTCGACGCCGGGAGTGCGATCCAGCTCTCCCGTGAACATCTGCTGGAGCAGCTGGATGGCCAGGTCCTGGCGACCTTCGACATCGATCAGCTGCTCGACTACCGGTCCCGCCGGCCTTCGATGATCTTCGTCGAGGACCACTGGGAGAGCTACGACCAGCCCGCCCTGGCGCTGCACCTCGTGCGCGACCAGCTCGGCATCCCGTTCCTGCTGCTCGCGGGCCCGGAGCCCGACCTGCAGTGGGAGCGCTTCATCGCGGCCGTCACCGGCCTGATCGAGCGCTTCGGCGTCAACCTGACCGTCGGCCTCAACGCCATCCCGATGGCCGTGCCGCACACCCGCCCGGTGAGCGTCACCGCGCACGCCACCGACCAGCGCCTGCTCGGCGACCGCGAGTCCTGGTTGCAGCGCGTCCAGGTCCCGGCGAGCGTGGGCAACCTGCTGGAGTTCCGGCTGGGCGAGTCGGGCCACGACGCCATGGGGTACGCGGCCCACGTGCCGCACTACCTGGCACAGACCACCTACCCCGCCGCCGCCGAACTGCTGCTGGACTCCGTCTCGCGGACCACCGGGCTGGCCCTGCCCACCGGTCAGCTCCGGGACGCCGCCGAAGTGGTCCGCCAGGAGGTGGACAAGCAGGTCGCCGACGACGAGCAGGCGACCCGGCTGGTCCAGTCGCTGGAGCAGCAGTACGACGCGTTCCTGCGCGGACGGGAGAGCAACCTGCTGGCCGACGGGAACGGGCCGCTGCCCACGGCCGAGGAGCTCGGTGCCGAGCTGGAGCGGTTCCTGGCCGAGCAGAGCCGCGACAGCGACCAGGGCTGACGCCGGGCCCGTCACGGGCTTCGGCGTTCCCGCCCCGGCACCGCTGGGCTGTCCGATGATGGGGTAATGGCACCTTTTCGCACCCGGCGGTCTGACGAGGCTGCGCTGCGCCCGATCCCCCGCGACGTCGAGAGCCTCGAAAAACTGATCTCGGACCTCGACCGGGCCCAGGACCTGGCGTCGACCTGGCGGATCACCGTGGACAGCACGGTCGCGTCGCACAACTTCAGCTACGGCGCGGTCTGGCTGCCGGACGGCAGGGGCAACGTCCAGATCGAGTACGAGGCCGGGCCGCTCGTCCCGCAGATGCGGGCCGCCTTCCCCAGCGGGACGGCGCCGGCCGACGCCGATATCGTCGGCCAGGCGTGGCGCACGAAGCAGTTCGTGTACCTCGGCTCGATGGCCGACCGCGAGGACTGCCCGCGCTGCCAGGTCGCCGACCGCGCCGGCATGACGGCCGCGGTGGTCATCCCGGTCATGCACCGCAACCAGCAGGTCGCGGTGCTGGAGTACTACTCGGCCGACCCGCTGTACATCGACGGGCCGCGCAGCGAGAAGTGGGCGTCGATCGCCCGGATCGCCGAGCAGGCCCGGTACAACGCCGTCGCGACCGCCGAACTGCGCCAGGTCGCCGAGGACCGGCTCGCCGTGACGAACGTGGTCACCGCCCTCGGCGACGCGAAGGACTCGGGGTCCGCGCTGCGCATCGCACTGGACTCCGTCCGGACGTCGTTCGGCTGGGCGTACGGCTCGTACTGGCAGGTCGACGACGAACAACACGTGCTGCGCTTCCAGGTCGAGTCCGGCTCGGCCGGCGACGAGTTCCGCAAGGTGACGCTGGCCGCGACCTTCGCCGAGGGTGTCGGCCTGTCCGGGCGCGCCTGGCGCGCCCGGGACCTGGTCTTCGTCCGCGACATCGGCGAGCTCACCGACTGCGTACGGGCACCGGCCGCGCAGCGCGCGGGGGTGCGCTCGGGCGTCTGCTTCCCCATCGTCAGCCACGGCCGGATCATCGGCACCATGGACTTCTTCACCACCGAGTTCATCGAGCTGTCCGAGACCCGGGCCTCCGCGCTGCGCAACGTCGCCGAGCTGGTGTCCCAGCGGCTCGACATCGTGCGGGCCACGGAGTCGGCCCAGGAGAGCGCGCGGGCCCTGCTGGACACCGTCTCGCGGCTGCGGGCGGCCAGCGACGACGCGACCCGGGTGGCCCAGGACGCTGTCGACCGCGCCTCGGACATGACGAACGAGGTCGAGGCGCTCGGCAAGGCATCCACGGCGATCGGCGACGTCATCAAAATCATCTCGTCGATCGCCGACCAGACCAACCTGCTCGCGCTCAACGCCACGATCGAGGCGGCCCGGGCCGGCGAGGTCGGCCGGGGCTTCGCGGTGGTGGCGGGCGAGGTCAAGGACCTGGCCCGGGAGACCGCCGAGGCCACCCAGCGGGTCGCCGAGCAGATCACCGGGATCCAGAACAGCGCCCGTACGGTCTCCGCCGGCATCCTCGTCACCAGCGACACGATCGGGCAGATGGACGCGGTCCAGGCCCGGATGAACGACGTCCTGGAGGAGCAGGCCCGGATGGCCGGCGCGCTGCAGCCTTAGTGGTCCGGGTCGTAAGTCCTTCGGGGGTTATGCGGCCAGGGCGAGTGCGGCAGGCTGGTGATCGCAGCCGGCGGGTTGTTGGAGGTTCTGCTCTTTCTGTTCGTGTCGCTCGATCCGGGCCA
>Ga0307515_10001172_pt1 | contig 59936 bp, 55 predicted proteins | sample 17_EM_MG_FD_194513 | JGI IMG/M metagenome (GOLD analysis project Ga0307515, IMG submission 194513) | Populus trichocarpa ectomycorrhiza microbial communities from riparian zone in the Pacific Northwest, United States - 17_EM | ecosystem: Host-associated > Plants > Roots > Unclassified | place... | reverse complement strand
GTAATAACGGCAAATTTTTCCTGGTAGCGGGTAGTTACTACGGCAAATTCGTTACTTAACAAGGGTTCAAATTCTGTTTTTAAGAATAAGCCGGTTTCTTGTCTTATTTTATCAAATAGCTTACCTTTTTCGCTGTTTACGCCTGCCTTAATGTGCCATTGCGATAAGTCGGTCTCAAACTTTTGAGGGTCGGAAACGGCGAAACAAATGCTATAGGCCGTAGTTGCCGGGAACATATCTTTTAAATGGTTGATAACCGGCTGTTGCCTGGTAAAAAGGTTTAAATAGCTGTAGGTATGGCTGTTTAAGCTGGTTAGCCCGTTAAACATTAAAGCATCGTTTTTGTAATTTATACTGAGTGCGGCCACGGCCGGTAATAAACGGAAGCTTTTAAAAATGTCGGTGTTTTTGTTTTTAAAAAACTCGTCAAACAATGGAGATAGCTGCCCGTAATTGATGTATAAATTGGCCAGCGAGTTGGCGTTCTGCTGTTCGGGCAGGGGTACAAATATGGTTTTGCTTTTATCGCTTTTATATAGTGCGCTTTGGTTTATTAAAGCTTTTGAAAAACTACCCACAACAATATTATCCTCTTTTTTAATAAGGTAAAAGTGCTTGTTAATGGCTTTTATCAAAATATCATATTCAAGCCCAAAAGCATTGTGGTTTACAGCTATTGAAAGGGCTCCTTTTGATTGTGCGGCTATCAGGTTAAACGAGTTTGGCTCAAAACCTACAGATGCAGTTGTAGTTACCAATAATCCGATATCGTCGCTATCGGCAGGATGAACGGAAATAAAGACATTTTGGCCCGAAAAAAATTGATCCGACAAAGCCGAGGACATCAGCAACTTACGTAAAGTATCCAGGTCGCTTAATTTTTGTTTGCCAACAACGGCAGCCAACAGGTGGTTGCCATTAAAAATATCATAAAAACCTTTCTCGTTATTAAATTCAAATACAGCTACAGCGTTATCGGGGATGCTCTGCATCACCTGGTTGTTGCGTACTCCGGGCGGGTTTAAATTTTTAAAATATACAACCGTTATAAATACAGTGGCAGCCAGTAAAATTATGGTGGTTACTATCAGTCGTCTCATAGCGGTTTGCTTTACAAAGATAGAATTTTACCCTGCGGCATTAAAGTAATACTTTCAATTGGTTAACTTAGCTTTTTATATCTGCATGAACAAAAAAATAATCGTCACCGCTTCGCTTTTAGGGATGCTGGCCGTAATAACCGGCGCTTTTGGGGCACATGGGCTTAAAGCAGTTTTGCAGCCCAGCCAGTTAGCCGTTTGGCACACTGCCGTACAATACAATTTTTACCATGTATTTGCCCTGCTTTTTCTTTCTACCTTTAAAGAGCCAAAGGGGAAGCTGATTAAAGCTGCTTATTACCTGTTTACCTTCGGGATAATATTTTTTTCGGGATCATTATACCTACTAAGCTGCCGCGATATTATAGGTTGGAACTGGCTGATATACATGGGGACTATAACACCACTGGGCGGCCTGCTGTTTATTTTAGGCTGGCTGATGATGGCGATAGCTGCTTTCGGCGATAAAGAAGTTAGATAAGAATCAAGAATCAAGAGTCAAGACAGAAAGCAGGGGGCCGTTTGGATTCTTAACAAGCATTAACAAACAAGAATTTAAAGTTTATCATCAAGAATTAAGATGGAAAAATAGACGGTGGCGGTCTTGATTCTTGACTCTTAATTCTTGATTCTTTTATAAGAGAAAATGTTAGAGTTTGCCGAAATTGAGTATACCGATCGTAAAACGCTTTTTGTAGAGGTGATTTTGCCGCTGTCTATCTCAAAAAATTATACTTACCGCGTGCCTTTTGAAATGAACGATGCTATTGCCGTTGGCAAAAGGGTTGTGGTACAGTTTGGTAAAAGCAAGCTTTATACTGCGGTTGTTAAAGACATCAGCGAGCTGGCGCCCGAAAAATACGAGGCTAAGTATATAATTGAGGTATTGGATAACCTGCCGGTGGTTACGCCCCACCAACTGCATTTTTGGCAGTGGGTAGCCGATTATTATATGTGCAATACCGGCGAGGTAATGAACGCCGCTCTGCCCGCCGCTTTGAAACTGGCCAGCGAAACCCGTATTCAGCTTAATAAAGAATTTGATGTTGACCGCTCGGCCCTGCACGATAAGGAGTTTTTAATTGTGGAGGCGCTGGATATTCAGCCCGAGCTTACCATAAGTGATATAGTCAAACTGCTCGGGCAAAAAACGGTTATGCCTATTTTGAAGCTTATGTTTGAGAAAAACCTCATCCACATCAGTGAAGAAGTAAGCGAACGGTACAAGCCCCGCAAACGTACTTTTATCACCTTAAACCCGGTTTACAACAATCCGGATAACCTGCGCGAGCTATTTCCGATACTGGAAAAACGGGCGCCTAAACAAGCCGACGCATTGCTGGCTTATATTAAACTGTCGCGTACCCAAAAAGCTATCACCAAAAACGAGCTAATTGAGGAGAGCGGTGCGGGTGAATCGAGTATAAAATCGCTTATTGAAAAAGATATTTTATTTGCGGTTGAAAAGAATGTAAGCCGGCTGCATTTTGAGGACGATATAGATGCCGTAACCAGTTTTGAGTTAAACGAACAGCAAGCTGAGGTGCTGGAAAGTATCCGCCGGCAATTGCAGGAGAAGGACGTAACGTTGTTGCATGGCGTAACGTCATCCGGCAAAACGCAAATTTATATCCGGCTTATTGAGGAAATGATGCGCGAGGGTCGCCAGGTGCTTTACTTATTGCCCGAGATTGCGCTTACTACCCATATCATCGAGCGCTTACGTATTTATTTTGGCGCCGACATTGGCGTATACCATTCCCGTTTTAATGATAACGAAAGGGTAGAGGTTTGGCAAAAGGTACTTAATAACGATTATAAGGTGATCCTGGGTGCCAGGTCGTCGTTGTTTTTACCATTTAACGATCTGGGATTGATCATTGTAGATGAAGAACACGAAACATCCTACAAACAGTTTGATCCTGCTCCCCGCTACAATGCGCGCGATGCCGCTATATTTTTGGCCAATATGCACCGGGGGAAGGTGCTGCTGGGTTCGGCAACGCCGTCATTTGAAAGCTACCATAATGCCAAAACCGGCAAATATGGTTTTGCAGAACTTACCGAGCGTTTTGGAGGGGTAGAGTTGCCCGATGTGGAAGTGGTGAGTATTGCCACGGAAACCAAGCAAAAAACCATCCAGTCACACTTTACCAGTGTGTTGATGGCTGGAATAACCGAGGCTTTGGCCAATAAAGAGCAGGTGATCCTGTTCCAGAACCGCCGTGGCTATGCACCGGTGCTGATGTGCAAAATTTGCGCCTTTACGCCCAAATGCATTAACTGCGATGTAAGCCTTACTTATCATAAAAGCAGCGGTAAGCTACATTGCCACTATTGCGGTTACAAGGAAGATTCGCCTTCCATTTGCCCGGCATGTGGCTCTACGCATTTGGAATATAAAGGTTTTGGTACCGAGAAAATTGAGGACGAGTTAAGCCTTCTGCTGCCCGATGCCCGTATTGCCCGCATGGACCTGGATACCACCCGTGCGCGTAATTCGCTGCAAACCATATTGAACGACCTGGAAGAAAAAAAGATAGATATACTGGTAGGCACCCAAATGGTAGCCAAAGGGCTCGATTTTAGCGATGTTACCCTGATAGGTATCATTAATGCCGATAGCCTGCTCAAGTTTCCGGATTACCGCGCCAACGAACGCAGTTTCCAGATGCTGGCACAGGTAAGCGGCAGGGCAGGGCGCAGGGGTAAGCAGGGCAAAGTGGTGATACAAACTTATGACCCATTCCATCGCGTTATTAAACAGGTGATAGCTAATGATTACAGCGATTTGTACTATACGGAAATGGCCGAGCGTAAAAGCTTTAAATACCCGCCTTTCTATCGCATCATTAATTTAGATATCAAGCATAAAAACCCCGAAATACTGTATAACCAATCGGTTTACCTGGCCAACGAGTTGCGTAAACATTTCGGCGAAAGAGTGATTGGTCCCGAGTCGCCGTTAATTAGCCGCATCCGTAATTTTTACATCAAATCTATCATGTTAAAGTTTGAGAAGGATGGGATTTCGATTGTAAAGGCCAAGGCGATATTAAAGGACGTAATTGTGCAGTTTCAGACCACGAAGTTGAGTAAAGGGAGTATTGTGCAGCCGGATGTGGATCCTTATTAAACACGATTTACAGGATTTTTTTTGATTTTAAACAGGATTTTCAGGATTGGGCAGGATTAACAGGATTTTGATTTGCGGATTTGTCCATTCGGTTAGATTGGTTTTTGGCTTGCTTTTGGTTTGATTAGTTTCTTGTTGTACATTCTTTTAAATTCTAAACTAAGCCCTCCGAAATTTATGAGTAACCCATCTGCTAAGCTATACGCTTCAAGATAATTGATGGTTTGTGCTTTGTGCAGGTCATTAATTGTGTCAACGGCTTTCAATTCTAACATTATGCATTCTTCTACAAAAAAGTCGGCCCTTCGGTTTCCTACTAATTCATTCCGGTAAAAAATTGATATTTCTTTTTCTCTTTCAAAGCGAAGGCCTGCCAATTTCATTTCAATTGCTAATGACCTTTGATAAATGGCCTCCTGAAATCCGCTGCCAAGTGTGTTATATACCTGCATGGCGCAGCCAATGATTTTATGGGTCAATTCGTTAATTGCCTCTGTTGACTTTATAGACATTACAAGGTTAGATAACATTATTATCCAAAAATAATAAAAAATGCAATTCAAAAAAAATCCTGTAAATCCTGCCCAATCCTGAAATCGTGTTAAAAAAGATTCCCTACTAACAGCTAAAAGAAGAAACTAAATAAACCAAAATCAGTACAGCCAAAACCGCAAATCAAAAAAATCCTGTAAATCCTGTTTAATCCTGTAAATCGTGTAAAAGATTTCGCCCTAACAGTTAACCAATTACCCTACACCCATAAATCCCTCTCCCCAAATCCCCAAAATCCTGCTAACTTTACTGCGTAATGGCTCAAAAGTACATCGATAATTACCGCGAAAAAGGCGCCCGCAAACGGCTGGTTGATTTGTTGGAGAAAAAGGGGATTCAGGATAAGGATGTGTTGAACGCGATAGGCAAAGTACCCCGTCATTACTTTTTTGCCGAGACTTTCTGGAACCAGGCCTACAAAGATATTGCCTTCCCGATAGGTGAAGGGCAAACCATTTCGCAGCCGTATACCGTAGCCTATCAAACCGAGTTGCTACATATCCGCAAGGGCGATAAAGTACTGGAAATAGGCACGGGATCTGGCTACCAGACTTGTGTTTTATTAGAGATGGGGGCTACCGTTTACACTATCGAGCGCCAGGAAAAACTCTACGAAAAAACAAAATATGTACTGCCAGAAAAAATGGGCTATAAAGCTCATTTCTTTTGCGGCGATGGTTCTATTGGCATAGCAAAGCATGCCCCTTACGATAAAATCATTGTAACCGCAGGCGCACCAACCGTTCCAGAAATATTACTGAAGCAATTAAAAATAGGCGGTATTTTAGTAATCCCTGTAGGTGATGAAGAAACCCAGAAAATGGTAACCATCTTAAAAGTTGCCGAGCATGACTATGAAAAAATTGTGCTGGATACCTTCAGGTTTGTGCCGCTGGTAGGGGATAAGGCATGGTAGATGTGCAGATTTCAGATGTGCAAATGTGCAGATGAAAAAAGAATTGGATAATCGTTAAATTGATTGATATAGTGCTTCATTTCAAATCATCTGCACATCTGAAATATGAAGATGAACAAAACATTGGATGATCTTTAATTGATCGATGATTCATTTCAAATCATCTGCACATCTGAAATCTGCATATCTGCACATCAGAAGCCTACCTTTTCATCACCCTGTCCATCTCTATCTTAGTATCCCGTTCTTTCATGGTTTCGCGTTTATCGAAGGTTTTTTTACCTTGTGCTAAACCGATTTCAAGTTTGGCAAAACCGCGTTCGCTGATGAACAGGGCGAGGGGAATAATGGTTAAACCTTTTTCTTCGCCGCGGGTTAGGAGTTTTTTGAGTTCCTTTTTATTGAGCAATAGCACACGGTCGCGTTTGGCTTCGTGGTTATAGAATGATCCATATGAATACTCAGATATGTGCAGGTTGCGCACATATAGCTGCCCGTTAATGAAAGTACAAAATGCATCATTAATATTGGCTTTACCCTCGCGGATGGATTTAATTTCGGTGCCCAGCAATTTTATGCCGGCCGTATATTTATCCAGTACGTGGTATTCAAAGTAAGCTTTTTTGTTTTTGATGTATATTTTATCCTCGGCCATTGTATTCAGATGTAAAGCTTGCAAACTTACAAAAAAATAATCCCCTCTCTGTCTTACTTAAATGGCGAAACCTTTTGATGTTTTTTTTTAAGTCCTCCCCTTTACGGGAGGATTATTCGCAATTTTATTTTTAATAGGCGCTAATGGAAGCTCCGCTATTTAGGTGGGGTTACCCCTTTTGTGGCTTCACAATCAATACAGGTACATTAACCTTATGCCGTACCGAATTTACGGTTGTTCCAAATATCAGGTCTTTTAAAGCTTTGTGTCCGTGCGAACCCATCACAATAAAATCTATTCCGTTTTTGTTCACAATATCGGCAATAGCGTCGGCAGGGTTACCAAAACCAATCTCACCTTCGGCCTTGTAGCCTAAATTTTTCATAACCTGCACGTATTTATCCAGGTTGTCAAAATCGCTTTGGGTTTCGTTATCCATTACCTGGCCGCCGTAATAGCGTGCCCCGGCGGTTTCAACCACGTGTATAAGGGTGTAGGTAGCATGTTTACCGCCCTGCATAATGGCGTGGCGCATGCAGTCGTTATCATTTTTCGAAAAATCAATGGTGATGGCCAGGTGTTTATATACAACAGCATCCAGCTCGTTAATTGCATTTGCAATACCGTGCGGTACGTAGATGGGTTTATCGCTATGTTTATAAAACATCGGTCTTAAAAATACATAAAGCAGCAGCAAGGCTATCCCGATAACTATCGGCACAACAAAAATATAAATGTATAAATCGGCTTGCGGATTGCCTTTCAGCCAGTCGCCAATTTGGTCATATACCAGTTTGGCATTAAGGCCTACTATAAGTATGGCGCTTGCCCAGGCTAAAATTTTTACTTTGAGGCTGATGGCAAAATTCCCCATCCGCTTTTTGTCGGATGTAAAGTGGATTAACGGGATAACCGCGAAACCAAGCTGAAGGCTCAAAACCACCTGGCTTAAAATAATCAGGCTGCCCAAAGCCTCTTCGCCAAAGTATATAATGGTGAATACCGCCGGTACTATGGCCAGTACCCGTGTAAGTAACCGGCGCAACCAGGGTTCAATACGCAGGTTAATATGGCCCTCCATAATAATTTGACCTGCAAGGGTACCTGTAATGGTTGAGCTTTGCCCCGATGCAATGAGGGCAATGGCAAATAACACGGGCGCTATTCGGCCAAATATGTGTTCCAGCAGTTTATAGGCATCCTGTATTTCGGCAACCTCAAAGTAGCCGTTTTTAAAAAAAGCGGTGGCCGCAAGGATCAATATAGCCGCGTTTACAAAAAAAGCAAGGTTAAGCGCGATAACGGTATCAAACAGGTTGAATTTTATGGCCGATTTAAAGCCCTCTTCGGTGCGGGTAATTTTACGGGTTTGCACCAGCGACGAGTGCAGGTAAAGGTTATGTGGCATAACCGTAGCACCTATAATGCCAATAGCTATATAAAGCATTTGCTGGCTTACCGCGTCATTTTTAAACAGGTTAACGGGAATAAAGCCCTTTGCAACATCCATTACCTGTGGCCCAACAATAAACATCTCGACCAGGAATGAAACGCCGATGATGAAGATCATTGATATAATGAAACCCTCCAGCTTGCGCATTCCCTTATTCATTAAATAAAGCATGAGCACGGTATCGGTAATAGTAAGCGATACACCCCAGATGAGCGGTAAATTAAATAACAGCTTTAAGCCGATAGCCATACCAATAATTTCGGCCAGATCGCAGGCTATAATGGCTACCTGGGCCAGTATATACAGGCAAAAATTCGCAAAACGGGGGTAGGCGTTCTTAGAAGCCTGCGCAAGGTCCAACCCGCGTACTATGCCCAGCCGGGCGGCTAACGATTGCAGTAATAACGCGATGAGATTTGACGCGAATAAAACCCAGATAAGCTTATACCCAAATGCACTGCCCCCTGCAATGTCGGTGGCCCAGTTGCCCGGGTCCATGTAACCTACGCTAACCAGGTAGGCCGGGCCCAGGAACGCCATTATTTTGCGCCAGCCTGTCCGGCTTTCCGGGTTAACCGAACCGTGTACGTTACCTAAAGAGTGATTATCATTTGTATTATTTTTGCTCATAGGGCTATCAGTAAATTATTGGCAACCTCGCGGCTAATATGTACTTCTTTATCTGTATCAAGTTTCAATGCCACCGAATGATCATATGCTATAACCTCGGTGATGGTGATTTTTTTGCCGATGGTAAGCTGCTGCTTTTCCAGGTATTGCAAAAATGGCGATGTATGGTCGCGCACTCCCGAAATTACCCCGCAATCATTAATTGTTAATGCCGAAACTGGTTTAAGCTCGGCCGATTTAAATTTGCCGTTACAATCGGGTATCGGGTCGCCGTGGGGATCGTGCTTTGGATGGCCCATAAATTCGTCGAGCCTGTCAATCAACTCCTCCGACGAGATGTGCTCCATTTCTTCGGCCATATCATGCACCTGGTCCCATTTAAAGTTTAATTTCTCTACCAAAAAATATTCCCACAGCCTGTGTTTACGAATAATGCCGATAGCTATCCTTTCGCCGGCGGCCGTAAGGCTTACGCCCTGGTAACGGGTGTAGTTAATCAGCGCTTTATCCGCCAGCTTTTTCAGCATATCTGTTACCGATGAAGCCTTGGTATTTAATGATGCTGCAATTTGATTGGTGCTGGCCATTCCGGCATCTGTTGCCAGGTGGTAAATGCATTTTAAATAGTTTTCCTCGGCTAATGTGTTCATTTATACAAATCTAATAAAAAATTTAGACTAATCTAAAATATGAAGACATGAGAAATATATTTTTGTTTTACTCGTTTTAATTGAAATTTAATTTCGTGAAATGCGGAATATATTATATTTGCAACACTATGGGCGCTGAATTAGATAAAATAGACTTACAGATACTGAAGATATTACAGGAAAATGGAAGGATAACCAACCTTCAATTGTCCAACGAAATTGGCCTTTCGCCGGCACCAACGCTTGAGCGTGTGCGTAAGCTGGAAAATGCCGAATACATTAAAAGTTACCATGCCCTGGTTGATGAAGAAAAACTGGGCCTGGGCATCAAAACCTTTATCCAGATTTCGTTAGATTTTCATCAAAAAAACACCATCCAAACTTTTTTAGATGAGATAAAAAATATTAAAGAAGTAACCGAGTGCCACCATGTAACCGGCCAGTGCGATTTTTTACTGAAGTGTTACGTGCGCGACATTAAATCATACGAGCAATTGATCATGGAGAAAATAAGCCGCATCACGGTTGTAAAAACCTTCCAAACCATGATGATCATGTCGACCAGTAAAAAGGAGCCGATAGTGCCGCTGGAGTATTAGCCCCCCAGCCCCCTGAAGGGGGAGTTTAAAATTTAATACGAAGCCTGTTTTATCTATGATGAAACGGGCTTCGTATTTTAACAAATCAAAGTTCCCCCTTCAGGGGGTTAGGGGGCTAATTTGCCAATCAATCTCTTTCTTTCCTTCTTTTCTCAATATCTCATTTGTTTTTGAAAACGGCTTGCTGCCAAAAAAACCCCTGTCGGCCGAGAAGGGCGAGGGATGGGCGCTTTTAATGATGAAGTGTTTTTTATCATCAATCAGTGCAGCTTTTGATTGGGCAAAGGCTCCCCAGAGTATAAATACGATGCCTTCTTTTTTATCGGATATAGTTTTAATAACCTCGTCGGTAAATTCTTCCCAGCCCTGTTTTTGGTGCGAGCCTGGTGTGCTTGCCCTAACGGTTAATGTGGCGTTCAATAGCAATACGCCTTGCTTGGCCCATTCCTCCAGGTTTCCGTGTGTTGGGATGGTGAAGCCTGGGATATCGGTTTTTAATTCCTTGTAAATATTGGATAATGACCGCGGTATAGCAATTCCTTTTTGAACAGAAAAGGATAGCCCGTGTGCCTGGTGTGCGCCATGATAAGGGTCCTGCCCCAGGATAACCACCTTAACATCATCAAAATGGGTGGTGTTAAAAGCGTTAAAAATGTCGGCATTTTTGGGGTAAACTATTTGTCCCGATTCTTTTTCCTTTAGCAGAAATTGTTTCAGTTTTATCATGTAGGGCTTGTCAAACTCGGGTTGTAAAATCGCCTGCCATGATGGGTCTAATGAATTAGCCATAAATATTTTAATAGATGTTGATTTAGCGTACAAATAAACAGATATTTGCGCTTAATATATAGTAAAGCAAATTATGTCAAATATAGTTCGGTTAGTAGTAGCGTGTGTATTCTTTGGCGCAGCCGTTGCGCTTTGTGCTTTTGGCTTTTGGGGCTGGGGGATTTTAGTATTGTTATTTGGTGGTATTTTACTGTTAAGCTTCTTTTTTAACGAAAATATGATCCTGGCACAATATTTTTTGCGCAAAGAAAATTCTGAAAAAGCGGAAGCCTGGTTATTGAAAATTACCGACTACGAGAAACAATTACATAAAAATCAACATGGGTATTATAACCTGTTGATAGGTTTAATTGAATCGCGCAAGGCGCCAATGAAATCTGAAAAATATTTTAAGAAATCGTTGCAACTGGGCATGAAAATGTCGCATAATATAGCATTGGCTAAATTAAGCCTTGCAGGTATCTCGATGGCAAAACGCAACAAGCGCGAGGCGCAGATGTATTTATCCGAAGCGTCAAAAGATGATAAGAATAAACTACTTACCGAACAGATAAAAATGATGAAAGGCCAGCTGGCTCAGATGGATAAACAGGTTGTAAGAGGCGGATATCGCCAGTTTTAATCCGGATTGTGGGTAGATAGAATAAAATCAAAGAAAAAAAGATAAAAAATAAAAGGGACCCAAAACTGGGTCCCTTTTATTTTTCGTCAATAGCGCTAAAATAGTCGGCTGTGGCAGAGTGGTTTTGATAGGGGTGGATTATGCGGTCGCTATATGAAAACTCGCTTTCGTCGCTTGGGTTGGCCACTTCAACCATCTTTAATAAACTCCTGATGAACGACAGGTTAAAATTACTCCTGTTTAGTTTTATCAGGTATTCGTTTTCGGTGATCTCCAGAATTGAATTGGTCATGATGTTTGTATATTATGTTTATTACAATTATACCCAATATTATTAAGTTTCAGATTGTATTTGCTTTAAGCTTTCATTAACAAATTGTTATGGTAGCTGACCGTTCAATTTTTATACGGTTGAGTTTTGGCGATATAATATATTTATAAAGACTTTTTATCTTTATAGGTAAATGACCAAATCGGAACTTATTGAGCGCATTACCAGCATTGTAGGCAAACCAAAAGTGCTTGAACTAAGCCGGATATTGAAGGCACAGCAATTTGCATTACACGATTTGATTGATATTACCTTTCACCCGGATAAAGCCGTCGCTTTCAGGGTGGTGTGGATATTGGAAAATGTTTTTTTGATAGATCCCGAAAGCTACCTGCCCGATCTGGAGTACATGATATCGCGTATTAGCGAAGTGAAAAATCCGGGCTGTATGCGGCATTATGCCAAAATAATTATGCACATAACAGATGCCACAGTGCCCGCATCTTTAAGATTGAAACTGGAGAAAATTAACCTTGAACCGGTTGTAGAACAACTTTTTGATTGGATGATAAACCCAAAAGTAAAGGTTGCCGTAAAGGTATTTGCAGCTTACGCGCTATATAATTTAAAAGATTCATTCCCCTGGGTTAAGGACGAGCTTAGCGCCCAAATGGAGTTTTTAATGCGCAACGGCAGCGCAGCTATTCAGGCAGGTGGGAAAAAAATATTGAAAGGCTTGTAGATGTGCAGATTTCAGATTACAGATGTGCAGATGATTGAGCTGCGGATGTGCAGGTATACTGCGGTTTTCAGATGATTGAGCGTTGGATGTGCAAATATGCAGATGATTATCAAAAGGCTTCATTTGTACATCTGTATCTGAAATCTGCACATCTAATTACGCCTGCGGTCTATCTTCTCCGTGCAGGTTGTGGCTCACCTGGCCGTGGCGTAGTTTGGCGTGTATGGCAGACGAACTATCATCAGCATATGTACCATAGGCATTCACCAGTACACCTTTAATGTTATATTTTGGCGATGACACCGCATATACTATCGACATATCATCGGGATTGCTGGCGCCTTCAAAACGGTAAAACTCGTCAATTATAAAATCGTCGGCACCCATATGAATTGCCTGGGATTTATCATCTATTGTGTCGCCTTCCAGGCTGAGGTTGGCTGTATATCCGCGTTTGAAAAGATCATTGGTGGCATCAAGCAGGCTTTCGTAATTTTTCATGGTGGTGATGTTTTGTTTAAGTAACAGCGTTTGATAATGCGCGTATTTGTGTAACCAATAAACTATTGATGTTGTTTTGATTTAATGAATAATAAGCCCCCAATAATTCTATATTAAAACAAAATGTCTCATTACATTTAAGTAACGAGACATTTTGTTTATTTGAGATTATATCCTTTTTAAGAGTTTGTAGTGCGATTTTATTGAGCTTTAGCCAGCCACAGCGAAGCATTTAAATGCAAGGCCGGGTGCGAAGTGTACCCTGATGGCGCATCGCCCGACCAGCCATTAAATAAGCTGTCGTTAGTATCGCCTGTGCCGTCATCCGCAGGTGAGCTATCACCAATAAATACAACCCTGCCACTGCCGTATGTTGCTAAAAGTGCCATTGCATTGGCAGTACCGCCATTAGTAGCACTGTTACGCCAAAATAAACCCTGTACACTTGAATTATTTGCAGGGTACAAGGTAGCGGTCGAGCCGTTATAGAAAGCCAGTTTTGAAGCCGTGCCAGCCGCACCGTTTAATACTATCTGCGCATTGGTATTGGTGCCTGTATAAACGTTGGTTGAAGGGCCTTCGCTGATGTCAACGTAATTGATATTGAAGCCAAAAGGATTAGTGTTATTGATGCCGTTGTTGGTCATCAAATCGTTCCATACACGGGGCGAGTCGTAGCCGTCTCCGTCTCTGTCAGACGGGTTGTAGCCATTGGCATCGGTACCAGCAGTTGTAGCTGCGGTGTGGTCGGCTATCATAAACAAACCGCCGCCGTTGGCAACAAAGTTCATTAAGGCAGTTTTCTCTGCAGCAGTGAATAAACGGTTGGGCTCAACAACCACAAATACATCATAATTGCTCAAATCCTGCGCGTTTGCGGTACCATAGGTAATGGCTATCCCGCTTGGCAATGATTCTACCAGTTCGCCACGTTTTACCAGTTCGACAGCCCATGACGAAATAGCGCCTTTCCAATATGTTTCGGCAGTGCCCGAAGTAATGCCTGTATATGATGCCGTTGGGATGCGTTGTGCTTTAGTTTCAACGGTGGTGCCACCGGTATAAAGTGGCACGCTTTCGGTGCCATCGGCATCAATCTGCCAATCGGCACTGCCTGCATTTTCAAGATGGCTGGCATCAAACAGGAATTTTTTGCCTGTAAGTACTGTGCCGCCGCCACCGCCGGTGCCGCCATTGTCGTTTATAGTAATGTCATCGATATCTACACGGTTGGTGCCGCCGCTTAGTTTGCGGATTTCGATACGGGCAGTACCGGTTACGCCGGTAATTGTAAAAGTTGATAAGCTTAAGGTTGAAGTACTGGTAATGGTTGATCCCGCCTGAGTCCAGCTGCTGCCACCATTAACTGAGTAAAAAAGCCCCCATGTGCTTGCGCCATCGGTGCCGTAGGTGCCGCTTTTTACGGTAACGGTGCTAATGCCGGTGGTAACATCAAACAACATGGTAATTTTACCTGTATTGCGGATGCGTGCTGCCCATGAGCCTGCCTTTAAATCGCCGGATAGGTTGCCAATTAAAGCATCATATAAATTCCATGAGTTGCCCGATAGTGTAACGTTATCGCCACTGCTCGATCCTGTGGGCGATACATCATAAGCCGTTTTTGGGCTTGTTGAACCAACCTCGAACCCCTGGGTAAGTGATACCGCTTCGGTTTTCAGCTTTGTTGTGTTTTGGGTTGCTGAGGCATTTTGAGCGGGCAAACTGCCGTTTTTTTGGCAGCCGCTCATAAGCGCACCGGCAGCCATCAAGGCAGCAAAAAGCAGCCTTACATTGGTAAGTTTTAGCATAGTGTGTTTTTTAGGTGATTAATGTATAAGTATGTGTTTATTAACTGTGTGTCAAACTTGGTGATTATTATGTAATTAACTATTGCTAATATATTAACTTATTGTTAAATATGGTTGATTAAGTTGGATTAGGTTGATTGAGTGAGTGGTTGATTTAGTTGAATTAGGTTGTTTATCTTGAATTTCGCCAGGTTAGTATAACTGGCCTGTTTTTAGTTAGCCCTACACGTATTTAAGTAATCATTTACTATATTTACGCATGCTCAACCACGAGATCATAGTCAGCATAAAAAATAAGGCCAGGCATGGTTTGCTGGCGTTTACTTTATTGTTGAGCTTTTTTGCAATCTCGGGTTACATAAGTAATAACCGGCCGGAAACAGGGCCGGTAAATAGCGAAGCCCTGGTTGTTAGAGAAACTGCAGGCCGGCGGGGCTTAAGCTACAAAAGGGCTTCCATGGCTTTTTGTGGCAGAACTGTTGTTCATTTAGTTGCAAAAGAAAACCCTGCCGCCCGGATTTCTGTTTATAATAAAATTATTGCCGGTAGATATGTGCATTTAAAGCATCTTTTTTTAGTGCATAAAAGCATTACCAATTTTCAAGTTATCCCGCTTTTACATCCTGCCGATCAGGAATATCCTGCTATCGCTTAGTGCCTTCCAGTTTATCCATTTAATGGAATAAGTAAAAATTTCTTACCCGCTTAACACGCCTCAGCGTTTGTTGAGCACATTGCTATATGCATGAAAAAGCTAAAAAAGCTGCTCAGGCTTGTTTGCCTTGGCCTGTTTTTATTATTGGCTATAACCGGTATTTCTATTGCCGGTGCAGCCCCGATACTTGCCAAAAACGAAGAACGTTTTAACGATAACGAAACCCTGATTGAAATGGTTGATGAAAAGAAGGAGGACGAGGAAAAGTTGTGAGTATCAAATTAAATGTAATAAAGCAGTAGTGTGATCACCCATTTCTATAAAGGGTTAATCTCGTGGTAAATAAACGCCAGATAAGAAAGCCAATAGGTGCGGCTAATCCGACCTGTGGCTGGTTATATGGATAGTCACAATTTCGGGAAAATGGACTTAAAGCGGCAGAGCCGTGGGTAGCTTTTATAGGCTGGCCGCGGGCAACTCAATTATAAACACTGTAAATTCCCCTTCCTGCGTTTGTATATTAATTTTACCGCCATGCCCTTTTACAACAATATCATAGCTTAGTGATAAGCCCAGGCCGGTACCCTCGCCTGTTGGCTTTGTAGTAAAAAACGGCTGCATAATTTTGTCTTTAACCTGCTCGGGAATGCCTACACCATTATCTTTTACAATAATTATAACAGCGCCATCTTTTTTCATGGTGATTAAGTCAAGCGTTGGCTTGTAATTCGCGTCCGCTTTCTTTTGCTTTTGCTGCAGCGCATAAAATGCATTGTTGATGATGTTAAGCAGCACGCGCCCGATATCCTGCGGGATAATGGTTATTTTAGGCAGATTTTCATCAAAGCTCGTTACCAGGGTGGCGTTAAATGATTTATCCTTGGCGCGCAAACCATGGTAAGCTAAACGCAGGTATTCATCAGCAAGTGCATTGATATCGGTAAGCTGTTTGTCGCCCGAGTTATTACGCGAGTGTTGCAGCATGTTTTTTACAATAGCATCAGCGCGCTTGCCATGATGTAGTATTTTTTGCAGGTTTTGTTCAATATCACCCGCAAGCGCCGCGGCATCGTCTGTATTCCCGGCAGCAAGTTCCTCTCTCATTTCGGCAGATAGCTCAATACTTACCTCACTGAAATTATTTACAAAGTTGAGCGGGTTTTGAATTTCATGGGCTATACCGGCGGTAAGTTCGCCCAGCGAAGCAAGCTTTTCCGACTGGATAAGCTGTTGCTGGGTGGTTTTTAATTCGGTCACGGTATCGGCCAGCTGATCGCGCTGGGCTATTATCTCTTCGCTCTGTTCGCCTAATGCCTGGTTGGCCTGGCTCAATTCGCGGGTTCGTTCATTTATTTTTTCTTCCAGTAAGCGGTTCTCTTCTTTTAAATGCTTTTGGCGATAGTTGATATAACTATAACCTGCAAGCACCAACGCTACACTATAAAGCACCCAGGCCCACCATGTTGACCACCACGGCGGCGAAATAACAATCCCGATACTGGCACCCGTATTATTCCATACGCCATCGCTATTAGCGGCTTTTACATGAAAGGTATAATTGCCGGCGGGCAAATTTGTGTAAGTAACGCTGCGTTGGGTGCCGGCATAAATCCATTGCTTATCATACCCATCCAGCTTGTAGGCGTAGGTGTTTTTAGTTGGATCATCGTACTGCAGGGCCACATAGTTAAACTGTACCCTGGTTTCGTTATATGCCAGCTTAATTGTTTTACGCCCATAACATACCACCTGGGTTGCCATTTTTTCGTCGGCAAGCGGATCGTTATACGTGATGCTTTCCAGGTGTACCATTGGCGGGTAGGGGCTGTCGTCCAGGTCGTTCGGATTAAAAACCGCGTAGCCATTACGCAGCGTGAAACCAAAACGACCACCCGGCAGCCTGGTTAAAATAGATAAGCCTCTGCTTGCATCGTTATTGGCCAGTACGTTACTGATATCAAAATTTCTGATGCTCCAATTTTTGGGGTCGATGCGCGAAAGGCCTCTTTCTGACAGCATCCAGATACGGCCTTTATCATCTTCATTTATACCCACTTCGGAGTTAAATAACAAACCCGAACTTTCATCAAAATGCTTTGTCCAGTTACCTTTATCCCTGTCAAATACAAAAAGGCCGGTTAAATAAGTGGCAACCCAAAGCCGCCCGGCCTTATCTTCAAAAATATCATTCACACAATAAATCTTCCGGTTGCCGGAATTAAAGTATGACGTGAATTTTTGCGTTTTACGATCGAACCTGTTTAACCCACCATTATTGGTACCCACCCACAAAATACCTTTGCTATCTTCAAATATCGAGAGCACATGCTCGTCATCAAGCTTACCATCGTTGTTACCCATTGCGTACGATTGGCTTTTGCGGTACGGGTAATGCTTAAACTTTTTTGTTTTAGGATCAAACGAACTTACGCCACCATCATAGCTGTTACCTAACCATATAAGCCCGGTATGATCCTGGTAAGAGGTTGTTATGTAATTATCTGCAATAGATGTTGTATCGGCGGGATTATGTCCATACGTTTCGTGTTTGCCTGTCTTGGTGTCAAATATCATTAAACCACTGGCTGAGCCGGCATATAACAAGCCATCTTTGCCGGCTTTGGCTATATGATTAAAGCTGCCGCCGGCATCGGGCGAATAAAGCTTGATAAACTGATCTTTTATGTGGTCCCATTTATAGATACCATGCTCGCCGGTTGCCCAGCTAAATTCATTGGTTGCCGGCGAGATACTCAAATTTTCGGGATATTGGTTTGGCTTGGCGGGGTCATATTTATATACTTTGAATGCGCTGCGGGCATAATTCAACCTGTCGGCCCCTGCTGATCTGAAACCAACCCATAATACATCCGTATGATCAACCAGGCCCGTTATGGCATAATTGGAAGCCAAAGCGCCGGGGTTGGTACTGCTGGCTGCATATCTTTTAAACTGTTTTGTTGTAGTATCAAAATATAACATGCCAACTTGAGACGAAATCCAAAAATTACCGTTCCTGGTTTCGTAAAAAGACACAAGGTTATTTGCACCTTCCGCTTTTGTGTCGTCGCCCGTTACATAACTGCTAAACCTGCCCGTTTTTCTGTCAAGCTTAATTAAGCCCTGCTCGGTAGCAATCCATAGCTGCTGTTGCTTATCTTCTTTAATGGCGTTTATATAGGCATTTGGCAGGCTATCCGGCAGTTTAGACGGTACATATTCTTTCAGGGAGTTATTGCGCATGTCAAAACGCGACAGGCGCAAATCAATGTTATGCCCGTGAAAGGTATTCATCCACAAAATTCCGGGTTGCGATGGGGCCTCGTATATGGGGTTGGCGCCGCGTTGCTTCGCGGTATCTGTTTGCGTCATGTAGCCTTTTAAAGGCTTATTGGGGCCACTGTACTTGTAAAAACCATTGGTTGTGGCAAACCAAACATCTCCCGAGGCGGTTTTCAGGATTTGTGAAACATAGTAGGCATTTAAATAATGTGTTCCCTTTTCCTTATCGCCAAAAAACTCAAATTTGTTTTGTTTAACAGCATATTTAACCACCATCGACCGGCCACCGTACGTGAAGGCGTTGCCCCAGATGTTATCATGATCATCGGCTACGGCAATTATCAGGTTAAAAATGTGTTTATCAGCCGGTAAAATAAACTGTTCAAAAGTATCCGAATACCTGTTATACCGGAATAAGCCATTGTTAACAGCCGTTGCCCAGATGGTATTATTTTTATCGATAACTATACTTTCGATATTGGTTACCGGGTCTTTATTCAACTTGGCCGATCCGAGGTAGTAAATTTTGGACCGGTAACCATCATAACGTACCAGCCCGTTTTGTGTACCAATCCAAATATAGCCCAGGTTATCTTCCAATATCACCCTGGCTTGTCCTTCGGGCAAACCTTTTTTTACATCAAAATGGTCGAAATAAATGTCGGGCTTTTGGGCATAAAGCCTTGTAGCCGCATGGAGCGTAAAAAAAATCAGGATAAATTTCAGGTAGCTGTTTTTCATGCAATCAAAAAATCGTTCTTTTAAAGGCCCGGTTGCTGTAGTATGTTGCTATAAAAATAATGAAGTTTTAATTGCTTGCTGGTTTATTATGGCACAAATTATAATTAAAATTCTATATTAACATTAAATTCGCTCAAACAATTTATGCGTATAAAAATATTTTTCGTGGGGCTACTGCTTCATTTGTGTATTTTGGCAAGTGCCCAGCAACCACACCGGTTTAAAGGAAGCTTAACTTATACCCTGGGACCGGATACCACGGCAACAGGCAATTTTTGGCTAAACGGAAATGAATTTGCGCTGACGATAGTTTCCATGAGCCCGAACGTGAATGTGAGTAAACTAAAAGGTACATTTTTATCCGATGGCCAGCTCCTGCACCTGGATGGCCTTAATTATGAGCCGACAAAGGGCCAGGATTCATTGATTTACGCTTACAAATTAAATTACACCAAGGATACTACTTTTATTGAAACAAAAAATTCAACCAGGAGCGGTGTACGTAAATATCCCGTGAAAATTATGGAAGCCAATGCCTTCGGCGGCGATGTGCTTGTTTTTATGCCCGCTTTGCTGGCCCATTTTGCACCAAAAAGGGTAGGCGACAGTGTTTTGAGCAGTCATATTGCGTTTAATAGTGCCAGGAAGTTCATGATCAAGAAAACGGGCAACCAAAAGCTACAGTTGGGCAGTGCCGTAATGGGTATGTTTACTATACTTCTGGATAAAAATGGCAGTATACAAGCAGTAAACGGCATTGGCACATCATTTAATATAAAAGGTAAGGTGGGCGCGTATTTAAATATCGATTCTGTAATTGCTGCAAACGTTAACCATCAACGGCTGCACCCGCGGTTGGCTATTATCAACAAGCCCGATTCGGTAAAAGCAACGATAAATGGGGGCGACATTAAAATCGAGTATTCCCGTCCGTCGGTAAGGGGCAGGGTAATTTTTGGCGAAGTTGTGCCATGGAACCGCATTTGGCGAACAGGGGCTGATGCGGCCACAAAAATTTATTTAAGCAAGCCGCTTTATTTTAATGGAAAGGAGCTTCCCGCAGGTGCCTACTCCATATTTACCATACCAACTCCAACCGGTTTTACGTTGGTGTTTAACAAGCAAGCCAATATATGGGGAACTGAGCATAACGCCGATTATGATTTTTTAAAGATCCCGATGCACACGCAAACCTTAAATCAGTCTGTCGAGCTGTTGACATCTGAAATAGTTGCTACAGGTAGCAACGGCGGGGCCATAAGCTTTAGCTGGGATAAGTTGAAGGCTTCGGCAGATTTTACTACACAGCCATAATGTGCTCTAAAAAAAATCTTTAGCTTAATTGGTGTGCCGCTGGCTGGTTTGTTAGGCTTCTTAAACAATATCGCTTGTTTTAGCTCAAATTTAAACCGTATTTCTTTTTTATCCCTTTAAAACTCCGAAAAGATACGCCGACAAAAAACTGCCACAAGGTTTACAACACCTTGATAAAACCCTTTTCCTATCCTATAAAAAGGTGTTTTTTACCCTGTTGGGTGAGATGACAACACGCTACTTTGCAGCAACTTAAAAACTTTAGATTATGACGATGCCAACAATTAAATTATTGCCGGATCCACCGGCCCCCAACGGAATTAATGACTTTCCGCTTCCGCCGCCTGCGAAGGTAATTATGAAAATACCTGTGCCCGATCAAACCACAATTATAAAGGAAGTCCAGATGCCGGGCGTTAAGATTGTTATAGAAAAGCGGCTTACCAAGCAGCAATTGGAATTCAAGCAACAATGGGTACGTGTAAACAGTTGCACTATTACGCCTGATACGCCTTTCTCACAGGAAGAGTCGGTAAGCATTGGTGTGGCGTTAAGTGTTGGCGCCCGCGAGGAATTTTCGGCTTCGCTTGGTTTAAAAGTGGCTTCGTTTATAGATATAGGTGCAAAACTGACCATGGAGCTTTCGGCAGAAGTGACACTTGCCGAGGTGGTTACTAAAAAGAAGACCTTCAATGCCAAAACACGTGATCCACGGGCATCTTATATGTGGTGGCAGCTCAAAAGTACCTACACGGTTACAGGGCATCACGAGGAGGTTATAAAGATGAATGGAGAAGTAAGGGGGGGTGCAAGCGTCGACTTTACCAATCCGCTGGTATGCGATGAGGATGTTAGTATTAGTACTCAATTTCCTGCTTCGGTAAGAACAGAATTTACGGTTTCCGAGATTTAACATGCCCCCTTTACGGTTAAATATCGTAGGGCTGAGATGGTATACTAAAAAAGCCTTTGATTGAAAGATTAAAGGCTTTGTTCGTTTTAAAACTTATGTCATAAATCAGACACTTAATAGCTATTGCTCACTTGCTTAAAATCAAATTACTTCCGACCTTTGAATTAAATGTTGTAACATTTAATTCAAAGTAAACAATGGAAATTGGAATAGATAGCTTCGCCTCGGCGATGTACGGCAGTAATGAGTTGAACAGTGTTGACGCGATGGAGCAATTGCTTGATCGTATTGCATTTGCCGATGAGGTGGGGCTGGATGTTTTTGGCATTGGCGAACATCATAAAAAGGAGTTCCTGGATTCGGCTACAGCGGTGATCCTGGCCGCCGCCGCCACACGCACCAAGCGCATTAAACTTACAAGTGCGGTTACCGTATTAAGTGCTGCCGACCCGGTACGCGTGTACCAGAGTTTTGCCACGCTGGATCTGATTTCTAAAGGTCGTGCCGAAATGGTGGTTGGTCGCGGCTCATCTGTTGAAGCCTATCCTTTATTTGGTTTTAGCCTGAATGACTATGACGCGTTATTTAAGGAGAAGCTGGATTTGCTGCTAAAAGTCAGGGATAATGAATTTGTGACCTGGTCGGGCAGGTTTCGCGCGCCAATAGCCGATTTGCCGGTTTATCCAAGGGCCTTACAGCAAAAGCTGCCGGTATGGTTAGGCGTGGGCGGTACGCCCGAATCGTTCGCACGGGCAGGTACCCTGGGGCTGCCATTGATGGTTGCCGTTATTGGCGGCGAAACGCACCGGTTTAGGCCCCTGGTTGATCATTACCGCGAGGCCGGCCGCAGGGCAGGTTTCAGCCCGGAACAATTGAAAGTGGGCTTGCATTCCCCGGGTTATGTAGCCTCCAACAACGAGGAAGCCATTGCCAACTATTACCCCGGCTATGCAGAACTTTGGACTAAGCTTGGCCGCGAGCGCGGATGGCCGCCTGTAACCAAGGCGCAGTTTGACAATGTATCGGGCCCGAAAGGTGTGTTAGTGTTGGGCGACCCGGAAACAGTGGCCGAAAAACTGCTGCGCCATAGTGAAGCATTAGGCGGGGTAGATAGGTTTACCTTCCAGATGGATAATGCCGGGTTAACGCATGCGCAGTTAATGAGTTCTATTGAATTGATTGGCAAAAAGGTTATCCCGCTGGTTAATGGCAATTAGCGCAATTGCGACGCAACCCGGCATCGCCAATAATTATGATTATCCCTGAATAGTCCTGTTACTGCCATCAATGGTGCATTGTTGTTTATCTGTCGGGTGTGTTTCTTTGTAATATTTAATTAGCAATTTGATATGCGGATAATTACACTTGAGGAACATATTTCTTTACCGGAAATGGCTGATAAAATCCCCAAACAAGCATTGGGTGGTTTTGGTAAATCGGAAGTTATGCAACGGTTGGCCCCAAAATTAGCCGATATAACCGGCGAACGTTTAAAATCCATGGATGCCAATGGCATTACCATGCAGGTGCTCTCTGTTGATAGTTCGGGCGCTAATTTGTTAAGCCCTACAGAGGGCCCAGCTTTTGCAAAGCAATATAATGATTTGATTGCCGCGAGGATTGCCGGTTTCGGGAACAGGTTTACTGCTTTCGCCCATCTACCTACGACAGCTCCAGCCGCTGCGGCCGATGAATTAGAACGTGCAGTAAAAGAATATCATTTTCGCGGCGCCATGATCAGGGGGCTTACACAGGATAAATTTTTAGATCAGCCGGAATTTGCACCGATATTTGAACGAGCCGAAAGGCTGGACGTTCCAATTTATCTTCACCCCGGCCTGCCGCCAAAAGGTGTAGCCGATATATACTATAGTGGCTTACCAAATTATTCGGGCATAGCTGAAGCTTTAGCTTGTTACGGATGGGGATGGCACTCGGAAACGGCACTACATGTTTTACGGTTGCTTTTTGCGGGGATTTTTGATAAGTACCCTAAGCTAAAATTAATTATTGGCCATATGGGCGAAATGCTGCCAATGATAATGGCAAGGGCAGAGCGGGCATTTAAACCCGGGGCAGGGGGCGCCAATCAACGAACGCTAACCGATACTTTTCATGACCATGTTTATATTACAACCAGTGGTTTTTTTACGCAGCCGCCGTTAAAAATTGCCTTAGATACTTTTGGCATTGATAATATCATGTTTTCTGTAGATTACCCCTTCAGTACCAACGAACAGGGGACTGAATTTTTAAATGCAATTGAACTTCCTGATGAGCAGAAAGCAAAGATAGCTCACGGGAATGCAGACAAGCTGCTGAACTTGAAGATATAACGGTATTTTTGTTTGATGAAAAGCATACCGGTAGATCAGTTGCAAAAGAAAACGGGCGCAGGCCTGCAGATCAAACTTTTTGGGCCCGAGGATACGCAGCAAAACAACACGGAAATAGCTCACCGCGACGATCATTATATTTTTTTTCTGCTTACCAATGGTTCCGGAGCATTGATGGTTGATTTGCAGGAAATTGTTGTAACGGCCCGGCAGCTTTACTATATATTACCCTCGCAGGTTCATTACCGGATAAAAACCGATGGCGCTGAAGGGTGGTTCCTGGCAGTAGACACTTCAATAATTCCGCCGGATTTGAGGGCCGTTTTTGAGAACGTTTTAAATGTACAGTTCCCGCTTACCTTAACGGATTACGAATTAAAGCAATATTCAAAATTGTTGAGCTTGCTACATGAAGAGTTTATTGCGCGGCAGCATGATTTGTATTACCGGCCTGTTATCCACACCCTGGCCCAATCGTTTTTGGCTATGGCGGCCAGTACCTATCATGTTGTGGAGGTTACAGGAAATAAACATACCCGGTCTGTAGAGCTGGTGCGTCAATTTAAGATTTTACTTAGCGCACAAAGTCATACAATAAAAAGCCCCTCAGCCTATGCGTCAAGGCTGAATGTTTCGCCGGGTTATTTAAATGAAGCAGTAAAAAAAGTTACCGGTTCAACAGTGAGCGATTTAATTCGGCAGGAAATATTCAGCGAAGCAAAGCGCCTGTTATTTTACAGCGACGCCGGTGTAAAGCAAATAGCCCATGAATTGGGTTATTCGGATTATGCCTATTTTATTCGTTTTTTTCGCAAGGCAGCTGGGGTATCCCCATTGAAATTCAGGATGCTCAACCGCAGGCCTTTAGTGCCGCATCCGCTGTTTCAATTATAGTTGCGTAAAGCCAGTAGTCCTGATAATGGCGACTCATACAAACTATAAACGGCAGTAATTATGCGCCGCCATTATTGTTATAATGGATTTTATTTTACGACAATTTGGTTTGAGAACATCGATATAATCTCGGTACTGCCGCGGTGGGCGGTTACTTCGAGGGTAGTTGTGCCGCTTCCTTTTGCGGTAAACGTCCAGATGTCTTTGCCAAAATCGCCAATCAAGCCAGCATGTACACCTACATTTTGCTGATGGCTCACCAATGTTAATACCGCGGTATTGTACTTAGGGTCGTTAAACTGGTAGCCACCATCGCCGGGATTGCCTAAGGTTAAAGAAATGGTTTGGCCCATACTAACCGAGGTTGTGCTGCCCGAATCAGTTGAGGTTAGTTGCTTAGCGGCGCTGTCGCCGGTGTTTTTATCTTTATGGCAACTCATTATGGCCAGGCAAGCTATGATACATATACACTTGTAAATTAACTTCATGATAAGTTTAGTTTATTGATTAATAAATATAAAGGTAATTATTAAATAACTACTAATTATTATATAACGTAGCTTGCGTGCCAAACGCTACAGTTATGCATAAAATTATTGCAAGCCTGCTATCGATAACGTACAATTTCGGAATCCGGCGACCGCAAAGCGTGATAACTTAGCCCAAGTTGGTACTTGTATAAGATATTAGTTGAAAGAAACTGTTAAATATATTTTATGTAAGAACAACCTGCTAACTTAGCCAGACTGAAACTGAATAAGGTATCACCTGGAAGAATCATATCATATGAAAACAACGCATTCAATTTTTGTATTATTTATTTTAAGCATTATGCTCACTGTAGGTTTAAATTCGGCAGCTGCGCAGCAGGGCGAAAGAAAGGTAAGGATTGCCAGGATTGAAATTTACCCCGCCTACCTGGATGAATACAAATTGGCGCTGGCCGAGCATGCGAAAACCGCGGTAAGGGTTGAGCCCGGAGTGCTTGCTTTACAGGCTGTTTATGATAAGGCGAATCCCACTAAGGTTACCGTTTTTGAAATATACGCGAATGAAGAGGCTTACCAAGCCCATTTAAAAACGCCACATTTTTTGAAATATAAAAACGGGACATTGAAAATGGTAAAATCGCTGGAACTGATTGAGGTAGCACCCATTGCAATAGAGATAAGGCCCGCCTTAACTGAAAATAAAGATTAGTAATAGTGGGCAAAACCTGGTAATCAAATAAAAAGCAACAGATACTGCTGCTACCCGGTGGGCGCCTTGCCAAACATTTTCTTAAAAGAATGCGAGAAGTGGGAGAGGCTTTCAAACCCAAGGTCGAGGTAAATGGCAGATGGCCTTTTGTTTTTTGTTTCTATGAGATGACGGGCTTCCGTCAGCCTTTTTTCCTGTAGCCAATGACGGGGCGCCATGCCAAAAGTTTTCTGGAAGTCGCGCTTGAACCCGGCAAGGCTTCGCCCGGTGAGTTGCGCAAATTTTTCGACAGGAAGGTTAAAATGAAAATTGCTGAGCATGAATTTTTGCAGGTCGATCTTATAAGGTTCTGAGAAGTCGAACAGAAAGTTCCTAAGCTCGGGCATAATATGCAGCAGCAGCTTTACCCCCTCATTTACTTTTAAAATGCCCAACTCAGTAGTCAACTTTTCTGCCGGGTTCCGTACATAGGGTATTACAGATTGAAAATATCCTTGCAGAAAATCGTTTGCTGGGATAAGGATGTTGGAAGGGCCGGTGTATTTATGCTGTATGTCTATCTGTTCCTCCATGGCTATCTTTCGCAGTAATTCTTCCTGAAGCGAAATCACTATCGTTTCATAATCTTCATCGGGCAGCGGGGTTTTGGTGATTTGGCCCAGCTGATTTTTGCCTATCAGCAACATTTCGCCACGCTTCATCGAGATTTTTTGGCCGGCGGTTTCCAAAGTAAATTGCCCGGAAACCTGCAACACCAGGGTGTTGTGCGACAGAAATCCCACCCGATGCTTTTGCCTGGTAGAGAGGTAGGAATAAAAGAGAACGCCTGGTATTATTTCGGTTGGATTTGTCATTATATAAAGATATAAAACGGGCGGGGCTTATGGCAAACCTTATTAAGCAAAAAAATAATATCGAACACTGAATGTCGAACGTCCAACACCGAAGTGTTTTCTTCGTTATTCGATATTGGACATTCAGTGTTCGATATTTCAATAGTTCCTTTATGAGCAGCCCATGTTATCGTTGCAGGTATGTACCGCCAAGTATAGCGCCCGGCGAAAACTGGGTATTAAGGGCATCCATTTCTGCCGGAGTAAATTCAATCTCCATGGCTTGCATGTTCTCTGGCAGGCGGGTTCTGCGGCTCATGCTTACCAACGGCATAATGTGATCGCCTTGTGCATTCACCCAAGCTATGGCCAATTGGGTAGGGGTGGCCCCTTTTTTCCTGGCCATTGTTTTCAATACCTCCACCTTCTCCAGGTTTTTTACCAGGTTATCTCCCTGGAAACGCGAGAAGTGATTGTGGTAATCATTGGCGGCAAGTGGTGCCTTCATTTCGCCGGTAAGCAAGCCTTCGGCGGTGTTGGCAAAGGCTACTATGCCAATGCCCAGTTCTTTGGCTGCGGGCAGTAGGTCGGTTTCTATTTGGCGGTCGGCTAATGAATAACCTATTTCCAGCGCCGTTACCGGGTGTACACTGTTGGCTTTGCGCAACTGATCTGCAGTTATTTCCGAAACGCCAAGGTAGCGCACCTTGCCTTCTTTAATCATGTCGGCAACGGTGCCTATTACATCTTCTACCGGAACGCTGTTGTCAAGCCGGCAGGGCTGATAAAGGTCGATGGTATCGATGCCTAAACGCACTAACGAATAGTTGATGAAGTTTTTGATAGCTGCAGGGCGCAGATCTAACCCTATCCATTGGCCGTTATAGAAAATAGCGCCAAATTTAACACTGATAAACGCGTCGTCCCTTCGACCTTTTATTGCTTTGCCTACTAACAGCTCGTTATGGCCGCTGCCGTAAAAATCGCCGGTGTTCAGGAAATTAATCCCGTTATCTAATGCCGCTTGAATGGTTGCAATACTTTCGCTTTCGTCATTAACCGGTCCGCCCCAAACTGACGACATGCGCATGCAGCCTAAGCCGAGTTTAGAAACAAGCGGCCCATTGTTGCCGAGGTTTATTTTTGTTATGTTTTTCATAGCTGATATTTTATCTTTTAACAATACAAATATCAGCTTAATATCCCAAGGCCTATGTCTTTTACGGCTCAATTTACTTGCCTGTATGGCTCAAGATCCGGGGGTATCTATATTAGTGATTTAGCCAGAATATAGCGCCCCGGGCTAGTTGGCGGTTCAGTAATTATAAAAGCCGTTAGTAAACACCGTTATAAAAACTCTTTTTAAACCTTACCTGCATAATAGCGTGCATCAGCAGTTGAATGCCGATATAAAAAAAGCCAAACATCCACCAGCGGCCCATTTGCACTGTTTTAGCCGAAAATAAATCAGCAATTAAATTCGCTGCAAAAAATAGGGGCACAGCGCATACAAACCAGTAAACAATTCTTATTACATACAACGATGTCATGTTTTTGGGTAAGGAGAATTTTACGCGGTTAATAAATAATAACTCCAGCCAATGCCCGCCAAAAACAATGAGAAAGACTACCGCCCAAATCATTTCAAACAGCACAAGTTTACTTTTTCCGCCGGATGGGAATACGTGCAACCAATTCAAAATGATGGCAATTATAGTTGCAGTAATGATGGTGCGGATAACTGTGTGAATAAATGACTCTGTATTTTTTTCGGGATTTTTCATCTGTTAAGCTTAGATTTGGTTTATAGCGGCTTGATAAATCTGTTAACGCAATTTAAGCTATTTAACTTTTTTTAGTCTGCTTGAATAAGCGAAAGTTTTTTAAAAAATATAAGGCTTGTAAGCTGGTAGTTTTTACCAGTTTGAAATTTGAATGGTGAACCAAAGCAAAGCGGAAGTTACTTTCGAAGAAACGTAAAAGAAGCGAATTGGTGAATGACCAAAAACAAAGCGAGCTTTAAAAAAGCTGAATTAATAAACCCATAATTCAATATTTGATATGAACGTACAAGAACAAATCAAAAAGTATATCGGCAGCCAGCCCGAACCGAAACGTGGCGAAATGCAAGAGTTGCATGAGTTTATACTTCAGGTATTACCAGGATGCAAACTATGGTTTCTTGATGGTAAAGACAGTGAAAATAAAACGGTTTCAAATCCTAACATAGGTTATGGATCTTACACCATAAAATATGCTGATGGCAAAACCAGGGAGTTTTATCAGATTGGCCTGAGCGCAAACACAACCGGAATCTCTGTTTATATCCTCGGCATTAAGGATAAAACATACTTAGCCCAAACGTATGGAAAAACATTGGGCAAGGCCAGCGTGACCGGTTATTGCATTAAGTTTAAAACTGTAAAACATATAAACCTTGATATACTTGCAGCCGCAATACAATATGGCGTTGCAGCTACAAGTGAAAGTTGAATTTCAAACCGGGATATTACCTGTAAGCTTCATGCGGTGGGCATCCCGGCTGAAAATTCATTGTGCAGCACCCGGCACAGTAAGCTTTTGTCGTTCTTTTAGTGCTGGCTGCTTAAGGTATTCGATGAGTTCCAGGGAATAGATAACGCTGGTGATCTTCCATTTTCCATCTCTTTTTATCAGGCCCAGGTATTTGTTGCCCCAGTTGGTCATTTTATTATCGGCCCAAAAACTATAATCCATAGTTGCCGATGCAACCGTTCCATCTTCAATAATTTGAATATTATCAAACTTGTCTTCGGTTGTTTTATAGTTGAATAATGATCTGAAAAAGCCTTTGTAGCTTCCCGAAAAATAATTACTGCCTGCCTTTTTTGCTCCCCTCCGCTCTATTTCTTTGGCCTGAGACCCGTCTTTAAGGGCGGCGCACCAGGTGACAGGGCCATCGTTGAACAAATTGTAAAATGCTGTGGAATCCTTTTCAATTACGCTTTTTATGTAGGTGTTTATAATGGTGCTTATTTCTTTTTTATTGGCTGTGGCCCGTTGAGCATGTGATTGCTGTACGGTTATCAATAGTATTATCGAGATGAGTTTTATGGTTTTCATTCCGGGTGATTTTATAAGATTTATGAAGGTGACAAATACAGGCGAATGTGATACTAATACGGCGCTAAACGCCAGGGCTAACTATGTTAGGTTTTGTTTGATTAGTGATGTAGTTATACTCCATAGTTGTGCCGTTGTAGCCATATGCATCTGCTTTCATTTCCTGGATGGCGGTGTAACTTGCCGGGTGGATATTGCCAAGAAGCGTAGTTAAAGCAATATGTACGGCATCAATATAATTGGCCTTATCAATTTTAAGGTTGGATGAGTCGGTGATTTTGATGTCGAGATGAAAGCTTTTTGCCTGTAATTCGGCCAGGGACATGGAATTGATAAACCAGAGATAATCAGGAACAAACGATACGGCGACTGCCGTAACTTCAGGTTTTTTGTTCAAAACATCTTTTGTGATTCTGCTGATCTCGGCTGAAAGCCGTTGTGCTAAAACGGGATCTTCGGGGCCGCTTATTTTTAAATTGATTATTGGCATACTTCAATGTTGATTAATGAAGTACGAAGTTCAGTTTAAAGCATATCTTATTTATTGATATATGTTAAGAGTTTGATGCGGCTGAGCGATTCGGGTTTAACACCTAAATAAGACGCGATATGGTATTGCGAAACCCGCTGTTCTATCCCCGGATAAAGGGAATTCAGGCTTTCCAGCCGCTGTGATGCCGAATACTTTAAAAACGATGTTTCCCGCTTACATTTCCTGATGAAGTACGTATCAGAAATATATTTGCTGAGCTTAAGAAAAGCGCTATCCTGCGCAATAAGGTTATTTAGCTTTTGGAAACTGATATAATGTATGGTGCAGTCAGTTAGGGCTTCTATATTGCAATTGGTGGCTGTTTGGGTTAAAAAACTGGTATAAGCACTTACAAAATCATTATCAAAATAAAAATCATTGTTAAATTCCTCTTCATCATTCCGCACATATGACCTGAGTGTTCCGGACGATACAAAACCAATAAAATCACATACCGCCCCCTCGCTGATCAAATGCTCTTTTTTCCTTAAGTTTTTTGTTTTGAGCCGGGCACAAAACGTTTCGAAATGATTGATATTCATTCCTAATTTTTGGGTAAATAAAGCGGCTAACTGTTCCATTTTACGGCTATTTGTGGGATGATTTAAAGGTAAGCTTAGTTTTCGCTGCATTAACATCCTGCCAACTATTATACAAATATGGCTTTAATATGGTGCGAATTTCATCACCGGGTTTATCCCGCTACCACAATGTTTTTGCGGCCCCAATCGGCCAGTAGCTGCATAACATCGTTGAGCGACTGTCCTTTTTCGGTAAGCGTGTATTCTACCTTCGGTGGTACCTGGGCATATACTTTCCGGGTTATAATGCCATCGGCTTCCAGTTCTTTTAAATGCCTCGATAAAACTTTCAACGCTATGCCGGGTATTGTTTTATGTAGTTCGCCAAACCGCCTGGGTCCGGTTATCAAAATCCAGATAATAACGGGTTTCCACTTGCCGCCAACAATGCCAATGGCTGCCGTTATGGGGCAATCGCAAACGGGGTCGATATATTTTTTATTTATCTCTGCTGCTAACATATTGGTATTTAACATTAGTGACAAATTTGTCAATACTTGACAATTGTGCCATTACTTGACAAAAGTAAAGTATTGGCTTAATATTGTTGAAAAAAAGAAAGCAACTATGAAAATAATTATTGTTGGTGCCACCGGCACAATTGGAAAACACATTACCGAAGCATTACAAAAGGACAATGAAGTGATAAAGGCCGGATCAAAAAGCGGCGACCTGCAGGTAGATATCTCTTCGCCCGAATCGATAGAAAACTTTTACAAACAAGCAGGCAAGTTTGATGCCCTGGTTTGCGCAAGTGGTGATGGCCATTTTGGGCCGTTGGGCAGCATGAAGGATGCCGATTTCAGGATAGGAGTTAACAGCAAACTGATGGGACAGGTTAACCTGGTATTGATAGGCCAGCACTACATCAACCCGAAAGGGTCGTTCACGCTAACATCGGGCTCATTGGCCGAGGATCCGATTGTGTTGGGGGCCAATTTAAGCGCGATGAACGGCGCTATAAACGGTTTTGTGCGCGGAGCAGCCGTCGAGCTTGAAAACAACGTACGCATAAATGCTGTGGCGCCCGATGTGGTAGAAGAATCGCCGGCCTATTTCCCATATTTTCATGGTCATATCCCGGTTAGCATGCACCGGGTAACGCAGGCTTACCTCAAAAGCGTACTGGGCAGCCAAACAGGGCAGGTTTATAAAGTATTGTAATAAGGGCTGCCGCGCTGGTTATTGATAAATGCACTGTTAGGCCTGCGCCTGGCTGAAATACCAGCCGTGGGCCGAACGCATTTGAGCAAGATTGCAATACCTGAAATAAATATCTAATGGGATTGTTACAAATATTAAGCGCTATGTTTTATACATTGTACCCATAAATCTGTTCCATTATGTTGTTTAAAACCAGGATACTTTACCCAACCGTTGCGTTGTGGTTTTGCTCACTTGCTTCATTTGCGCAGCAAATAAATTATCCGCCTGCCGATAAGGTGACTGCCGATTTTAAAAAGCTGCTGGAAAGGCCGCGGGTTCCGTTAAATCCTGCGTTTGAGGTAACCAAAACAGATTCGGTTATTATAGAGCATGGTTTTATTTACAGCGAAAAAAATGAAAGGGTGCCCATGCTTATTTATAAGCCGGTTACCGGAACCGGGCCATGCCCGGCGGTTATTTTTTTACATGGCACGGGCGGCCGCAAAGAGGATAACAAAAAAATATTGTATCAGTTGGCCAAACGCGGGATCATGGGCGTGGCCATTGATGCCCGTTTTCATGGCGAACGCATTGCCGGCGGCGCGCATGGCTCAACAGAGTATGTAGCAGCTGCCACCGCCGCCTGGGAAAATAAGGACAGAACCCGTCAAACCCACCCGTTTTTATTCGACACCGCGTTTGATTTGTGGCGGGTAACGGATTACCTGGTGAGCAGGCCGGATGTTGATGCAAAGCGTATTGGTATGGGTGGTATATCTATGGGCGGTATGGAAACCTGGCTTGCGGCCTCGGCAGATAAGCGGATAAAGGTAATTGTGCTGGATATTTCGGTACAGAGTTTTAAATGGTCGTTAGATAATGATAAATGGCAAGGGCGTGCCAGGACTATCCAGTCGGTGCATTTACAAGCTGCTAAAGACCTTGGCGATTCTGTTTTAAATAAACGCAACGTGAAAGCCGTATGGGATAAATTGCTGCCCAATATTACCGGCGAATTTGACTGCCCTTCCATGCTTCGGCTGATGGCGCCACGAGCGTTGTTGGTTGTTGGTACCGAGAACGATCCTAATTGCCCATTGCCCGGCGCAAACATTGCCTATGCATCGGCTATGCAGGCCTATGCCTCCAAAAAAGCTACAGATAAAATTAGTCGCGATGTAACGCCGAAGCTTTTTCATACATCAACGCCCGAACATTTTAAAATGACGCTGGATTGGTTTAGTAAATGGTTGTAGGTTATAGTTTGCGGTTTTACAAGTTAAACCAACGGTTAATGAAAGGATAAGTTTTTAACTTTGGTGCTTCAAACAATCATCAATGAAAAACTCATCAGGAATAGCACAATTAGTTTTACGTATCGCGCTCGGATTGGGCTTTATACTGCCGGTGTTGGACAGGCTGGGCATACTGGGCCCAAAGGGATCAACCGGAGTAGCCTGGGGCGATTGGAAGCATTTTGTTGATTATACCAATACATTAACACCTTTTTTAAACCGTACTTTGGCCAATGTAATGGCAGCATTGGCCACCCTCGCCGAAATTATTTTTGGCATTTGCCTTATAATAGGTTATAAAACTAAACAGGTAGCGTTAGGAGCGGCGCTGCTGACCCTTGCGTTCGGCTTATCTATGGCTATTTTTTTAGGCATCGGAGCTCCGTTTAATTACCCCGTTTTTGTTTTTACCGGCGCCGGATTGGTTTTATCTGGTATAGGACGTTACAAATGGAGCATTGATGATTTTACGGGTAATAAAATATAGTACCGTCAAGCTTTAATGTCATTAAAAGTATTTGCTGCAGCAATAATCGAAAACGGAACAGCGGAGACAGGCGCGGATGAGTTTTTAAACGGTTTCATTATTTCAACTGCTCCCCAAAAAAATCAATTGTACGTTTCCAGGCCAGTTCGGCGGCGGCTTTATCATACCGGGGTGTGGTGTCGTTATGAAAGCCATGGTTTACGTTTTGGTAAATAAATGCATGGTACTTTTTACCATTCTCTTTTAGCGCCGCCTCATAGGCCGGCCAGCCCTCGGTAATCCTGGTATCCAACGAGGCATAATGCAGCAACAGCGGCGCATTAATTTTAGGCACATCTGCAGCAGCCGGCTGGGCACCGTAAAAAGGAACGGCAGCTGCCAAATCGGGCACACGTACGGCCATGGTATTGGCTATGCCGCCGCCGAAACAAAAACCTACCACGCCAACTTTGCCATTACAATCTTTATGGTTTTTTAGGTAATTGTAAGCTGCTATAAAGTCTTCTTCCATTTCGCCTTTATCGCGTTTGCTTTGCAGGGCACGGCCGGCATCGTCATTACCCGGATAGCCGCCCAGCGGCGTAAGTGCATCGGGCGCCAGTGAAATAAAGCCTGCCAGGGCGGCTCTTCGGCCTACATCTTCAATATAAGGGTTAAGGCCACGGTTTTCATGAACTACGATAACTCCACCCAATTTATTCTTAGCGTCTGCCGGTTTTGATAGCAATCCTTTGATTGTTCCGCCGCCTTTTGGCGATGGATAATTGATGTATCCCGACGTTAAGCGCGGATCGTCAGGTTTAATTTGCACGTTGCCCTGGTAATCGGGCATCAGGAAACTCATTAAGGCGGGTACAGTTAAGCCGCCAACGGCATAAAGCGATAGCCTTTGCACAAAATCGCGTCGGTTAAGCCGGTTGTGCGCATAATCATCGTACAGGTCAAACACTTCCTGTTTAATGTCATCTTTATTTATCTGGCTCATAAAAAGGTTTTGTTCAAATTTAGTAATTCGGGCTAATGGTTTGTTATTCAATTGGTAACAGCTTTGCTACGTGCGGCTGTTTTATTTATGCTGATAGAGCCCGTGCGAATACATGTGCCACCTGGAAATAAAGTTTAGCAAGATGCTGAATAGGATGGGGAGAATTTAAATTGTCGCTGCCAAGGTTACTTATGCGATATAATCATCCGCCAAAATAGGGGTAAGCAAAGTTAAATTATAAACACAAAAAGCCCGGTGGGCTAAGTTCAACAGGCTTTTTGCGTGGCGCGTTTACAGCAAAGGCTTTTTCTTGTACCTTTTGGCAATAACTTTCGCTGCGTCGATTTTTTCCTGTTTAATAGTTTTAGGGTCGCGCATTTCTTTAGTGGCTTCGTTCTTTTCTTTCTCCCTGGTTTCCATAGTAGCAGTGTTTTAATTGTTATTAAGATAAGTTTCTTTTAGGTTAATTGTTTTTATTTTTGAATATTATAATGTCATTTTAATATCAAAAATAGAAACGTTTTTAATTTATTAAGCTGCTTTTTTGCTTCAGCTGATGTATTACACGAATGTATTAAATATATAGTTAATAATGAAGAGGAATAAATAAAAAAATCGAGTTAACTGTTTATGGATGTGTAGATTACAAATGTGTAAATGCTGTCTGAACCTGAATTTAACGAATTAAAGAATTTTAAAATTCAACCAATTCGATGAATTCTAAAAATTCCGGTTTCAGACCACATCAGACCACATCAGGCAACATCTGCACATTTGTAATCTGAAATCTGCACATCCCAAACTCATTGTTAGTATTTCTATACTAATCTTACTTTCCCCTTTCGGCACAAAACCTTAATTTCGCTGCTTTAAGAAAAAGAGGAAAAAATTTTGGATTATTTACAGGGTTTAAACCCCGAACAAAGGGCAGCGGTAGAACAAACCGACGGACCGGTGATGATTATCGCCGGTGCCGGGTCGGGTAAAACAAGGGTGATCACTTACAGGGTAGCGCACCTTATCCGTAAGGGTGTCGACTCATTTAATATATTAGTATTAACATTTACCAACAAAGCTGCCCGCGAAATGCGCGAGCGTATTACGCATGTGGTTGGCCCCGAAGCCAAAAATATCTGGATGGGTACCTTTCACTCGGTATTTGCCAAAATTTTGCGCGTGGAGGCCGGGAAGATTGGCTACCCCAGCAACTTTACCATTTACGATACCGACGATAGTAAAAGCGTATTGCGTGCCATTATCAAGGAACTTAACCTTGATGATAAGCTGTACGCGGTAAACTTTGTGCTTAACCGTATTTCGGCATCAAAAAACAACCTGATATCTTTCAGAGAGTATAATAAAAACGAGCAGATACAGGCCGACGATACAGCTACTGGGCGTGGGCAGTTGGGCAAAATTTACGAATTGTATGCTACCCGGTGCTTCCGTGCCGGAGCCATGGATTTTGACGATTTGCTGTACAAAACCAACGAACTACTTAAACTGCACCCGGATGTGTTGAATAAATACCAGCATAAGTTTAAATACTTAATGGTGGATGAGTACCAGGATACCAACTTTTCGCAATACCTGATTGTGAAAAAACTGGCTGCCGTTAACGAGAATTTATGTGTTGTGGGTGACGATGCGCAAAGTATTTACGCTTTCCGTGGTGCAAATATTCAAAACATCCTGAATTTTGAAAAGGATTACCCTGATTTGAAGGTGTTTAAGCTGGAGCAAAACTACCGGTCGACCCAAAATATTGTTAATGTTGCCAACAGTATCATCAGCAATAACAAGGAGCAGCTTAAAAAGAATGTTTTTAGCGAGAAGGAAGCCGGCGATAAAATAAAGATCATGCGTGCCTTTAGCGATAATGAAGAGGGGAAGATGGTGGCCGAGTCGATTATGGAAGACAGGAGCCGCCTGGGCAAAAACTGGAATAACTTTGCCATTCTGTATCGTACAAACGCCCAGTCCCGTTCGATGGAGGAGGCCCTGCGTAAGCTGGGTATTCCGTATAAAATTTATGGGGGCTTGTCATTCTATCAGCGAAAAGAGATCAAGGATTTAATTTCCTATTTCCGCCTTACGTTTAACCCCAATGATGAGGAAGCGCTAAAACGTGTTATCAACTACCCCAAACGCGGCATAGGCGATACCAGTGTTGATAGGATAATTGTAAGTGCCGATGCTCACCAGGTAACTCCCTGGGAGGTAATTGCCGAACCAGCTAAATATTATGATGGTAAACCACCATCAACCCTGGCTGCCTTTGCAACCATGATACAAAGCTTCCAGGTGTTGGCTAAAACCAAATCGGCTTATGAGTCGGCTTTGTATATTGCGCAGCACTCAGGGCTTTTAAAAGACCTCTATGAGGATAAATCCGTAGAGGGTCTTAACCGTTACGAAAATATCCAGGAGCTGTTGAATGGGATCAAGGAGTTTAGTGAACGTGAAGACATCGAGGAGAAAGGTCTGGATGTTTTCATGCAGGATATTGCCCTGCTTACCAATGATGATAAGGATAAAGATAAGGATGCCGACACGGTGTCATTGATGACTATACACTCATCAAAAGGACTTGAGTTTTCGCAGGTGAACGTGGTCGGGCTCGAGGAAAACCTTTTTCCATCGCAAATGTCGCTCAACTCGCGCAGTGATCTGGAGGAAGAACGCCGCCTGTTTTATGTGGCTGTAACGCGCGCCGAATCAAAGCTCACCATCAGCTATGCCACATCTCGTTTTAAGTTTGGAACGCTTATTAGCTGCGAACCAAGCCGCTTTTTAGATGAAATAGATGCCAAATACCTGGAACTTGATTATAGTGCCAAAACCACCACCAGTAATAACCCGTTTTTTGACGACGAGCGCAAGGCCTGGACAGGCGGTGGCAATAAGCAGGCCGACGCATTTTCGAAACCCAAGCCGGCAACATCGGCACCAATAAAAACAACATCGATACTGGCAAAGGCCCATGTTGTGTCGGCTGGTTTTAAACCATCCGATACAACAAACCTGCAGGTAGGTATGGAGGTTGAACACGAGCGTTTTGGATTTGGTAAAGTGCTTAGCCTGGAAGGTAACAAGCCCGATGTTAAAGCAACCATCTTTTTTAAAGAAATTGGCCAAAAACAACTATTACTTAAATTTGCTAAGCTGTATATAATTAACAATATAAACTAACAGTTAACCCCACATTTTGTGGAATTGTTTCCCCATTCTTGCTCCCGTCCCCAATCTATTGTGTGCGACGGACACATATTTTAAGGTAAATTAACAATGGCATAACGTTTGGTTATGTTTTTGAACTAATTTATTATTGATACCCCACAAATGAGCGAGATTACAAAAAAGAAGACAAATAAGTTTGTCGGCAAAAACATTCGTACCCTACGCCACCAACATGGCTGGAGCCAGGAAGACGTAGCAAACCGGTTAGGTATTTCTATCCCGGCGTTTTCAAAAATTGAAACAGGTGTCACGGATATCAACTTATCGCGACTTGAACAAATTGCAAATATATTTGAGCTGAATGTGGTGAACCTGCTTGCACTTGATGCTGAAGAAATTGACCTGACTCCATCAAACCTGAGTGTAGCTCAGAAAAAACTTGTTGATCGTGAAGCGGAAATTGCCAACCTGCAGCGTAAGGTAATTTTACTTTATGAAGAATTGCGCAATAAAAGCGCAGTGGCGGTATAATTTAATAGATGTGTTGTAAACCTAACACATCTGGGTTTATCATACAGTAATTGCTACACTTTGCTCATAAAGAGTTTTTTAGATGTTAAATATTGATTAATTATATTTAACTAAAGGAAACTTTTGTAAAATTTATAAGCGGTATAAACATAAAAGGTTTATACCGCTTTGTTATTTAGGTTTTTGGAGTAAAAATTGTTGCCTGTTTTTTACCCTGAAAAACAATATACTGTTATGTCCAACTACCTGATATCCATTTCAAAAAACGAAGCTTTAAAAGACGGCACCATTCATGATCCGAACAGCAAGCTAAAAGTTAAAGCATTTGATATGTTAAGGTCAACCTTTAAGCCCAGCAAGGGCGAAGTAAGGTTTTTTGTTACTGCCGGCAATGATACCATTGCTTTTGAAACGCAAGGTTACAAAAGGCATCGCCAGTTGCTTATACTACAAATGATATCGTGGTATTGTATTTACCTGGGGCTTTTTGAAGCCCAGATACACAGTACACTGCCCATGGCTTTTAATTTTAATTAACGCAGCCCTTTTTATTTGAGGATGGGGGAGGGTACAATTTGAAGCTACGTCAGCGTAGCATTTATAATGCGGATGAAGGTAAATTCCGTTTTGATTTTACATAGCCTACTCCGATTTACCGGCGCGAGGTTTAGTTTTGACTTTTGAATTTTTAATTTTGACTTATCAGGTCCTTGCCGGCCCGTGCAGCATATCGCTCATCTCGATGATCTTTTCGTCAATTTCCGATACACATTTATCCATCATAGTTATACATTCCTTTTCGTCAACAAGGCCTTCTCTTTCCAGGTTAATCAATCCGCGCAAGGTTGCTATTGGCCCACGAATCTGGTGCGATAGGTAAGATGAATGTTCGGAGAGCTTTCGGTTTTTAATTTGAAGGTCTTTCGTGCGCTCGTCAATAATCTCTTCAAGGTGGTGATTTATGCGGTCCAGGTTATCCTTCTGCCGGGATACTTCGCCGTTAAGCAGGGTAAGCTGGGCATTTGTTTTGGCTTTTCGTTTTACGTTGCCAAAAAGCAAGCCAATAACAACCAGTAAAAGGCCGGCAACAATGGTTACGGCCCAAAATTTTGTACGGTCGTATGCCTGCCGTTCGGCAATCCGTTCGTTCTCCTTTACCTGTTCCTCCTGCTTTCTGGTGGCCTCAATCAGTTTCATTTGCACCGATGTATTGGTTTTAAAAGTGGCGCTATCAACTTTATATATTTCGCGCAGGTAAAACATGGCCTTGGCGTAATCTTTACGGTTATATTCCAACTCGTAACTGGTATGTTTGTAGTCGTACTCCAGTTTTGGGTCTTTTACCAGCCGGGTATAATTTATGCCCTCGTTTACTATTTTCTCGGCTTCATCAAATTTTTTCTGGTTCATGTACAGCGATGCCAGCGTTAAATCAATACTGGCAATTGATTCGTTCAAATCCTGTCGTTTAGCGTTTGCATTGGCTTCCAGCAACATGGCCAGCGCCTTATCAAATTGCCCAAGTTTAAAATAAACCACGCCAATATTCTGAGCGCATTGTACCAGGTTTACCGAATCTTTCAGCGACTTGAAAATTGCCTGGCTGTTGTTGTAATATTTTAGTGCCTGGCTGTAGCTGTTTTTGCGGGTATAAACGTTACCTAAATTGAGGTTTAATGAAGCAATTAAATCTACATTGTTTATTTTGTTGGCAATGGCCAGGGATTTAAAAAAATAATCAAGCGATTTATTGGCGTCATGATCGCGGTACAGGTTGCCCATGTTATTGTACACCTTGGCTTCACCGCCCAGGTTGCCGGCTTTGGCAAAAAAAGTGGCGGCACTTAAATAATTTTCGAATGATTTTTCAGGTTGGTCCAGATAATAATTGGCCAGGCCCAAAACACGGTATGCCTCGGCTATGCCATTGTTGTAATTTAATTTGCGGGCCAGGTCCATAGCCTTTGTAGCATCAATAACCGTCTGCTCCGGATCGGTTAAGCGATTGGCCAGCGCCTGTTTATTTATGCGGATAATTTCGCTGGTATCCGCCTTTGCATCCCCATCAAGATCCTTTGCGTATAAGGCAAATGCGGTAAAAAAATATAAAAGAAATACGATGGTTCTTTTCATTAAAGCGCTGTTACGATGTATTTAAAGTGAAAGTTATAAATTATGCTGAAATATATCAGTAATCCTAAAGAAAAAGATGTTGATAATTATTTTATGGATTTTTCTTGGAAATTAAAAAACATATCTATATTTGCCTTGTTAATTGATTGATATACAGTTGATTAATTTGTATTGTGATGTGCGTTTAATAGTATTTTTAAGCATAAAAATTGTGCTTCATGCTGCTTTTTGGCAGTGAAAAATATTGAAAAACGTTATATGGATATTAATACGCTACCTGTTGCTTAAATATAATTGATAAAGTATAAAGTTGCTTTATTGATAACTGTAGGTTATCGTGTTTAAATTTAATAATTTATTTTTATAAAATATGTAAAAATGATGGCAAAAATGCAAGGACTTTTAAAAGTATTGCAAAATGTTGCCAAAAGAAAAAGGATAAAATATAGCTAAAGATTTTTTACAGGCTATCAAAAAAAGCTTTTATAATTTGTTGGATCTATGTAGTTAATTAATACTTAAAATAATAGAATTTTAATATAAAATATTTATAAATATGAAAAAATTGACACTCTTAACATTGCTTGTAGCAAGCACAGGAGTTTTATCATCAGCGGTTTTGATATCACAAAAAAAAGCTGAGCAGCCACAGGCCGCAGGTTTTACAAAGGTTGATTCGGGCTTTAAAAAAGACCTGGCAAATGCCGATTGATTATCAGGACAGCAAAACAGGCATTCGGAATTAGATTATAACAAGTACAAAAAATATAAAAGATCATGAAAAAATTTATCACTATCACCTTGGCAGTTTTATTCACCGGAGGAATCTTTTCTTGTAAAAAGGAAACTGTAACTCATGAAACAGCTTCGCTGCACTCTTACGAAAACAGCGCACGCAGGGACCTTGGTAATGCCGACTGAAATTTCAAATGATCAATAAAAACATTAAAAAAACTCAAAAAATTAAAAACGACATGAAAAAATTTATCATCATAACCATTGTGAGCTTAACAGCTGCAACCGGCATTCTATCATCGCAAACTACTGTTAAAAAATCTGCAACGCCAGAGGCCGTAGCCCTTGCGCCTTCAACCTCTGGTTTCAGAAAAGATTTAGGCCAGGCCGACTAATTACATACATCGATAGCATCTAAAAACTAATAAAATATTACATCCCCTTCCTTCAAATAAAAATCATGAAAAAACAATCAATCATAGCAGCATTAGCATTGAGTACTATCCTTACATCATTTGTAAATGCAGATAAAAAAACAGAGATATTGTCTAATCAAACAGCTTTTACAGGCGGTCCAAAAAGAGATTTAGGTAATGCAGATTTCACAGGTGGTCCGAAAAGAGATTTAGGCAATGCTGACTTTGCATTCACAGGTGGCCCAAAAAGAGATTTAGGTAATGCGGATTTCACAGGTGGTCCGAAAAGAGATTTAGGCAATGCTGACTTTGCATTCACAGGTGGTCCAAAAAGAGATTTAGGTAATGCTGATTTTGCTTTCACTGGCGGCCCGAAAAGAGATTTAGGTAACGCAGATTTCACAGGTGGTCCAAAAAGAGATTTAGGTAATGCTGATTTTGCTTTCACTGGCGGCCCGAAAAGAGATTTAGGTAACGCAGATTTCACCGGTGGTCCGAAAAGAGATTTAGGTAATGCAGACTTTGCTTTCACTGGCGGCCCGAAAAGAGATTTAGGTAACGCAGATTTCACAGGCGGTCCAAAAAGAGATTTAGGTAATGCTGATTTTGCTTTCACCGGCGGCCCTAAAAGAGACTTGGGTAATGCAGATTTCACAGGTGGTCCTAAAAGAGATTTAGGTAATGCAGACTTTGCTTTCACCGGCGGCCCGAAAAGAGACTTGGGTAATGCAGATTTCACAGGTGGTCCTAAAAGAGATTTAGGTAATGCTGATTTTGCTTTCACCGGCGGCCCTAAAAGAGATTTAGGTAATGCAGACTTTGCCGCCTAATCAATCGCTTTGTAAACCGGTTTTTATAAACATCCAACACACAACATCATGAAAAAGATCATCATCGCGATAGCCATCATATTAACATCAGGAATTACAGCCTACTCATTAAGTACTAAAGAAACCAAATCGGCGCCTGTTACAACAAAAACCGAAGCCGCATCGTTCACAGCCAAGGCAGGCCATGGTCCCAAAGCTGATTTGGCTACAGCCGATTAATTTTACTTCAACTGATGCAGGTTGATGTGTTCTTCAACCTTTTCAATGTATCGGCCCGATTTTTATGAAAACACTTTTGCGTTCCCTGGATATTTCGGGGAATTTGTATTTAAAAAGGGGCGGTAGTTACACGAATATTTACCACTCTGTAAACTTTCCTTGTCGCCGGCAGGGCAACTCCATCTAAATAGTCAATGGAATGAGCGATTTAAGCTTCAAACAACACCTTGTTTTTATTGGCTGATCCTGGTTAAATGGTCCGGCTACCGAAGTAACTTGTATTGGCCAACAACAGGCACAAATATTTTGATGTGCCTAAATGTGTCATCAGTTTAGTGTTAACCATGATAAAATATAAAATATTGATTATTAAGTATTTATAAATATTTTATCTGAAATGTGTTAAGTTATGTTAACCCAATTAGATGCGTTTGCCCTGTTGTTGCCGGCGCATCGTTCGCCCAAATCAATAAACATCAATATATTTGCGCCAAACTAAATACCATGCAGCACATAAAGCAATATGTTGATGAGCACAGGCAACGTTTACTCGACGAATTATTTGCCCTTTTGCGTTTCCCATCGGTTAGCGCCGACCCTAAATACAAAGCCGACGTCTTAAATACTGCCGATCACGTAGCCCAAAAGCTGCGCGACGCCGGTGCCGATAATGTAGAAGTATGCCAAACAGCGGGCTACCCCATTGTTTACGGCGAAAAGATAATTGATGCCGCTAAACCAACAGTGCTGGTTTACGGGCATTATGATGTGCAACCAGCCGATCCTATCGAGCTATGGCACACACCACCGTTTGAGCCCACCGTGCGCGATGGTAAAATTTATGCCCGCGGCGCCTGCGATGATAAAGGTCAGTTTTACATGCACGTAAAGGCATTTGAACTGATGATGCAAACAGATACCCTGCCCTGCAATATTAAGTTTATGATTGAGGGCGAGGAAGAAGTTGGCTCATCAAACCTATCCATATTTGTTAAGGCCAATAAAGAAAAACTGAAAGCCGATGTGGTGCTGATATCAGATACCTCGATGATCAGCATGGAGCATCCGTCATTAGAAACCGGCCTGCGCGGCTTATCCTACGTAGAGGTGGAAGTTACCGGCCCTAACCGCGATTTACACTCGGGTGTTTATGGCGGTGCGGTGGCCAATCCTATTACTATTTTGAGTAAAATGATTGCCGCTATGCATGATGAAAATAACCATATCACCATTCCCGGGTTTTACGATGAGGTAATTGACCTTACTCCGGCTGAACGTAAATCCCTTAATAATGCACCGTTTGACGAGGCAGAGTACAAAAAGGACCTTGATATTGCAGAGCTTTGGGGCGAAAAAGGTTACTCAACATTTGAACGCACCGGTACACGCCCAACTTTAGAGGTTAACGGCATTTGGGGTGGTTACATTGGCGAGGGTGCCAAAACGGTGTTACCATCAAAGGCTCACGCCAAAATATCCATGCGCCTGGTACCTAACCAAACATTTGAGCAGATTACCGAACTGTTTACCAAGCATTTCCTGAGCATAGCCCCAGCCAATGTAAAGGTAAAAATAACGCCCCACCATGGCGGCGAACCCGCGGTAACGCCAACCGATAGCATTGCCTACAAAGCCGCTCAAAAAGCCATCACCGAGTCATTTGGCAAAGAACCTATACCTACACGCGGCGGCGGTAGTATTCCTATTGTGGCCCTTTTTGAAGCCGAACTTGGCCTTAAAACAGTGTTAATGGGCTTTGGTTTGGATAGTGATGCGCTGCACTCACCCAACGAGAAATACGATATCTTTAACTACTATAAAGGGATTGAGACTATCCCGCTGTTCCATAAGTATTTTGCCGAACTAAGCAAAGCTTAGTTTTGGAGCAATGATTTTTAAATAAAAGGTTTTAGGCCGGCGGATTATTCGCCGGCCATTTTTATTTGATATCGCCAGGAAAATAGTGGAACAGACAGGGACAGCCAATCGAATAAATTATTTTAAGTTTGGCTTAGCATCAATATAAACCTATAAACCATGACTAAAAACCAAAACAAACGGCTATTACTATCCTTATTTTTTACCTTTATTTGTTGTTCTGTTTTATTTGCCCAGGAGGCTTTATTACCCACAGCCTGGACAAAAGCGGCAATGGATGCCCCTGTTCCGTTTCCCGAATATCCGAGGCCACAATTGCAGCGCAGCGATTGGATGTGCCTTAATGGCCAGTGGGATTACCAGGGCGGGAAAAATGTTCAAGACGCGCTTGCTCCCGAAAAACCATTATCATTTGCAGGCGAAGTAAATAAAATCCGTGTTCCTTACTGTCCGGAATCTGTATTATCCGGCATTCAGCGTAAGCAGGAAATTAATATGTGGTACCGCCGTAGTTTTGAGGTGCCAACCGGTTGGAAAAATAAACAGGTAATCATTCATTTCGATGCCGTAGCACATCATGCCACCTTATTTGTAAACGGGCAAAAGGTGGGAGCACATGCCGGTAGCTATGATGCTTTTAGCTTTAACATCACGCCCTTTTTAACAACGGGCAAAAATACAGTGGTTGTGGCGGCGTATGATTTAAACGATGGCCGCGTACCATCAGGAAAAAGCGGGCCGCGTGGCGATTATACCTTTTGCTCGGGCATTTGGCAAACCGTTTGGTTGGAACCGGTTAACAAAACCTATATTGAGAACATTCGTTTACTGCCCGATTTGGCGAATAACCGGCTAAAAGTGCAGGTAAATACACAGGGTAACGGAAAATTAACCGCCGTGGCGCTTGATGGCGGCAAAGTAGTTTCGCAAGCAGAATCAGCCGGTGACACTTACTTTTACCTGCCCATTAAATCGCCTAAACTGTGGTCGCCCGACGATCCTTTTTTATACGACCTGAACATCGCCCTAAAAAATACCGATGGCAGCGTTGCCGATGAAGTGAAAAGCTACTTCGGCATGCGCGATATAAAATTGGGTAGGGTTAATGGCGTTACCCGTCCTTTGGTTAACGGCAAGTTTATCATGCAGCTTGGCTTGCTCGATCAGGGTTATTGGCCGGATGGGGTTTTGACCGCACCTACAGATGAGGCGCTCAAATTTGACATTAGTTTTGCCAAAAATGCGAGTTTTAACCTTATCCGCAAACACATGAAAACCGAGCCGCAACGGTTTTATTACTGGGCCGATAAAATGGGCTTGTTTGTTTGGCAGGATATGCCGGCCATCTGGTATCAAAATGAAGATACCCTTAAAACCCGCAAGGAATTCCGGAAGGAATTGAAAGCGATTATGGACGATCATTATAATTCGCCATCCATCATTACCTGGGTGCCGTTTAATGAAAACTGGGGCGCGTTTGATGTTAAAAATATAACCAATTGGGTTAAGCAATACGACCCGTCCAGGCTGGTTAACGGCAATTCGGGCTTTAATAATAATCCGTCGTATCAGAAAGCTTATGGCGATCCCGGCAATGGCGATTATGTAGATACCCATATCTATGTAGGCCCATACGGCGCCTCGGTGCCCGACGAGCATCGAGCGGCATCGTTGGGCGAATTTGGCGGCGTTGGCCTGTTTGTCCGCAACCATATGTGGCCGGTAGAAAACAACGCCTATGATTATGAGCCAACAAAAGCGCGCCTTACCGATAGGTATGTGTTTTTACTGGATGAAGTAGAACAGCTAATGAAATACAAAGGTTTAAGTGTTGCCATCTACACCCAAACCACCGATGTTGAACATGAAGTAAATGGCATATTAACCTACGATCGCGCTGTTGAAAAGATGGAGTTAAACAGGGTAAAAGCCGTAAATGAGGCCGTTATCAAGGAAAGTTATAAGATTGCCCCATAGTCATTTCGCTTTGCTGTCATTATCGCTGCGCTTGTCATTGGTCATTTCGCTTCGCTGTCATTATCGCTGCGCTTGTCATTGGTCATTTCGCTTCGCTGTCATTAGTCATTGGTGGATTATTTGAAATTTTTAAAACAATGACTACCAATTAAACTCGGCCTTAAATGACCAATGACCAATGACCAATGACCAATGACCAATGACCAATGACCAATGACCAATGACCAATGACCAATGACCAATGACCAATGACCAATGACCAATGACCAATGACCAATAATAATTGTATTTTTAAAAAATATATAATTATTGTTGCTTATGATGGATTGGCTAAAGCGTAACGGGATACATTTTGCCGTTGCGGGTGTTTTTTTGGTATTGTGTTTTTTATATTTTTCGCCTGCATTTCAGGGGAAAACACTGGGGCAAGGGGACGTGCTTGGTGCGCAATCCACCCAAAAGGAGATCATGGACTACCGCGCCCGCGATACCACCATTTTATGGACGAACCAGATATTCGGCGGTATGCCCGCATACCAGATCTGGGCGCCTTACAGCGCCAACATTGCCACGCATATTATATCCGTTATTGGTTATGCTGTACCCAACCCGGTTGGTATGGTGCTTGTATTTTTGTTTGGTACCTACTTTTTATTTAATGTGCTAAAGCTTAGCCCCTGGCTGGCGGCGGCCGGTGCCGTGGCTTTTACTTTTACCAGCTATAATATGATATTGCTGGCGGCCGGGCATACCAACCAGGCTTTTGCCATTGCTTTTTTTGCGCCTATAATAGCAAGTATTATGCTGGCATTACGGGGGCGATATTTGTTGGGGGCATCTTTACTGGCTTTGTTCCTATCTATCGAAATTAAGGTGAACCACCTGCAAATGACCTACTATCTAATGCTGGCCGTTTTGATTTTGCTGGGTATCGAGCTTTATCACGCTATTAAAAATAAAACTACAGCATCTTTTCTCAAATCGTTAGGATATTTGCTTGCTGCATCGCTATTGGCCTTTGCAGTAAATGCATCAACCTTGTGGAGTACTTATGAATACGGCAAGGATAGCTATCGTGGCAAATCAAATTTAACCACCAGCACCAAAGAGCCGCAAAATGGCCTGGCTAAAGATTATATTTATCAATATAGCCAGGGCGTTGCCGAATGCCTTACCTTTTTGGTGCCAAACGCTTCGGGTGGAGCATCCGGGCCGGAACTGATTGATCAAAATTCAGAAACCGTTAAAGTATTTACAGATAAAGGTGAGCAGCCCGAGCAGGCTTTAAATTACGCTCAGCAAATTTCATCGTTCCCGGGCCTGTCACTTTACTGGGGCGAAAAGCGACCGGGCACCAGCGGTCCGTATTATTTTGGTGCGGGTATTTGCCTGCTTTTTGTATTTGGCTTAATTATAGTTAAAAGCCGCTTAAAATGGTGGCTGCTGGGCACGGTGTTATTAACTATGCTGCTATCATTTGGAGGCAATTGGCCATATGTGTCTGATATATTTTTGAAGTACTTTCCGCTATACAATAAGTTCCGCGCGGTTGAATCTATTTTGGCAGTGGCCGGGCTTTGTTTCCCTGTGCTGGCCTTCCTGGCCATACAGGAGGTTATTGTTGCTGCCGATAAAAAGGCGTTGGTTAAAAAGCTATTGCTTGCCTTGTATATAACCGGTGGGCTGGTGCTGATATTGATCCTGGTGCCCGAATTGCTACTGAGTTTCAGGCCGAGCGACCAGCTAAGTGGGGTTGCCAGTTTAACACAGGCATTAAAGGGCGACGCAGCAATGGCCAATGCTTTTGCCAATGCGGTGGTTAAAGACAGGGCCAGTCTTGAGCGTGCTGATGCCATTCGTTCGCTGGTATTTGTGCTTCTTACTTTTGGTATTGTTTGGGCGCTTATAAAACAAAAACTAAGCCTCACAACGGCTTCTTTGCTATTGTTTGCCATAATATTGGTTGACCTTTGGCAGGTAGATAAGCGCTATTTAAAGGATACCAATTTTACCGACAAACAAGAATCGGCGGTACCCCCAAGACCTGTTGACGTAGAGATAGCAAAAGATGCGGACCCTGATTTTAGAGTGTACGATGCTACCGCAGCTATAAAACAAGATGTACAAAACCCGTTTTTCCATAAAACTTTAGGTGGATACTCGGCCGCGCGAATGAAGCGATACGACGAACTGATAGATAATCAATTTACCAGGGGCGCAAACCCGGCTGTGCTGAACATGCTGAATGCCAAATACGTTATCGTACCCGATTCATCTAAACAGGGCCAAATGTTATTGCCCAACCCCGATGCATGTGGTAATGCATGGTTTATAAAAAGCATAAAATATGTTGACGGCGCCGATGCTGAAATGAAATCGCTCAATGGCCTGTCGCCAAAAAATGATGCTGTTGCCGATAAAAGCTACCAAAGCGTAGCCGGTAATATACAGGGGGGCGACTCCACATCGACCATAAAACTGGCAAGCTATAACCCCGACCATATGGTGTACAAATCGGTTTCGAAAACTGGCGGCGTAGCTGTTTTCTCCGAAATATACTACGATAAGGGCTGGAAAATGCTGATTGACGGGATGGAGAAGCCATACTTCCGGGCCAATTACCTGCTCCGGGCGGCCTCAATCCCGGCAGGTGAACATAAGGTGGAATTTGTGTTTCACCCGGCATCGTATTATGTTGGGGAGGATATTTCCATGGCTGGCTCAATGTTGTTGGTGCTATTACTGGGTGGGGCCGTCTTTGGAGATGAGATAAAGAAAATGACGGGGAAGAAAAGCGACAACAAATAATTTTGATTTGTTTAGAACTGCCAGTATTTTGCCTGAACTCGGATTAAGCAGATTTTTCTGATTATTGGGATTTTCCTTGCAAATCAAAAAATCCTGTTAATCCTGAAATCAGATGAATCCGAGTTCAGGCAAAAAGGGTTAGGGATTGCGGCGAAAAGCCCGCCCGCAGGGAACGCCCATATCGTTCATTAGTTCATTGGTCTTGTCTGGTTGGATTGTCAGATGGATAAAAGGTATTCAGCCAAAAAGCTATTTTTCCGCTATGCCCGCGTTCCAATGAACCAATGAACCAATGAACCAATGAACCAATGAACCAATGAACCAATGAACCAATGAACCAATGAACCAATGAACCAATGAACCAATTAACCAATGAACCAATGAACATTTTTGCTATCTTCACGCATCACCATATACACTGTCATGAAGAAAACCCTTACCCTTGGCTTATTGGCGCTGTCGTCGGCAAGTTTCGCGCAGCAAAAAACATTAATTGGCTTTACACCGGCATCGTCCGCAAAACAACTGGAAACCGAAAAAACATTTGATGCAGGTTTAAGCCCGCAGCGCATTGGCGAAACCATTAAAGCACTTTCGGCATTTCCGCATAACATCGGTTCGCCGGGCAGCAAGGCCGTGGCCGACAAGATATTGGCTATGTACAAAAGCTATGGGCTGGATGCACATATAGAAACTTACACGGTACTTTACCCAACACCCAAAACGCGGGTGCTTGAACTCACCGCGCCAACAACTTATACAGCCGTGTTAAAAGAGCAGGCCGTGCCGGAAGACGCCACATCTGGCCAGCCCAATCAGCTGCCAACTTACAACGCCTGGAGTGCCGATGGCGATGTTAGCGGTCCGCTGGTATTTGTAAACTATGGTTTGCCCGATGATTATATTAAACTGGCTGCCATGGGCATTGATGTTAACGGTAAAATAGTAATTGCTAAATATGGCCGCTCATGGCGTGGCATAAAGCCCAAAGTAGCCTATGAGCACGGGGCTATAGGCTGCATTATTTACTCCGACCCTGCTGATGACGGCTACTCTGCCGGCGATGTGTACCCCAAAGGAGCTTACAAGAATGAATTTGGCGTTCAGCGCGGTTCGGTAATGGATATGGTGATTTATCCCGGTGATCCGCTTACACCGGGCGTTGGCGCAACAAAAGATGCCAAACGCCTGGATAGAAAAGATGCAACCACGATATTAAAAATACCGGTGCTTCCAATAAGCTATCATGATGCGCAACCTTTATTGGCTGCGCTTAATGGCCCTGTTGCGCCCGGCGGATGGGCTGGCTCGTTGCCTATAACTTACCACATCGGTGATGGCAAGGCTGTGGTACACTTAAAAATGGAGTTTAACTGGGATATGGTGCCTGCCTATGATGTAATTGCCAAAATTAAAGGATCAACTTACCCGGATGAGTGGGTAATGCGTGGTAACCACCACGATGCCTGGGTTAACGGCGCCAACGACCCTATAAGTGGCCAGGCTGCCATGATTGAAGAAACCAAAGCCCTTGGCGACCTGCTAAAAACCGGCTGGAAACCCAAACGCAGCATTATATATTGCTCATGGGACGGCGAAGAACCAGGCCTGTTAGGATCGACAGAGTATGCCGAGGCTCACGATAAAGAACTGCAGCAAAAAACGGTGGTATATATCAACTCGGATAGTAATGGCCGCGGCTTTTTAGGTGCAGGTGGTTCGCAGGCGCTGGAAAGCTTTATTGACGAGATAACAAATGGTATAACCGACCCACAAACGAAAGTAAGTGTGTTCGACAGGAAAAAGGCGATGCAACTGGTCAATGCCAAATCAACCAGCGACAAGAAAGAGATATTGGAACGCAAAGGCGAAAAGCTGGAGGCGCTGGGCTCAGGATCTGATTTTTCTTCATTCCTGCAGCATTTGGGCATCCCAACGCTCGATTTTGGTTTTGGCGGCGAAGATGGCGGCGGCGAATATCATTCTATTTATGATTCGTTTGATGACTACAAACGTTTTAAAGATCCTGACTTTGCTTACGGCGTTACCATGGCCCAAACTGCCGGTCACTCGGTATTGCGCATGGCTGATGCCGAGGTATTGCCATTTGATTTCAGGAGCCTGCAAGCAACCATTGCTAAATATGCTACCGAACTTACCAAACTGGCCGATGACACCCGCGAAGCCACCAAAATTGATAACCAACTGATAAAAGCTAACGATTACACCCTGGCTGCCGACCCAACCCACCTGTACAAAGCGCCGGTTGCCAAAGATACCGTGCCCCCAATTGATTTTAAACCGCTAACCGGCGCGCTGGACTCGCTAAAGAAAAGCGCCGATAAACTGGCCGCCTATTGGAGCGCAGCCGCGTTAAAAGATGGCGACCACGATAAACTAAACAAACTCCTGTACCAGGCCGAGCAGCAATTGCTTGCCGCCGAAGGCCTGCCACGTCGCGGCTGGTACAAACACACCATTTATGCACCCGGTTTTTATACCGGTTACGGTGTTAAAACCATCCCCGGCATCCGCGAAGCAATTGAGCAACGCAATTGGGACGAGGTGAAACAGCAGATAGGGGTGGTAGCCGGCAGGATAAATGCATTGGCGGGGTATTTGGCGATGGGGGTGAAATAGGTTAGCGATCTAAATATTTTAGAACTATCAGGCTGATAATATGGGCCGTGCCTACGGCACTCTTGACTGTTTATGTCTGCGTACCCCGGGTTGAAACCCGGGGCTACTGCATTTGACTGGAGGAGCAGAAATATGGATAAAACGATACAGAGGCGTAGCCTCTATACATTTTGTAGCCACGGGTTTCAACCCGTGGGATAAGAATAAATAAAGAATGAGAGCCGTAGGCTCGGTACATATATAAAACAGCAGATTTAACAAACAATAAAATAACAAATATCGCCGGCCTGAAAGATGTATTTTTAAAGGAACAGAAATATAATTTAAACGCACAATCCAGAGGTGTAGCCTTGATCCATATTGTAGCCACGGGTTTCAACCCGTGGTATAAGAGGAACAGAAATATAATTTAAACGCGGAATCCAGAGGCGTAGCGTCGATCCATATTGTAGTAAAATGGGTTAATTATTAACTTGCAAATCCAGGGGCGTAGCCCCGACTTATATTGTAGCCACGGGTTTCAACCCGTGGGATACGAATAAAAGAAGAATGAGAGCCGTAGGCTCGGCTCATATAAAAATAGCAAATATTAACGGTCCAGATAAAATGGCAAATACCTATCACCAAATCTACATTCAAACAATTTTTGCCGTTAAGTACAGGGAAGCGGTGATTGAAAAAAAATGGGGCGCCGAGCTGTTTGGCGTGATAGGCAATCTAATCAATGAAACCAATTGCAAAACCATTATCGTAAATGGTGTGGAAGATCATGTACATTGTTTTATCGGCTTAAGGCCCGCTGTTTCAGTATCAGAACTGATGCAAACTGTGAAAGCCAAATCATCTAAATATATTAATGATCATTTGCTAACCCATAAGCATTTTGAATGGCAAGATGGTTATGGTGTGTTTTCCTATAGTCAATCGCAGGTTGATAAAGTTTATAAATATATCCAAAACCAGGAAGTGCATCATAAGAAGCAAACATTCAGGGAAGAATATCTTGACTTTTTAAAAAAGTTTAAAGTAGCTTATGAAGAACAGTATATTTTCCATGATTTGATTTGAAGCCTGGCTATAATGATGACGTGTAAATTGATAGAACAGAAACCTTCCTATGAATCTCCTTTTAGACGACCTTACCATAAATATTTCAAATATTAACCAAAGCAAATTGGTAGAGAATTGGCTTTGGTTGATATCCGATTTTAAACAAACATTGCTGATCTCCAAAATGGGCGATATGTTTTTATTAGCGAATAACGGTCGCGTATATTGGCTGTCTACCGATGACGGATCGTTGACTAAAATAGCAGATAGCAAAGCCGGGTTTGAGCAAATGTTGGCGGATGAAGCCAATATAGATAACTGGTTTTTGCCGTCGCTGGTTGGCAAGTTGTTAACTGCAAATAAGTATTTGGGCAAAAATGAAGTTTATAGCTTCAAAGAATTTCCTATCATTGGCGGCGAATATTCGGTAGATAATATAGCTGCTACTGATATCAGTGTTCATTTTACATTAACAGGTATAATTCACGAACAAATTAAAGATTTACCTGATGGGACAAAAGTGCAGATTAAGCCTGTTGATTAATTTATACCTGTCATAGTGAGAATTATATTTATCGTTATAACGCTTGCAGTTTTGTCCTCCTGCAATTTTTCATCCAAGGTTAAAGTGTCTTCGGTTAATGCGCCAGGTAAGGTTGTGGACTCTGGAGAAACCTTTGAAGATTTTCGCAATAAGTTTTATACAGATAGCGCTTTTCAGTTAAGCCGGATTAAATTTCCGCTACCAAAAGTTTACCGAGAGACAGATGACGGACAGAATGTAAAACCCGATTACCTGCAAAAAGGGCAATGGGAACTAAATTTAATGTTGGATAAAAGCCTATCGCGTATTGAAACCACAAAATCAGATGATGAAGCCAACGAAAGAATAACACCGCCCATTGATCCAACTGTTATTCAAAAAAGTCGATTCAAAAAAATAAATGGCAAATGGTTCCTGGTATATTACGAAACCGTTGGTTTTTAGAGGTTTTAAATTCAGAAATCGGCAAAAATGTTTTTTATTTTTTCAAAAGTTAAGGGCTTATTTATAAAGTCGGTTACAAGCGGGCTTTGTTTCGACCTGGTTAAATCGTCGATGCTTACAGAAGAGGTGAGTATATAAATTTTGCTTTTTCTTAACGAATCGATCTTCAACCGGTCAAATTCGACCAAAAATTGCCATCCGTTCATTACCGGCATAGCTAGGTCTAGAAAAATATAATCCGGAAGATGCTCGGGATTGCTGTCATTGATTTTGCTAAGATGGTCTATTGCGCTCTTGCCGTTTTGGCAAGAGTCAATTTGGGGATTCATTAAGTATTTTTTTATCAAGGCTTTCACGATGACACAATCCAATTCCTCGTCATCAATGACAAGAATGCTGACACCTGAATCAATAATACCCATTGGCCGATAAACTATTAAACAACATTAATGTTATAAAATAATCTAATACGACATAGAATTGATTTTGTTGCATTTTTAATTAAAACAAGTCAGTTCTCTTCGGCCACAGTGTATTTGTTGCCATACATATAAAAAATGGCGATAAGCTAAACCAGCCATCGCCATTCAAAATTCTTATAAATCACTAAATCAATAATTCAGTAATTAAACTTATTCCCCGTAATACACGTTGTTTTTTAAATCAACATCCGGTAGTTCGTGTTCAGGGTCAATCACCATCAATTTTATTTTTGATGTTGATGGATATTTAAACGTCCATACTCCGCCGCGCTGCCACACATTTACGGGCAGGTGTAGGGTTTCAACCTTGCCATTGGCCTGGGTAATTTTCAGGTCGACAGGCATTGCCATCTTTTCGTTGTTGGTAATGGTGATCAGGGCGCCATTTGCGGCGTTATCGTCTACATATTTAACGCCGGTGATCGATTGGTCGATTTTCCAGGTAGTGGTAAACCAGCCTTTCCAAAACCAGTTCAGGTCTTCGCCGCTGGCATCGTTCATCGCGCGAAATAAATCATAAGGCAACGGGTGTTTAAATGCCCAATTTTTAATGTATTCGTGAAATGCATAGTCGAAGCGCTCGGGGCCTAAAACCACGTTGCGCAAAATATCCATACCTAAAGCGGTTTTAACATAGTACTGGCCATAGTCGTTAAGGCCGATGGCTTCGGGCGCGGTCATCAATGGGTCTTTACTGTTGCGGTACTGGCCTAAAATGCGCTGCGCCTGTTTGGTGGTATCGTTATACTCGCCTTTGTTAAATTGTTGCGAGGCATATTCATTAATAAAAGTGTTGAAGCCTTCATCCATCCACATGTATTTGCGCTCGTTTGAGCCTACAATCATCGGGAACCAGTTGTGACCAATTTCATGAGTAATATCTCCCCATAACTGCCCTTTTTTAAGGCCGCCAAGGCAAAATATAGCACCAGGGTACTCCATGCCCAGGGCAACGCCAGATACGTTCACAGCCGAGTTCCACGGATACTCGAAATAAGCTTTAGAGTAAATCTCCATGCTGTTTTTCAGGTACTCGGTTGACCGGCCCCAGCTATCTATACCGGCGCTCTCAATAGGGTATGCCGACATAGCGATACCCTTACGGCCCGATGGGAAATTAACCCTCGCAGCATCCCAGATAAAAGCATCCGATGCGCCAAAGGCAACATCGCGGCTGTTTAGCATTTTATAGTGCCAGGTAAGGCTTCCCTTAAACGGACGGGTTGACGATTTGCCAACTTCGCTCTGCTTAATCAGCATGACTGTTTTATCGCTGCTTTTAGCTTCCGTCATGCGGCTAAGCTGCGCTGGTGATAATACCTCCTCGGGGTTTTGTAAGTCGCCCGATCCTACAACCACCATATTGGCAGGGGCGGTTATGTAGTAGTCAAAATCGCCGTATTCGCAGTAAAATTCGCCAAGGCCCATGTAGGGCAGGGTGTTCCAGCCTTCTACATCGTCATAAACGCACATGCGTGGGTACCATTGGGCAATTTCGTAAACGTAACCCTGTTTAAATTTTTTGCGGCCCATACGGTCGGCACCATAAAATGGGATGGCAAAATCATATTTGATCTTCACGCTTATTTTTTCGCCTTTACCGTCCATCGGGGCATTCAGGCGCAGTTGCATCCGGGCGTCGGTAATAATCGGGGCAACTTTATAGGTTTCGCCTTTGTAGGTAACCTCAACCGAACCGATGTGATAACCGCCACGACTAAAGCCACGCACATCAAAGCGGTCGCCGGTGTAGGGGGTTACGGCCGCGCCGCGCGAGTCGGGTTTAAATAAATTTTGGTCAAGTTGCAGCCACAGGTAGTCTAATTGGTCGGGGCTGTTGTTGGTATAGGTGATGGTAACTTCGCCAGTGATGGTGGTGTCTTTGCCTTCGTTCAGGGCGGCTTTAATCTGGTAGTCGGCGCGGTTTTGCCAATAAGTTGGCGATGGTTTGCCGGCGTTTGAGCGTGTGCCCTGCCCGGTTACCGGCCAGGTAATGGGGCCAAATGATTCCTGGTGATTATACTTAACAGAGTCGGTTTGTGCCGATGCCGTGTTTGCCATAGCAAATAAGCCACCAACGCATAAAATGTTGATCAGTTTTAAATAGCGCATTTTGTCAGTCAATAATAAAAACCGCAAATAAAGGGAATTAAATTGTGAAGTTGGTAACAGGTTGGTTTAAAGTGGCTATAAATGTGGAGATATTCATATTTTATTCATGCTTTGTTCTTTTAGCAAGTTAATCAAAGCTACTTCTGGTAGGTTTATTTATACCTTTATAGTAATATTTAATAACTAGTAACCCTGATGCGTCAACCTAAGCCAATAAAATATCTGCCATTGATTTTACTTTTTTTGTTGTCTGCGCAAATTGTTGCGGCTAACGCTATCGACGATCTGAAAACGGATAGCGACGTCTTAAATTTGTTGGTAAAACTTGATACTAATTTTTTAAGCCATGGAAAACCATATATAGAAATTTTGCCGACCAATAAATTAATACCAACCCTGAAATGTGGCGATGTAGCCCGGCAATGGGATGTTAAAACCTGGGAAAAGGTTGATTTCAATTTGGATAGCTTAACCGATTTACTGGTAACTGTAAAAAATGGCGAATCGGCTTATGTATACGCCATAATTGATAATGGCCATGGCGCGCTAAAGCTGCTTCGCTTGTCGCGAGGTTGCTCTGGCGATTGCCAGATGGCAAAGCCCATTGTTATCGACAACAAACAAATGCTTCTTTTTTATTCGCAAAAATTCAGGTTTGATGGAAATAGGTTTGACTTTACGAAAAAGGTTGAGCAAATAGATACACTTATATATTTATACGATGACTTTACGGAATTTAGCTCGAAACCCGCAAACTATGATGTTAAATCTATTTTTATAAAAACTACGGGCTGCTATGGTACATGTCCGATATTTCAGCTTACTGTTTTCGCTGATGGAAATGCGGTATACAACGCAGACCAGTACAACCCTAAAGCGGGAAATTTTAAAGGAATTATATCAGGTGACAAAGTTTCTCAACTATTTTCATTGGTCAACTATATTGATATAAAGAAACTAAAAGATGATTACGAGGTAAGTTGGAGCGATGATCAAACCGCTTATATAAAGATTGAATTTAGCGATGGGAGCGTTAAAGCGGTGAACGATTATGGCATGATAGGCACTTTTGGATTAAGTAACTTGTACAGTCTGCTTTTTGATTTGAGGAATACCGAGAGGTGGACGCCAACTAATACTTACAAATTTAACATCCCGCCTGTAAAACTTTCCCATTAAATCCCGCTTTAAACTACAGGTACAATTATATTCGCACCTTGCATTGATAACGCAATACCATCTGCTATGAATAAACTCACAAATTCTACTTCTCCATATTTATTACAGCACGCCAATAATCCTGTAAACTGGTACCCCTGGGGTAAAGAAGCTTTGGATAAGGCCAAAGCCGAGAATAAACTGATATTGGTGAGCATTGGCTACTCGGCCTGCCATTGGTGCCACGTAATGGAGCACGAGAGCTTTGAGGACGAAGCCGTGGCTGCAGTAATGAACGAATTTTTTGTTTGCATTAAGGTAGATAGGGAAGAGCGGCCTGATGTAGACCAGATTTACATGAGCGCCGTGCAATTGATGAGCGGTCGTGGCGGCTGGCCGCTAAACTGCATTTGCCTGCCCGATCAGCGGCCAATTTATGGCGGCACCTATTTTCGTAAAAACGACTGGACATCGCTGCTGTTTAACCTGGCCGATTTTTATAAGCAAAAACCGGAAGAAGCGGAGGAATACGCTGTTCGCCTGACAGACGGGATCCAAAAATATGAATCGATCCAATTTATAGCCGATCAGCCGGATTATACAAAGGACGACCTGAAAGTTATTGGCGATAACTGGAAACGATATTTTGACAGGCACGAGGGGGGGACCGGCAATGCGCCAAAATTTCCGATGCCCAATAACTGGCAATTGCTGATGCGGTACGCGCATTTAACCAACGATGATGAAATTGCCAGGCAGGTAAAGTTAACGTTGCATAAAATGGCCTTCGGTGGTATCTACGATCATGTAGGTGGCGGCTTTGCCCGCTACTCGGTTGATGGCCGCTGGCATGTGCCGCATTTTGAAAAAATGCTGTATGATAACGCCCAGCTCATAACCTTGTACTCCGAAGCCTACACCTGGCAGCCCGATGAATTGTATCAAACAGTGGTTGATGAGATCATCCATTTTGCCACAACTGAATTGGCATCGCCGGATATGGGCTTTTACTCGGCCCTTGATGCCGATAGCGAGGGGGTAGAGGGTAAATTTTACATTTTTACTAAAACCGAGATTGAAGCGATTTTAGGTGACGATACCGACCTGTTTTGCATTTACTACCATATTACCGAAGATGGCAACTGGGAAGAAGAACACTCCAACGTGCTCTTCAAAAAAGAAACGGACGGGCAACTGGCGGAAAAACTGGGCTTAGGGGTGGATGATTTGCTCACGCAAGTAAAAGCATCCCGCAAAAAAGTGTTCGAAGCCCGTGGCCACCGTATCAGGCCCGGTTTGGATAACAAGATACTGGCATCATGGAACGGCTTAATGTTAAAAGGCCTGTGCGAAGCCTACCGGGCTTTTGATGAACCGAGGTACCTGAAACTGGCTTTGAGGAGCGCTGATTTTATTCTGCATAACCTGGTAGGTCAAAATGGCAGGCTCTCACGTGTGTACGGCAGCCCGGTGATTGATAGTATCCCTGTTGCGTTTTTGGATGATTATGCCAATATCATAGATGGTCTCATCGCTTTGTATGAAGTTACCTTCAATGAAACTTGGCTGCAGCAGGCAAAAGCCCTTAAAGATACTGCTATGGCCCATTATTACGACGAAAGTAACGGTATTTTCTTTTATACTGCCGATGATGATGAACAGCTGATAGCCCGGAAATCGGAAATTATGGATGGGGTTACGCCGGCCAGTAATTCGGCAATGGCGCGCAACCTTAAAAAATTGGGCCTGCTTTTTGATAACGAAAGCTATGCAGCGGTTTCGGCACAGCTGTTACGCAACATTATGCCGCAGCTTGCAAAGTATGGTACAGCTTATTCAAACTGGACTATGTTATTGCTTGATGAAGTGTATGGTATTTATGAAGTTGCCGTAACGGGGCCCGAAGCCGAAACTGTAAGAAAGGAACTTGAAAATAATTACATACCCAATAAAATTATATTGGGAGGTACAAAAGGAAGTTTACCTTTGTTACAGGATAAGTTTGGTAAATCAACACAAATATTTGTTTGTATAGATAAAACCTGCGGATTACCTGCTAATAACACGGCCGACGCA
>Ga0307515_10001171_pt1 | contig 59939 bp, 49 predicted proteins | sample 17_EM_MG_FD_194513 | JGI IMG/M metagenome (GOLD analysis project Ga0307515, IMG submission 194513) | Populus trichocarpa ectomycorrhiza microbial communities from riparian zone in the Pacific Northwest, United States - 17_EM | ecosystem: Host-associated > Plants > Roots > Unclassified | place... | reverse complement strand
AGAATCTTAACTGGCAGGATGCCCTCCCGACCAAGTTGCCCTCTTGGTCAAGGGGATATCCTCTTGGTCAACAGGACGTCCTCTTCACCAAGTGAGAAACTTGGCCGGTGGGGTAGAACATAGCTAATAATAAGAAAACTTGGAAAAAACATATATAGGCATACTAAGAAGTTGCGTATAAGAAATAATATCATATACTATCATCAACTTAGTCAGCAGCAATCTCATAAATCGAAATAGTGTATCTCTTCGCCATCTAAATCCTCAACGCAGCAAAATTTGTGTCCATGTCCTCCGCCCTCCTAACTCCGGCAGCAGCCTGATAATTTTCACCCCCGACCGGGGCACCGCACTCAGGACACCGGGCAAGCTGCCGAGGTAACCCGCAGTTCCCAATTGAAAACTACAGCGAGATGTTAGTATACTACGGTTGTGATATTAACTTGAGGTCAAGAAAAACACATACCGGATGTCCATTTTGACAGTAGTACCAGTGACCAGTTCCCCGAAATTCAGTTGCCATCGCTGCATAGATCTGTTTCTTTTCCTCTGAGGACACGAAAGAATAGAAATTCACACCACCCAGAAGGTCCCGCGCCTTTTCGACGTCTTCTAGGAGATACTGGGTGGAAGGTTGGGTGGCAATGATTCGACAGCACCTGTTAAGATTGTTCCTTTCACTAACTAGGATTCGTGCTCTTTCTGCCTCTGTCATGACACTGCTCGTTGAAGAACTCAACTCCAGTGCCGTGAATTGTGCGTGATATACCATTGACTCTATTTGCTGCCGGTTGGACTTGGAGCTCTCAGCCTTCTGCAGAAGCTCAGTCGAGGCCTCCTTTGCCATCTCTAGCCTCCGTGAAACAAATATCCTCCACTGTTCTTCCACAACCTCAGGCGCCAGCTTGGCTGTCAACACCTTAAAGTTCCATAGGATAGCCCACATGATCCTTAGCTGGAGGCTTCGACCTCGTAGCTCAAACCCGTGCTGGATTACCGTATTATCCAAGTCAAAACTTGCAGTAACATTTCGCCGCCGTCGTGCATCGATAACCATGCTTGTAACCTTTCCATAAGGTTGTTCTGCCTTAGAAACGGATTGGATAAAGCGATTAGTAATGTTGTAGGCCTGGGTAGCGATAGTCTTGTAGTCTTGGAGGCGTGCGTTCTGCTTGCTAATCGGCAACCCATCTTCTGTTTCTGTGCAAGCTAAGACAAATTCATTTGCGAGATCTTCCAGTTTGCTCTCCTTCTCTTCGACGTCTTTCAGAAGCTTGGTTTGAAGCTCACCGGCATAGGCCATGAATCGTTTGGTGGCTTCATCCAATAGGGCACCTTTCACCACTCGATTATACCGATGAATATTCCTCAATGGTGTACGACAGTCGGGGCAGCCTTTCATTTCGGATCGGGCAAAACTCTTGGGTCCCAATATTGCGCCGTCCTCGCCGATAATATAAGTATTCTTGAGATCCATATGCCCGTCTAGAGTTTCAACCGAGTAAAAGTGACCGCAAGAGAGAAAGATAACCGGATCTTCATCAAGGTTAGCTTCGCGGTATGTCGTGAACATGATAAGATCGAGGACTCGGTCGAGGACATCGTTACTGGCGCATTGCTGACATCGGTCCTTGCTGGGACAGACTTCTCCACAGATGCTGGGACATCTATGGCCGCACCCTGGAAGTGTCTTTTCGCAGCGAACAGAACAAGGTATCAAATCACACGGCACCGCACATGGCATGTTACAGGCCTTACTTCTGTGCTGGCACGACCATGCGCAGAGTTCTTGACAGGGAGGACAGGGTTGGGAGCATTTGTTCGGACATCGAGAATGCGTACACTGAACCTCGCATGGCATCTCGCAAAGCGAGCATGGTGTGTCAGGATGGCAAGGCTTTTTGCAAGAGTGATTGCAAGTAGTGTACGATCTTCCGCAGGGCACAATGCACTTCTTGTGGTCCACAGTAATGTCCTGTGAATCCTTGCCTTTCTTTCTGCACTCCATGCACTTTCGTTTACACTGATGCCCACATTCGAGGGATGAGCCGCATTCACTCTTGCAGCGATAGGTGCTTATGTCAACGTGGCATTCAACTGTTGCCTGGTGACCGCAATCCGGAAGTAGTCTGGTAACAATTTTCCGACATTTTACTTTGGAAATGTCGATGGTTTCGTGGCAGGCGAGACTTTCCGGGCTATGACCACATGGAAGAGTGATATTGGTGGTGATCCGAACTTGACACCCCCCACAATCCTCCCAGCATCTCTTAGGGCAAGAGTGGTCGCAGTGAGAAAACGATTCCGTACAATCCTCGTAGCATTTCACACTGTGCCGTAGTTAGCGTCTAAAGGATAACTGAGCGGTGGGAACGTGTGCATACATCGCATGGAGCTGTTCCGAGTGGCATTTCATCACACAAGCATGTCCGCATTTCCTGAGTCGTTTATTGCATCTCTGAGAGCAGCCGCCCTCTGGTGACAACTTTGTAAAGTCGTCGGGACTGGAGACATTTATTGGCGTGTTTGGGTGTCGAGAGCATATTAGCGGTAGCGTTGGACCGATGTTGTCATTTTCTTGAAGTATCCTGATAACGCTTGACCACATGGGGATGCCACAGGAGGTTTGAGAATCTCCAATGATGTACATTCCATGTTGAGCACGGCTGAAAAATATACATGAGCTAAGCTCTAATAACACAAGACGAGGGGCCAACCTAAGAAGTACATTGATTCGATTGCTGGTCTTCAGAAACCCACAACGCCGTTCCTCGTTGCTTCGGACCAGAGACACGATTATGACCTTAGCTTCTTCTCCCTGCAAAGTTTAGATATTGATCTAATAAGATAGCAGAAGCAGCTCACTTGGAAATTATCCACGGTTGCAATTCGGATTCCATCCAAAAGACAACCTTGTCTCGCTTCCCCTGTTGACAAAGCCGGTGTCTCTAGATCTGCTTCACCTTCTAATTCTTCAACCAATGCAATGTCTTCCATGTCTTTATCACCGATAATAAGATCATATGTCCTAGAAAACTTCTTTCTGAGCTTTCGTAGTTGTCCCAAGTATGGTGTGATTACGGCAATATCGTCTTTTCCAGTGTATGGACCCTGCCTCGATAGATGTCGTACCAGTGAAACTACCATGTTGGCCTCATATTCGTTACATTTGGAGGTTTGCATCGGGCCATCCTTAGCACTAGAATCTTCATGCTTAGTATGATCCAGCCAGAAAAGTCTCTTTCGCATTCCCGCAACCTCTGGGTATTTTTTCGTATCAGGATGGTCCTGAAGATCGTGATACAGAGTATCCCGGACCAATGAGGCAATAGAGGGATGCATTCGGCGTTGAACGTTCAACTTCGCAATTGGCATTTTTGCCCCAGAATATTCCTCGTTAGCAAGTCGCTCGAATAATGATTCATCCAAGCCATATTTTTTCCCCTGCTCACTCTCCATAGAGAGCTCATATCTAGAAATCTGAGGACGCAATTGAAGATGGTCACCTATCAAAATGGCATGCTGTACTGAGGGCAGCATAGCAGTGATAAGATGTGCCTCTAGCACTTCTGCAGCTTCCTCACAAACCAAAACTTTCGCCGAAAGACTCCGAAGTAGCTCCGCGTTGGTTGCCAGTCCTGTCGTGGTAGCCCCAATGACATGTGCTTGCTCGAGACATCTTTTATCTGATTCTTTTTGTTGCGTCTGAAGGAGATGATTCTGCTTGGTCCACTCTTCCATGTGTGTCAGAAGATCCTGACGACGGGCATCGTTGATGGATCCCTCCCAATGAGATAATAGAGTTTGTCGCTCGCGCTGGGAGGTCTTCCAGAAGTCGTAGCATTGCTCTTGCAGCTGAGTGAGACCCCGGTTGGTTCGCCACGGCGGTGAATAGCGCCCAGGCGGGCTTTTCCCGTTCATCCATAATTTAAAGAGATCAAACTTAGTTGTTCTGCTGACGAGTTCAAATCCTTCTTCATCTATCGTCTTCACCTCCTTTGCACCCGCGAATAAGAGATCGTGCTGTGGTTTGTGGTACGTCTCCAGATAACTTGCAATATCGGGGAATGTGCACGGCCGTGAACATTGGTTAAGTAACATACCCAAATTCTCTTCGACTTCATCGATAGCCCGATGACAGTCCCATTTATTTTTCTGCTCGACTTTGGTGGGCTTCATTCCACCCCGTATTTTCCACAGAGTAAGTTCGGCCAATCGAGCCGACTTTGACCGAGATCCCAATCGAATGACCTTTGTCTCTCCAGAGTCGATAATATGCTCCAAAAATTGATCGAGAGCATGATTCGTGTACTATGAAAACGAACTGTGAGCATTTATTCCATTCAATTTACGCATAAGACAGAAAAGCGTACGCAAACACAGATGATCGGTCCTATCTTGAGTTTGTTCCTATTGGCCAGCAATATCTGCACAAGCTGATTACCGACATAACTCTTCCCAGTCCCGGGCGGACCCTGGACAAGCGCCAGCTCATGGTCCAAACTCATGATCAAGCTCTCGCATTGGCCTTGATCAAGAGTAGTATGTTGCTCTAGATCTTTAATTGCAACGGGTCGATCTACCGAATGCAACAAAGGAAACCTGTCAGTAGTAATGCAGCGAAGATCCAATGTCGCAGCACGCCCCCGGGATGTCGACATATACAGTGGCGGCGGAATGTCCACGAATCCGTTATTGGTCTGGTATTGAGTTCCAGCAGTTGGTGCAAGCCATGTAGTGAAAGGGAGATTTGGTTGTTTATGGAGTGTCTGCAGGCACTTAAGAACTGGCTCAAATGATGCATATACCGTTCCAGGGAACTCGACAAGCGCGGCTTCTCCTGGAGTATCCTGTTGAGCAAGTGCAATAAGCCTCGCCTGGTCAAGCTCAGAGTTAGGATTAACCGGGACGAGCGATATAAGCGCTCTCTCAGGATTCCCAGCCAAGTCTTTCACTCCCACATTTTCAATATCAAATTCCTCGAATGGATCTTCCATAGGACGAGGAGTGAAGACATCTCGCCCGGCAACCAATAGAAAAACTGTCTCTAGTGTATCATCGACTAAAGCAATAAGACTTCCAATCTGCAAATCCTTCGACGCATTCCACCACTGTTCTCTCTCGACTGGCCCCATCTGCGACACTGCGGCTGGTTGAGTAAACGAAGCATCTATAACCAGGCCCTTTCGACGGTCGAACCTCAGCCCTTCGATGGCGACCTGCTCAAATATGCTGATCTTTGCGTCGATTTTCCGTAGGAATTTAAGCTTTTTGGTCCTGTCGTTTCCGTGGACTAATTCTTGCCAGCACTTTTCCAGGGCACATACGGCATCTCGTAGGAGTCCTGCTGTGTCTTCCCGGAGAAGTCGAAATTGTGAGTCAAGAATCCTGTGGATCCCGGTCTCGTGGTGTGATGTTTCCTTGTTCTTTAGCGGAAGGAACTCTCCTCGATCCGACTTTATCTCTCCGGTAGTTGGAAGAATTTTGATATGGTCGATAGATGCAAAATCGTTGTCATGACGAGGGCCCTTGAGTGATAAATCACCAGGTGGATCAACCTGCATCTGGAATTCAGGGAATGACGTGGCAGCGACTTGGTAGGCCATATAGGGGATGGTATCGCCCATGCGTAAACGCTCTTTGATTTTCTGTATATTTCGTTCCGCTGATCGCAGGGCGAGGCTGCCTCTCCTCGCGACCGGAAATTCATCAAGGCAAACGCCGAGAGAAGTGACAATATCCTTGAATTTTCCTTGGACTGCTGCATCTTGGTTGAGATTGATGGTGTTGAACAACGTTGCAGATATCACAAAGATGCCCTGCTCGCACTTAGTTTTCATATCGGCATCCAACATTCCTTGCTTAAGGTAACCCAAGACCTTCTCAAAGAACATAAGGCCCCGTCGCCCGTTCACACCATAAACGATGTTGTAAATAGTTCCGATCGCATTTTCAAGCACGAGGGAAGTCATTATATCCTCATGCGAAATCAGTCGTAGAAATGGGATGAGATGCGTCTGGAAGTTGAGCACCTGAACACCGGGTCGTATGGAAAAGTTTGATTCTAATACTCTCACGATCCACTGAAGGCCCTTGTCGTTTCCAAGATCCTTGATTACGGCTTGTCTTGGGTCCGAATCACCGGATTCGATGATTGCAAGGCCTTTGTTGATTGTGTTGGCCAGCTCATTGGGCAACATAGCAGTGGGTCTTGACAGTGACCGGAACCAATCATAGCGCTGTTGTTTTGGCGTAGAAGGTTGGGCGCCGACGGCAGCGGTAGTCACAGTTTGTGCTGGAGTAGCTGGCGAAGAAGTCTCATTCCCAGCCCTTCTGGGTTGTGCTGGGGTAGCTGACGAAGAAGTCTCATTCCCGGTCTCTCTGCGTTGTGCTGGAGTAGCTGGCGAAGAAGTCCCATTTCTGGCCCCTCTGCGTGGGGCTGGGAACGAGGCTGCTGGCGAAGAGGATTCGTTATTGTGAGAGTATTTACACTTGTCTCCGTACTTGCATCCCGCTGGTGTCCTGAAAAAACGACAAGCACTTGACAAGGCGATCAGTAGTAGCTAGAAAGCCTAAGTGTTAGAGGAGCTTACCCCTTTGCAGAGTTCCTCCTGTCACTCATGCCAGGCAGAAGAGTAGTCCCAAATTCAGGTATAATTGATTATTGTAGTGAGTAAATTTGAGATGATTGATACGAAATGTGGTAGTAGACTTCAGTTGAGGGTCAAACAGAGGACAATGATGGATGGTCTGGGGAGTGCACTATGATGTCCCATCCCACCTTTTTGAGGTGCCACCGCATACCACTCTAGTATTTCTCCCGATTCAGCTGCAGAGAGTGGCCGGTCGGAGTAATCCATGGCCAGAATAATAAATGCAAGGGGTCGTCCTCCAACGAATTCTGCAGGCTTGAACTTCCTGATCTAGAAATTTCTAGGCCTCCACCGTAGTTTTTGGTGCCGGATATTCTCAATCACATTTCTGTGGAAAATACTTAACACTGACTGGTAAGTGCGGGTGAGCGGACAGCCTAGTCTGCCGCATCTCTCTGAGGTTGTAGTACGTACAGTACATAGTCAAAACTAAAATTCTGAGCAAAGCGATAAAAAGAAGAACGCGCAGAAAGAGCTACCATACCCTAATCCTCAAAAAACGCCTCAGCAAAAAAATGAGATGCTATTCCTTGATGTCGTTTGTATATATTCTTGCCTTCCCACTAAACTCACGGTTAGGCGGTACTTTTGGTGACTTTTTTTGATGACCTCATTGAGAAGCATGTCCTTAATTTTGTCGCGTGACTGATGTCCAAGAAGCACCGCCAATCGATACTCGCAGCGTGTTGGATCAAAAGCCGTGCCGCGTTGCAATGCATATTTGTCGTAAGCGCGTGAGGTGGGCTATGTGAAGATGAGAACAATCGATCTTTCGATCTTTCGGAAGTTTTTGCAGCTAGTATACACGGAATATTATGATCATAGACGCTCTTGGACTTGAGTTTGCATGCGTGGAAAGTCTGCGGGTGCAGTGAGGGCCTTCACGGCATATTCAAACTGAATACTGCGACTTATTCTCTAATTCATCATCTGTATTTTTCTGTTAGAAATGGTTGTAGGCACACAGAGAAGCCCAGATGCAATACTGCCTATTATTAATATCTACTAGTCACTCTTAATACATAATAACAAGATCAGTATGCTGTTCTCTCTTTATCTGTAGCTACCGGCTGGCTACCAAGCGCGGGGTCGAGTAGATTTCTAATATTTTTAATACGAGGCTTTTGAGATATGAGGTGGAGTAGTTCCGCTACTAATTGATTAATCTTTCCTGAATATCGTTGATGATGCTGTCCTCCACTAGTACCTGGGCGCTTCACCTGCTACCGGCAGGCTCTTTGTGTATAAATCGGTCCAATTCTGCGTCAACCACTTGACTAATGTTAGCAGCCGCGACTGAAGAGCTAGAAATTTGAAAAAAGAAACCAACTACTATCCAGAGCACTATATCAAGTAACTGCAGAAAAAAAAAAAATCGACCAGTCAGTTCCTCGAGGTATTGGGGCGAAGAAATCTATGGTATTGCCGATGGCCAAAAGTATGCGAGTTGTGTTGTTTCGTACCCAGCCTCTCGTGACTGAGCTTGCGAAGGAGCCACTAGGGTTTGGGGACGAAGCAACGTGTTGTGTGTGCTTTTCAACTTTGCAACCGTGCTTGACTTCCCGTTTTCACAATGCCTGATCACAAAAAACCCTCCACAAACAATGAAGCTCCACACCTACGCACATAGCTGAACGATAGATGGTACAGAAATGTTCACCTTAGCAGTATTTAACAATTCAATAGAATTTGAAGCTAGTACTCCAACAAAAAAGGTCAACTCTTTATTGTCCCCACAAGATCATTTTGTGTGCTGTTTTTTGGGCTATCTTTTTCAGCTACAATTGCAGCAGCTTGTGGGTAAGCTTGAGCACAGGTCTAGCTCATAATTAGTGACACATTTCCAAGGGCTCTGGCATGTGAGGAGGTGATGGTTGTGGTTATTTAGCTAGGCGAGAGAACGACCCCGGAAGTAAGGTGTAAGGTGTCAGGCACGGTTGCATACTTTTGGCCGCCGGTATCAGCAACACAGGGTAAGGGATTTAACCAGTATGGATAGATCTACCATTTTTGATGGCTAGAACAATTGTATGAGCCCATAGACATGAGCTATCAGCATTACGGGCATCAACCACGGTAGACGCATCCGCAGGCCAGAAGACACTGGGGTAGCGTAGTCAGGTTGCAAGGGATCGTCCTATACTGCCGCCTCTGGTGCCACACTATGGATGTCGTCCAGATACTTGTCTCTGGGAACAGTTGGCTTAGGATTAATATCTGAGGGAAAGGTGTAGATTGTTTCCACTGACTGCTGGAGGGGTAGTAAAATGGCTAATTTAATTCATTGGCATTGAGGGATTGTACAATCTTTGTAAACTCTTCTCAGAATACATGATTCACTTTCCTTCAGTAACATACAGATAATGATGAGGGTCTGACGACTGACGAGTCAATTGCCGGAAGGCGCAAACGAGGCTCTAGGTAGAACCCATAGGAATAAGTATGGATCCAAGAAGATCGTAAAATAGATTGCTGAAGTATTTTGGAATATTAATTTTGTCCAAACAATTCTAAACAAAGGCTGTAAGTATATTGCTCTTGTCTCGTGCCCAGCCACTAGAGACTCATTCGCAAGCTCATTTGCTCTCGTTGCCGAGTGAGCTTGCGAGCAAAGCAATGAGAGACTAGGGACGAGACAATATTACTCAACGATCCACCAACTGTATTGCCCACTATCATTTTTTTGTTTTTTATTTTAATCATACTGTATTCACTCTATTTAGAGTATGACAGACCCCTAATCACCTCCGCCTCCGGGCAGGCCGGCTAGATGGCGAAGCTCCACTTCTGCTACCTGTCATCCCCTCTGACAAAAGAAAGCAAATACAAAAGATTGATGAATACAAAAGAACAAAAGAAACCCAAAGAAGAGAGACTACCGAATACTACTCCTCCACTCGCTTGGGCGGGAACTTCCCAACATCAGTAGCCGCCAGGAAGTCCATCACTGCTTTATCACACTTCTCCATGAGAACAGCTCAGAGACCTGCACATGTTGGCATCTGCCCACTTTCCAGCCCGTTGCCTTCCCCACCACTTTCCAGAGCATTTTCTGCTGGTCTCTTCATCGGCTGGAGTGGTGGAAGAGGTGTTTCTGTGTCTGGACCATTCTGCCTCCACCGCCACACCACCAGCATTTGTTGCCATCTTGGTGCCTGAACCGTTTCAGGTACATTGTGGTGAAACGGCGGAGCTAGAAGGCAGAGAGCCTATCGTCAACACTCCGCCGTACCTCTCGCGGCATCCAATGGGAATTCGTCCAAAGGGAATTTGTGAGAAAAGAGCGGTTCTGGCTCGAGGAGCGTAGGAAGAAGGTGAGAGGATATGATGGGATACCTGGCCGTGAGGAACCACACCGGGAAAAATGACCTTACGCGACGCGTAACTCATAGAGAAGCTGTTTTTGGAACGGTAATCCATAGCATATCTGACGCGTGGCACTATGAGGTCCTATGGACTTGCGCATTGACTAGATTACTATGATACGCATGCGATTATGTGTGCTTGATACTATACATCATGCTGCATTTAACAAACGTGAAACCAAACTGCCAAATGCACTTCATTGCACGCTCCCAAGTACGCTCTGAAGTACACTCCTGATTGCACTCAATTGTACACTACCAGCCTGCTTGACTTACGCTCCCAAGTTGCTCTCAAGACGCTCCCAAGTACACTCCGAGTTCGCTCCTCCGAGTATGTTCTCAAGTACACTCCCAGGCATGCTCTCAAGGATGCTCCTAATTGCACTCGATGGCATACTCCCAGCCTGCTTGACTATACGCTCCCAAGTAAGCTCTCAAGACGCTCCCAAGTACACTCCGAGTATGCTCCCAAGTACACCTCCGAGTACATTCTCAAGTACACTCCCGAGCATGCTCTCAAGGACGCTCCTAATTGCACTCGATGGCACACTCCCAGTCTGCTTGACTGTACGCTCCCAAGTAAGCTCTCAAGACGCTCTCAAGCACACTCCCGAGCACGCTCTCAAGTACACTCCCAATTGCACTCGATGACACGCTCCCAGCCTACTTTGGCTCTACGCTCCCAAGTACACTCTCAAGTGGCAAGACACTCCCAATCTCACTTGACTATATGCTCCCATATATGCTCCTGCGTGCTCGATCCAGAGACTTGCTGAGTTGCAGGCACCAGGCACCGGGAGGCACCAGGCAGGTGGCGTATAGCGAGCAGTGTTTTGCGGGTGACGTGTGGCGTGCGGCAGGTGGCGGGTGGCGGACGGCGTATGGTGGCCGAAATCATGACGTCAGTCGATATCATAGTCTGAACCTTATCTTTAGCGCGGCCACCACGACAAGATCTCACGATGCCTCACGGTCATGGTGTTGAAAAGTGCAGCCTTAGATTCTGCAGGAACGGTAGACAATTGGATCTTGGGGAGCAGATCTCCGACTCAGATTTTCCAGCGGAATCTGCTGCCCGCTTCCCACCGATTGTGGGCGTGTGTGTGCGCAACTCGGTCTGGGGCTGATGGTGATGATAGCGATGGCGATGGCGATGGCGATGGTGCTTGGTGATGGTGATTATAGTACTAGAAGTACTTAGACAAGTAGGTTGGCTACGTCAGCGTCAAAGCTTCCACAGACTTAGAGCCTTCTATTGGCCAAAGCCTCCACAAACTCAGAGTTTTCCATCGGCCAAAAGCTTCCCATGGAAAACTCTACTCCTCCCGAAGCGTGGCTCTCCCAAGCGCGGCTCTCAAGCGTGGCTCTCTCAAGCAGGCTCTCCAGCAGGCTATCAAGCAGGCTTCCAAGTAGGCTCTCAAGAAGGCTCTCAAGCAGGCTTCCAAGCAGGCTCTCAAGCAGGCTCTCAAGCACCAGCGGGCTCTCAAGCGGATTCAGCGATACTGTATACAGTACCGGTATAGCAGTGAAGACTCCAGGCAGTAATGACAGGTATAGGTCCATCTCCGGCCGCCAGCCGTATATAGTTCCATAGGCCCCCACGCACATCTCTATGAATCGACTATAGATGACTATAGACTGCGCTTCACGCAGGGGTCCACAGGAAGCTTGCTATAGCTGTGCGTGTGCGCGCGTGCGCGAAGCGCAGCCTATAGTCGATTTGCACTTTTGCCGATGTACATTGGCTGAACTTGTAGAGTATTTCAGGATTTGCAACAATATCAATTGTTTTGAATGTAGGATCAATTTCACAATAATATAGCACAGAAGACAATATTGAATGGTATATTGATGCCACATTGATACTGGATTGCTGTCATATTCAAAATGATGTGCATTGAGTTAAATAGTAGAATTATACTATATTACTTCCACATGTGTATATTTTGCATATGCTTGCACATGCCCACACATGTCTGCGCATACCTGACAGCTTGGCTCCAGGACTAATGCTGCCTGTGGCACCTCTCCAGCTGACTGATGTATGGTAAAAAAATATCTCTGGCATGATTTGAACCTGTTTCAGTGGGTATTTAACACACCCACTAACCACTATAGTATGTTTGTAGTTTGCTGAATATAACATCATGTTAGGGCTATTTGTAGGTATACTGGTTTATTACTGTCACATCATTGTGACAAGAATGTGGAATGCCTGCCACATCTATTTAAATGCTCAATGCTGCTCAACTGTCCAATATTATCCCATTCAACTAAATACTCAATCATTTACAATGTCATATTTGCTGGTATCTTGCATTATTGTGATATTTTGAGCTATTCCCCAGTAATTGGAATGTTAAATTTAGTAATATGCTACACTCACTGGACTCTGGGAGTCATGCTGCACTCGGGTAAATGTGGCACTGCAGTCACATTAATAAACGGGGTTTTTTTTGGCATAGTAGGTAAGTACTTGTAAGAGTACATCGTTCATACGAGTGTACTTAGTATGCACTTTCTAGTAGACTGGATAGGTTCAACGTGGACTTGTTGGGTACTCTACCAACGACCGTTTCTTTACATTGCCAACAAACATCGCGGACACATTCCACGGTCCACCTTCCGCCCCATTTTCTCTACTCAAACTATATACACAGTACTATGTCATCGTCGTCGACCATTACACTGCCTCCCCCTCGAACACATTGCCAATACGTGCCCATACCCCAGACTTCAGTCAATCCAGTCTGAAGCATTCAGTCCAGTCCATCCTTCACCACCGCCGATCCCGGACTAGACCTGGCAAACCTAAACGATCAGTCCAAAACTATTCCAGACCAGATGATTAAGATCACTGGGGTCAGGAAGGAGGCTCGGGGGGAAACGATGCAGGCTTCTTCGCCCCTTTATTGCACAGCCAAATCTCCGCGGCGGATGGCTCTGTTGCAAAGCTATAAAGGCCTTAGCCGCAGAGCCGGTTTCCTCATTGGGTTGTGGCTGATCTGGCTTTCAATAGTTAAGAAAAAACTAATGTCACAGTAGAATCGCAAAACCAGACTCAGCGTTCCTGACCTACTGCCTCCAAGTCAGCAGCCGCTATATTCATTAAGTCCTAGATCTTGATCTAAAGCTTCTATATGCTCGGAGAAGCTCTGGGAAATAGATCTTCTTTAGACGAGGAACATGAGTGGTGTTACTTTATCAAGGTTGTTCTGTACTCTGCTGAATAGCTGCTAAGTTCCAATTCTTGAAGATATTCGGCGTTCTATTCCTACTTGGCGTTGGGTGCCAGCCTATGCTAGGGCTTTCTGGCTTGGAATTGCGGAGCTTCCAGCCATTACGTGGGCCAGGGCGTAGAGTCTGGTGCTTTGGACAATATCCCATTGCGAGATATTGGTCCTCTGGCCGTGGGCTTAAACCTAACCTACTGTGTGAGAGTTGGCACGTACTTGAAAAGACGTACTGAACAAATATAGGGGCTAACTACGGTAGTGCGTAGCGTAGCATCTCCAAATATTTTTATTTTACCCAAAAAGTCCATTTTTCTGATTGTACATACATAGTCTGTAGCCGTTTTAAATACGGCGGGCATAGTGAAAATCGGTTAGATAGTACACTTACTAGATGAGGACTAGCGTAGTGGTTGTAGAGTGGATTGCTTAGAGCTTTTGCAAAAATTGATAACCTTTACACCTTTCTTCACTTTACCGGATCCTCTGAAGATTCACGAAAACCCCGCCTAATAAACTACTAATGTTGCATAGGAGTCCGCTATAGAGAGACTGACAGGGTAACTCAAGACGTCTTGTCACGTTGGCTATCTGGGTCTCACAGTCTCGAGACACGCGCATAGGAGAGGTTCGGAGCCTTAAGGCCCTGCAAATATTATATGACTTAACTACTATTCGGGCGAATGTGGAGGAAGGGCAGCCTAAGTGCTGGTGCACTAAAATGATGTACAGCAACTTGTAGCGTCAGAATAATCATGATATCTGAACTGGGAGGCTAAAAAGAAGAGCAAAAAGTGATAACCTGAGACTTTGGTATATATATAACAGCTAATGAGCACTTCACGTTTTGAATCTGCATCTGGTATTTCTAGCGCCATGTTCAGCCAGCCAAGCAAAGAGATAGCTTCTTGTCAACCCGATGATTTAGCCATGACTACTCGAGTACACAAGCTTATAGCTAGCAACGATGACGATGACGAACGATGGATAGGGAAGCAGAACCCAAAATTTCCACCCGCTGGCTACTTTGTGACCCGGATTTTGAACCATCACTTACAAACACGAACTTTCTCGAGACGAGAACGACGGTAGGGCCCGAATCATCTCGTGTACAACATTACTCACCACCCAGTCCCTATGGGTGTGACCGCAGGTTTCTTGATCTTGAGCTGTTTTATGGATACCAACACTTAGTATGTGCTTAAGAAGACGCAACGAATAAATACGGATGCTGACTACGAACTATACAGACTGCAACATGGTATTCGGATATCTCTGAATTTGGTATTACATTGAAGCGTCCCTTCATAAAAAATGTAAACATAATGAACCGGCGGCCAGCTCTCATAACATTATTATCCCTCGATCCGATCAAGTCATACACACATCAACAAATGAGCCTCAAACCAAAGCACCTCATACATGTACACGCCTAGTGTTTCGGCGTAGTGTTTTGGTTACTTCTGTTTGCCATGTAGAACAGTCCCATTATTGCCACAATTACGCTGATGACTCCCAGCACTATTCCAGCAATATCTTTTGGTTCAAGGCTAGAGCTCGAGTTTGAAGAGGATTGAGGTGGTGTTTGACTTGTGGAAGTAGTGGTTCGAGTAGAAGTTGGGGTGGTGGGGTTAACGAAGGTCGGATTAATGAACGTCGGCGAGGGAGTAATGATAGTATCGATTATTGCGGTTATTGCGGGTGGCGGTGTTAGCGTCGGGGATGGGGATGATGTTTGGCTCGTTTTTGGCTCTGATCGAAAGGTTATTCTCGAGCATTAAAAGAACACAAGAGCGGGAATGACGACGCTCGAGACTGCAAAGATCCCGAGCAGTAGCACATCCCCAAAGAAAACGCTCGCAACACTTGTAGCAGTGTGTACGGTGACAGTAGGTATAGGTACGTATCCGAGGCCCGTACCTGTCGTCGGGTGACCTGAGGCTGTCTTTGTTGGACCGGTGCCGCCAGAGGGGACATTGTCAATGTTATACCCTTCTTTACGACATCCTTCTCACCACAGCTTCCGCTAGTGTTTGCTGTTGCTGTACATCATCATCGCACCCACCGAAGTCCTTATCTTTCGCAATGCAGTCTGCGAGATAGTATAGCCCCGAGGCCGGCTCGTTTGGCGCACAGATACACTTGAAAGTCGAGCACTGCCTGCTATTCATGATTCCACCGTTCGACCACTGGCCGGTAATGCAAGTTTTGGCGCAATCTCGCAGATCTATGAATGAGGGGACATCGCCAAAGGAATCTCCGCGAATCGAAGAGACATAGAGAAGAATAACAAAAAGGAGCATAGGAATACGGAGCATCGCCGTCGTCTTCATTGACAAGATGGTGGAGTTTGACTGATTGCTTTTGAAAGAAGTATGTGAAAAGCCGTAGGGGAAGGCTGGAAGCTGTAGAGTAGCTTGTGGGACTGGCTCAGTTTATCTTCTGTTCTCTGATACAAAAAAGCAAAGTTGGGCATATAGTTATTATCTTATACCTTGCACTTAGGCTTTGCGCAGTAGTTATTGTTCATATTGCCATGCTCGAACATTCTCTGTATAATTTCCTCAACTACATGTATATAAGCAGGGCTATCAGCTAGCTACAATTCGGTTTTTATCTAGCACACGGAACTTCCAGCTAGATTTTTCCTTGCTGCGCCAAACAACTCTCATAGTGGGTCGTTTCAGTCCAACAAATTTGGGGCTGGGGCGTGCAGGTTAACCACACTATGAGGGCTGTGTAGGTTGGAGAATGCGGGGGCCAAGTCTGATGATTGGCAATTACAACGAGTGCTCGTTATGGCTGACCTCCACATATCACGCTAAGCTAACTAGAGACGCTGAAAGCCTATCTATACCTCTTAGTAACTCTTGAAACAGACTCCAATTGCATGTGCCATATGCCTGATGAGAACGTGGCTGCGGCAAACCGCTTTCTGAAAACCAGTCGAGTAGGTACAATCGGTGGTCAGAGCCCATGATTTCTAACTGCTAACTGTCATAGTGGAATTTATCTGGGTGTGAACAATCAACTACAGTTGAGGTTGACTTGTACCGTATTACCTGGACGGATTCATATTTTTTGTAGGTACTGCAGGTTGCATTCCCGAGTTCTACAGCGGTTTTAATTCGCCTTTGAAGTCTTGAAGTCTAGCAAAGCCAGAAACCCGATAAATAGAAGCAGTGTATATAGTCGGCTATATCAGCTGCACGAGCTTCAAAAGACGGATCCACCCAGATAATACGGTATATGCCCGGTACCGTGGAAGTCGTGGTGTCGGCGCCACCAATCAAGTAGCATCGGTGGGTCTTACAGAGATAACTACTTCGAAAGTGTACTTTTCAGCCCTGGTACCAAGCCTGTATCATAGGCGCGTCGCAGCCATTGTCATGCCCAACCGGGAAACTCCATCTTTACTACCGCTTTCGTCTGTAACCTTTGAATGGGCAGTAGTGTCGACTTAGCGAATCATCAATTGCAGTATCTCTCCTAGTTATATTCGATTCCGGCTCTGTTTTTGCGAGAAGAGTATACTCTACATGTTGGGGGCTGTGACGCATAGTGTACATATATGCTCAGCCGCAGATAGGGTGAAGTTCCATGGTGGTTTTTGACATAGACAAGGCTAGCCAACCACCAAAGTAACTAGAGTCATATGTTGTCTGCGTCTAAGAACGGCATAGAAGAGGACAATATATAGAACTCAATATTGCTTTTTGTTGTGAGCACATATATCTTCTTCTTCCGCTCTCGAGCTCTCTAGCCAACTTGCTACTATTTCTTCATAACCGAACCACACATACCTGGAACACCCCGACAAGCACCCAAAAGAGGATAACTACACGTACCTTTCAATGAAGACAACAATCATACTGGATCTTCGACTCTTCCCTCTCCTACTTTTATTCATTTCTTCTACTGATTGTACTTCCTTCGCTGAAGCACCCGGATACAACGACCTTCAAGGTTATGCACGCGGTTGCATCGAAGGGAGATAGAGTAGGATACACATATGGTCAAAGACGTATCCGATTGCTAGGCTATGAAATGCATTTGTGCGCCTGAAGTGATGCTAAGAAGGTGTTGCCCTAGCTGAAGACCTGCGTTAGCTCTAATTCGGACGATATTTTGCGTGGATGCAGGGAGGATATCCACCAAGTGCCTCTTGCGGAGGAAGTTGATGCGAATCAGCAGGATTTGATCTCACAAACTAAAGAGACGATCCAGCGACACTTAATCGCCGCCACTATCACTTTCGCGGCTAGTCATATGGCTGCGGGTGGGTTTTGTCCAAACCTTTGGATATTTACCCTTCTCTTGGGTATTGCTATTCCTCCTTTCATATTCGCTATCATCGTTGACCTGTCCATCGTTACCCGCAACCACCGATATATTGGCATTCATCGAAATATCTGCCCCTTTTCTCCATTGGTTCAATAACTTTCTCGTATATGGTTGGATATTGGCTTAGTGCAGCGAACCCTCTGGTGCATTTTCTGCTTATTATACAACTAATGCTGCAGATTTGTTTTTTGTTTATGAATATTTCATTTTGCTATTTGTTTTAAGTCAAATGTTTAGCATTAATGAATGTTTGAGAGAAAGAAGAATTTGGCCCATCATAATGTACATTTTGTTCGAATTGATAACCACGAGTGATGTTTCATGTCGCGTAGTTGCGGGTTGTCCGCTTACCCATTGGTGGGAAAGCTTGAGTTAAAGTACGCCAAACCACATCCCTCCAGAGTACCTGATATATCACTGTGCATCACTACCGGGCGTTCTGGAGGTTTCAAATAGTACGTTGTAAATACATACACACTTAAACCCGCCGGTGTACTCGTTGAAAAATTGACCCTGCTGAACCATATCACTATCTAGGTAATCTCAAGAGGAAACAATTATACCTTACATCTATTCGAGAATGAATTCGAAAATATGACCAACTTAAACAATTTCCGTAACTGCACCTACACCCCTCCGTTGGCCCCGCGGACCGTCCCCCTTCCGCGGCTGGGACGAACTCCTGGCAAAAATCATTATCGGAGTTATAACCCCGAAGCTGAGGACAGCCACAAGGCCCAAGTATAATGCCGCCTCCTTAACATCATGTCGTATCAGCATTCACTCGCAATCCAGTAAGTGTACGGTGCATGTGTAAGTACCTTCTGAATTACCGTGTACACACCCTTGCCCAACGGTTCCAGTATATAAATCAAACAACCTACAAAATACAAGGAACCACTGATATAGACCATAATAAACGGATGTTCCAGCTCCCACAACGCACCGAGCTTCCTATTTAAGCCTCGTTCAAACTCCTTGGAAACCCGACGGAGCTGGCTCTCCATGGTCCCAATTGCGGTGATACAGAGGTACACGGAAATGATGCTGGCGTGGAGAGCAACATACCGGAATGCTGAAACCGTCCATGGGGTAGAACCGATCCGTGGCAATGAAAAACTGGTAACCACTACAGCGGCGAGAAGGGAGCCCTGGTTGTATTGTTGGAAAAGCACCCAGAAGTTAAGTGGGGGGGACGAATAAGGTGCTTACAGTTACCGCGATTGCTTGTATATATGCGTTCCTCTGCTGCAAATACCACTTCGGGATTTTTTTATCTCCAAGGTCCCTCAGAGCGGCATACGATTGCTGAGCATTTTCGCGGTTGACGAGAAGGAGCAGATAAATATTCCAAGGCAAGTTTTCGTATGAGTACAATCTGGAGATCTCTTGAGCACGAAGCTTAGTAGTATTCCTAGTTGTAGGCGATGGAGGAGAAACTTCAGGAGAAGTCTCGTTTGTCTGGGTTTGACTGTTGGCTGTCGTGGACGATGGAGAAGAAACCTCAGGAGAAGTCTCTTCTGTCTGGGGTTGACTGTGGATTCCCATGATACTTGGTGTAGAGTGCAAATTCGGATAGTTGTGTGTACCGGTAGCCCCTGATATTGAGCAGTTACCTAGGAGATACTTATACAAATTACCCTTTTGATTGCATAAGGCTAAGCTTATATGGAAACGCATGAATTATCTAATTTCAACTATGTGATTATCGTTCGGGTGAATAATGAGCTGGCCATGAGACGATAGCTAACCCGAAATCCCAATCCGACCAACATCTGTCACCGTTTGCACGTTACCTGGTAGAATTGTGGATGGCCATGACACAGCCTACACAAAATGGCGCAGCCAAAATCGTAGCAAACACGATCAGTAGATTTTAGTAGGTTGTTCCACTCCTATTGGCCCGTCTATAACTCCATCCACCATTCATATAATCTACCTAATCCAACCCCAGACTTTTGTATTACGTGTACCTTGCACTGCCTGCCTGCAAGGCTTGGAGAGGCCTCTTCCCATACTCTGAATTAAAGATGCTTCACATCTGATATCAACTGTCAATTATGCTTACTTTGACGCTTGAAATCAGATGGCAATTCAGCAGAGCCGGAAATCAAGCAAATGAGAGCAATATATTCGGCCCCCTATACAACCTGAACATGCTATAAAATCAACGAGCTGGACCAACGTATATTCTAGTCGGAGAAAGTAAGGTGGCGGAGCTGTGAGCAGCAGATAACGAAGAGCAAGAGGAAGGGGAAAGGGACTCTAGTTCTGCAAATATATTAAAGTAATCGACGGTGTGCGCCTTGAGGAACGATATGGATTTCTTTGGCCAGTACTCAAGTAAGAAGATCTTACCCTCGAGATTTCGGGTAGAATGGATAGGTTCAAACTTTAACACGAGATATGTGGGCAACAGTTCAGCCTTAGGCCTTATTTAAGACTATATAGGATACAACAATCCAAGGTGACGTCAAAGAATATGAATCTGCGAATGATAATTCGTGATGACGAGTAATATAACGTGTTTAGGCTAACTTGGACGAGAAGCTTGTTCTAGGAAGACGGATACCCCAAAGTCTAACTCGTTTCCATTGCCCTTTACCACTAGAGGTTTGAAAGGCTTTACCGAACGTATAATTGCGCACGCCCAAAGAAACCACAGAACGACCGTGTCTCGAAGACGTTTAGCGTCTAGAGTAGCCTAGTATTTGGAGCCGAGATCGTCGAAAGCGACGCATGCACTTCAGCCCGACTCAATGCCCAAAGTGTCCCCCCGGAAGTGACCTGGACTATCCGTCCTACTACTTATCGTCCACGATACGCTCGCCATAGCCAAAAAAGTTTGTTCACATAATGTTACTGTATTTCCTCAAGTTCACATATGCATGCTATGGAATAAGTATACATCTGCCTCTGCCTTGCAATTTGTGTCGTGATTTAAAGGCTCCGTTTTCTTATAACAATCCCAAAGGCTGGACGCATTGATGTAGGTAAAATACTCTACTGGAGGCATTATCGAGCGCTTGAAAGTAATACTCTCTCAAGTCGCTGTTACTAACTGGGGAGATATCCGGTCCATTCTTGAAGCCCCTTTAGCCCCCAATGTTATTTGAATTCCGTTAGGATGTCTTGGGCAACTCCCAAAATCACGGTGTATTTAGACGTCGTTACGTGTGGTGTGGAAACCGAGGATGTGAAGCATGAACCATCCGTCAAATTGCAGAACCGAAGATCTGCATTCTCGGAAACTCCGCTATGGTAAGAATCCGTCTGCGTTTAGGCAGCAGAGTCGGCGAACCGAAGTTCCCGGGTTGTCGCAGGTAATATACTACTTTGTTGTGTACGGTATCAAACACCCACCATGGTGTTGTATCATGTCTGCCCATAAGTAGCACTATCGAATATCCTCCGCGGCCCGAGTCGTTGTTCTTCCGTTTCCAAAGCCCCGTTCCTCTATTCATGCCACGAATGCAACTACCGCAACTAGAATATCATACCTGCACCACAAACATAATGTCTAAGTATAAAACTACGGCTTTTACATCACTGACATAATGTCGCTGCCTTTCGTTCAAGAATTGGGTCAACACATACATAGGTAACTTCCGAAGAACACAGTTTCCAAACAATAGCCCGCCTCGTAGAATCATGTCGAAATCCCGAACAAGTAGTACAATATCTGGGCAAACCACGTCTCCGTTCTCTCTGCAATTTTCTCCTTCATCCGTAACAATATCATACCAAGAATCACGCCTAATAAAACCGCCGCCCCCGCGATGCCAATTATAAGGCCCAAGTACAACGCTGCCGCCTTCACATATGTCGCATCAGTCTTCATCCTTAGTATAGTAAGAAGACGTTCATACATACCTTCTAAGTCCCTGTCCATACGCCCTTGCCCAATGGCGCCAGTATGTAAATCCAACCCCCCATGAGATATAGAACACCACTAGCACTAATCATAATAAACGCTTGCTCCAGCTCCAACAATGCGATGAGTGTCCGGACTCTGTCTTGATTGAACCACCTGGACGCTCGGCGGAGTTTGCTTTCCATAACTGAAATCTCGTCGACACAGACGTATACGGAAAGTATGCTGGTATGGAGAGCGGCCCACCATAATGCTGAAACGGGCCATGGCGCAGACTCGATATGTGGAAAAGAAAAACTAGTAGCCACTACAGCGGCAAGAAGGGACCCCTGAGTATATTGTTGGAAAAAATACCCAGAGGTAGGGGTGCGGATAAAGCACGTACAGTTATCGCGATGGTTTGTGTGTATGCCATCCTCTGCCGCATAAACCAAGGCGGGATTTCTTGGTCATCTTCAAGTCTCTTCAGAGTGGCATACAATTGCTGGGTCTTTTCACGGTGGATGAAAACCCGCGGGCCTGGGGGGAAACCCCAGAACTGGTGTTCGTATAACCTGGAGATATTGATCTGGGTGCAGAGTTCAGTATTATTCCTAGCTACGGACGAAGGAGGGGGAAACAACAGAACTCCTTTCTACTTTGGGTGAGCTGTTGGCGGCCATGGTTCTCAGTGAGGATATGACTTTGGGCCCTGGTGTTAAGTACGGAGATCCGATATACGATATGCGATGAGTTCAGATTTGTTAAGTACTGTACTAGTACATGGCGGGTGCTTCCATATACATGTACTAGATGTTCTTTTTTAGCCCGTTTTCACCGGGCGAGTTCGTGTGGTGAAAAAGTCTGGGCACGAGAGCACATGGGCTGGTGTGGAAGCACTCGATTGTCTGAGTTTCAGCCATATACCACAAGCTGCACATTCTCCTCGTATCATAACTCGGTTCTAGGGTCTGGAGTATAAATAGCATAAGCCACCGCCATATAATGTTACTGTTCTTCACGAAGTTCCTTATGCTTGCTGTGGAATACACCTAGATACTGGGTAACCCGCTTGCAATTTATGCCACGATATAGAGATCTCGTTTTCCTGTTAGATATATAGAGGCCCAGTCTGGACACATTAATATACCCTACTGGAGGCAATATCGAACGCTTCAAATTGATCTCTATGAATAAAATTCTTCTTTGATCGATGTTACCAAAAGGGGAGGCAGCAGTAAGAAGGATCTTTTGCTAGAAGAAATATCATCAAGTGTCCGAATTTGCGAACTGGTTCGGATTTGAATTCACTTTTTTCTCTGAATGATTTCTCTTTCAAGACGTCTTGTATAGGCACTGGCTATACCGTATCTGTGAGCGATTAATAAAAGTTAAGATACGCCAGCATACTTCCTGTCCGATTTTCGGGAATTTCTGAGAACACCTGGCAAAGTTGACTGGGTCAAACGCATTCACACACCCGCTTTCATGATATCTCACCAGCATATACACACTATTTCTCCCTCTTCTCTCCTTTACCACCCGGGCCTCCATTCTAAACTCGCTGGGCCAACAAGATTTACAGCAGCAGAAAAACACAATCCAACCTCCCATAAACGCCCAGTAACGACGGAAATGAAAAACCAACATAGCAACGCACTCCCCACCCTCCCAAAATCTACAGAGAAAAGATGCAGGCAAAAAAGTATAGCATTACATAGTCTTCTAAATGAGGCATCGAATCCATAGGAACGAGGAAGTAAGTCTCAAGTAGTGGTAACGATGCTACCTAATCAAGTGCAATCGGATTCTCCCTACCACCCTCTCCGGGTCTGGTTCGGTTCGGCGGGCCACTACCACCCCAGGCGCCCCCCCTGCGACCTCCCCTGTTCCTCAACCTCTCAAACGCATCCTCAGAATCATCCTCGGCTTGTTTATTGCCCCTTCTCCTGCCCTCCGCACGCCGTCTGCTTCGACTAGATCCGCGTTCACTGCCGTTGCTCCTAGTCGGCGGCGGTGGTGGCGGCGGCAGCGGTGGCGGCGGCGGCGGCGGCGGTGGGAGAGAATGGCGAGGAGGCGGAAGAGGGGGTGGAGGTCCTGGTGGTAACGGTGGAAATAGCATACGTGGCGGAGGCGGTGGCACTGTCTCTCCGGGCGCCAACACCCTCAGATCCTGCTCGTCACCCACACGCTCAATATAAACACGTCTCAGACGTTCGCGATGTTTTTCCATCCCCCTATAATCGCCACCAATGACCAGCCCCAATAACGAGCGTCCCCTTCTCTGATCAAAATCCATCATCTCAAGGATTCCCATCTGCTTGACGAGTGCATCATGCGCCTCTCCAAAGCACGCGAACACCATCTTGATAAGATACGACGATTTCGAAATGATGTTTTCCGTGTTGTTGGGGTCCTGGATTACTAGTAGTTGTTCATCCTGCGGCTTTGGATTTACAGGAAGTGGGCAGAGTTCATCTTTCCTAAAGTATCCTGGCTTGTAGTCATCCACACGGATGGCAACGCGTTTGGTGTTGAAGCGTTTTCCGTAGAGCTCTAAAAACTCAAGGAGGGTGATGCCGAGGTTGCTGGAAGGGTTTACCTCGCCGCTAGCGACGGAGGGAAGCTGCTGGAAAAGGGAGACAAGGAGACAGCACAGCGTGAAGGAACCTACTCCACCGTGGTAGACTTCATTCAAACTCCTTATGGCGAGAAAGTGCTTCACAAGTGTAAGCAGAATTGGAAGGCAAGGATATTCCTCACGCCAGTGCTTAAAGGTTTCGTTTGCTACCAATCCGGATTTATTTTCGAACGAAACATCGACGTGCAAACCAGTAGCTTCATCAATATATTTCACGAGGGGGACCTTTGCGCCTGCAACGGGCTGTACACTACCACGCTCGCAGATACCTGCTTGCTTGATAGCGTTTGACACCTGAAAAAGGCGTTGCCTGCTATCGTACTTGGTTCTGTTGTTGACAACATAATCCTTGGACACAATGACAAGATCCACATCGGAGGTGGGTAGGTATAGGTCGGCCGCAAAGGAGCCAAATACACGTACGTCCGTATCTGGCCACAAACGATTTATCGTATTGCGAATACGCTGGACAACATATTGGCGAACTGCATGCTCGTATGGCCTTGGCTTGATGTATTCGACAAAGTCGATGATTTCCATGTGAAGCCTGTAACAAAACACCTATGAGCAACTGCATTGTTGGGACGGAATATCAAGTATCCATACCACATGGTCATTTTTAGCGTCCTCGAGTGATCTTTAGCTGTTTGGGTCCACGGAATATGATTAATGCCTGGTTTTGGTCGTAACTCCCATTTGATATTGCCGTCAACCTTCTGACTGTTCCTAGAAATCTCATCATATTTCCTCTTTCTGTTCTTCGGAATATCAGGATGAAAATCTTGAGCCTGACCTGTGGCAACATTCAACGATTCAGGATCATAATCATCCTCATCATTAGATCTCGAATCGCTATCACGCCCTCTCCTCCTCTTTCTAAGATCATTGCGTGTCCTATTGTCTGGTCCTGGGGGTGGAGGTAGTTTTCCAGCCCTTGACAGCGGACCCATACCCGGCGGGCCTTCATCTATGGGGTTCTTAGGAACGTAAACTCCATGGATCTGTTCCTTGTGCGAAAACGGCCTGTCCGGGGGAAGTTCTAGAGGTTTCTTGGTACTATCATTCAACCTCCGCATCTTCCTATGGTCTTCATGATCACTCTCTAAACTTGACTTTTCGTCTCCAAAGTCCAACGAGATGAAATCGTCATTTGCGGCGACGCGGTCCTTCTGTATTGTTTTGTCTGCGGCCGCCTTGGCTTTTGCTTGTCGGATCATGGTGATAACATCCACGCGCTGCTTGTCAGCCTCCACAATTTCCTTGCCTTCGGTTACTTCTAGCTTCTCCGCGCCATTAACAACTGCTACAGGAGTCGGTTCGACAGTCGAAGTGGTACCCTCCGTGTTCTCCGCTGTAGTAGCTGCTACCGGGTCGGTTGTGGCCGTGGGTTTCGCGGTGGATACCGTCTCCCTCTCACCTTCCTGGTCGTTCATCTCCATTGGCTCGCCTTCTTCCGCCTCATTTTTCTCTTGTGTCTCCTCTTTTTCCCACTTGCTAGTAACCATGCCAGGTAATAACTCGGGTGTCTTCTCCCTGTAGTCGAAACTCAGGATGGGGCGATCGTACGCCGGGGGAGGAACAAAGGGCCTTTTCTTAAAAGGCGCTCCGCCTCTTTCTCCGCGGTCGCGACCGCCCCTGGCGGCTCGCGGGCCTGATGGGCGATAGCTGTTCCTATCTCTATCTCTACCCCTATCTCTACCTCCATACCTATCTGACTCACGCGGGGGTCTTGATGGAAGATGTCTCTGGTGTTCAAACTGGAATTCCTGGTCGCGATAGCGAGAATTCGAGTTGCCAGTGAAGCCACGAGGAGAGCGCGAGCGAGAGCGCGATCGTTGACGGGGGCGGTAAGAGTCGCCTGTGCCTGTGCGCGAGGCCATAATTGTAGAGCGCGTGCTGCGCAGGAAGTTCTTTAGTTTGCGGGTTTTGGCTGTTCTTTTCAGGGAGTGAGGAAACAGGTAGAGGTGTCGCTGAGTCGCGACACGGTAAGCGAAAAAGTCGGAAATAAGTACCGTATGACGCTAGCTATTTGCAGTAGATCTTATCGTATCGATCGCTCTCACATATTGAGGCGTGCTGGCGATTTTGAGGCGTTGCATATACGTAACATTGGAGGATTGCTTACCAACATCATGATCCTGCGAAACTCTACACCTCGGTGTCATACTACTTTCGATCCCACCAAGTCACGTTCATCTCGTTACTGTATGACTTGCATTCACACCCGTGAGGGCGATCTTACCTCGTGCCGACTCTCCTGCACCCAGACAAGGTAAGTGCGCACACGGCCCGCCACTAACAGCGCAGGCAACGAGGCTGGTCACCATCACCCTTCCCACCCTTCTCCAAAACCCATCTCGAAAGTAAGCTGCCAATTTTCATCTTTACGTCTCTTTTTTTCCTTAGTTTTGCAATTCGACAAATTCGGCTCCGTTTGTATCATGAGTCCGAGCCCACGATCCAGACCATCAAAGTTGATCCGTCCTGAAGCTCATCCGCTCCATTGTGTCTAGGTTCTTGGATACCAGAGCCCAGGAAAGGCCAGAAGCCGCCAGCTTTGAATACGATTCCATCCTATATTTTGATGACGAACTTTGTTGAAGAGCGTCGTCCATATAAATTTATTAATCATACTATCAGGTCTAACCTTGGGGATCCGCACGCGGTCGTAACCCTACAATTGTATTCATAGAGCCTATCAGATACGAACGTCGTCCAGCCCACACTATCGAAAGTTATACGGAGATAGATCACCCGAGGCTCGCCAATACCGAACGAAGAAACACAAATTATTCCGGCGATCGCCCATGCGCCGGAAATGTACCTCCTGACGGCCCAGCAGGGTCTGCTTTTGATGATTAGTAGGAGTATGTTCAGTAGACTAAGCAGGATAACCGCAGCTGGGAATCCTCCGCTCGAAATGTTTGGAACGGACCCTTCTGTCGGCAGCGACCTGGCTAACACGGCAAATACTATGTTACAAGCGAGACTGAATGTCGAATTACCAGTCATGGAGGCTATCCAAGTACTATACCAATGCATACGGGCTCAAGTCGTGATGATTGGATTGACCAGGATAACCGACGACCCACTGAGGACGAAAGTACGGAATATAATGCGAGCTAGAATGCAGACGGCCGTAGTGTGGCTAGAAGGGTAGTATTACTTCGGCCTGGGAACGATCAGCCAGACATCGATAACGGGCATTCGCATATGTTGCGAGACGTTCTGCGAATGTGCGCTGATTCAACTTCTCCTGAAGAATCAGGCCTTGTCCTCCCTAGAAATGTCTCAGACGCACATATTGACAATATTTCAACAAGTGTATTGCACCAGCAGCGTGAACCCACCTTTGAAGATCGCATAAGCTTGTCCGCCATGCATACAGAGGATCAAGGTTCTTTATCCCCACCTACGGGCGGTACAGGGCATCCTCTGCAGGGTCGTGGAGGGCAGTGTTCCTAAGCGGCCTCCATTTGAAAAGCCTACGCCGCAAAAGACTTGGCGGCCGGCCGAGCCTGGCTGCTTAGGAACACTGGTGGAGGGTGGGAAGAATGGATTCACGAAACGCGTGGCTTCACGGACTCTGGGGTGTGGTTGGGAAGAGTGGCCATCTATCGTTACTTCAAGAGGGTTGACTGATTTCGAAGAACTCATTTGTTTACTGAGGGACGTTATTAATCATCAGTAGGTAGATAAGACTCTGCATTTTGATAGCCTGGGCACAGGAGGTCTTGCAGAAAGAGAGGAAGGTACAAATCATGAAATGAGGTTTCCTTCCGACACTCGGTATGGGTCAGCAGAACTCTTGGTGTAGGCGCTTGATTTCAGTTTTGTGTGAACATTTCAATGTTAGCAGAGTTTCCGATGATGTATAATGAGTGCATGCGGTGGTTTAAGCATGGATAGTCTATCCTTAGTAACTTGGTTTCTTTATTGATATCTGCACTGCGTATTTTTCGCTGGACTATGGTCTACGAGAAACTATATACTTATCAATGTACTGTCCCTTTCATGAAACTGTACGATAGTCTCCACTTGTGGACGCAATGCTTGGTTCCACTTCCAGTCACCAAAGTGATTCGATGTCCACTGTCATTCAGTTAGGCTTGTCAACGGGCCCTGTCAGCAAGAGGACCTCTAGTTCTTAGCAACTGATTGATTGTGGAGATCAAAGATCAAAAACTATATAGTTTTCGGTTCTTCTGTTCCAGACGCTACGCAGAAGACCCGGCAAGGCATACCTTTACATCTACAACCAGTTCTTCGAAATTACCATACAAGTACATACGCATCTGTATATGAACATATGCTGACATATGCTCCAGAAATTAAAAAGAGAATGGGAATTATTGTATGGCAGTTTATTTCCGCCAAAATACCCGTGTCCGTGAACAAAGTCTGAATTTTACAATATGCCCAGTTACTACTATTAAAATAAGACTTTATCCACGGGGTTGTGAGATAGTGCACAAGGACATTGGACGGGGTCGTTGAATGGGGTCGTGGGATAGAGTACAAGGTCGTGGACACAGTTGGGATTCAGAACTTGTCCCATACTAACCCAGAATGACCCACTGTCATGACCCCGTGATGTTAGTCTCGTACTGCTGCTAGCAGTCCGAGACTACCGTGATGTAGAGTACGCGCTATTTCCCCATTTGATAATAACAGTACGCTAGAATTGATTTTTATTATTTCCTAATTAGGAAGTAAAGCTGCCCAAACGTGTGGCAAACTCACAGAAGAAAGTTATTTCGGCTTTAGTCGAAGGTCGCTCTCGTGCCTAGAACTTCCACTTTGCAAAACCTTATGTATGTATCTTAGAGTAATATCGAGATCCAACCATTCACGTTCCCTTATATTAAATGTAAATTGTGCAAAAGATGTGTACTCCCTCCTCCTCCATGTTCTCCACCTCCTCCACCTCCTCGCATAAGTAGGTTGTTGGGTGGTGAAACTCAGGCCACGCACCTATCAGGCTGTACGTGCACATTTGAAATAGGTATGTACCGTCCTATTGTTCGAATACATGGCGGTGGCTTGCGTTCAATGAGTTGCGGTTGGGGAGACTCGATAGACGCTGGCTTCTAGTGTTGTTTCATGGCTTGTTGCCATGCTTCGAATGGAAGTCCCATCCTTCGGATCGTAATGGGGTCTTTTAATGGCCTCGAATCAGGCTCTCAATTGCACTAAGATGAAAATGGAAGTGACAAAAAGGGAATAGTGTTACAAGGGAATGGAGTTGTGAGAGAGTCTAGAGACATTGCTCAACACAAAGTTCATAGGTCAACCCAGTGAAAATTTCAACACCACAGGTTTGAGCTGGGTTTGCATGGAAAGAAGGGTTTAGGGTAAAGGAAATACTGTTTATATGGGGTACTAAGTGAGTCTGGCAAAATTTGTGGTGTAAAGTGAATGAGAGTGACTGGGTCAAACTGGCAATGATCTGGATTAAGGCTGCAGTGAGTGTCCATGTGGTGGAATTCTTTAAAAAAGCTCGGCATTGACTCAGGTAGGGGTAAACTAATACCCCCCAAAGCTCAGCTCTCTAGAGGTAATTTCAATTTTTGGTGGAGTGATGTCTCTAGGCCCTTTCTCCTCACTTTTCTTCTTGATCTCAATTTGGATTAGACTCAACATTTCGGTTAGTGTCAAATCACGTGAGACCAAGGGCGAGGCCAGTCTTTTAAGGCCGAGACTGCTGTAAGCAAGAGGATTTCGTCTGCAACTCGCTGAAAAAGATATTCTCATGCATAGTACATACGATTAGCCTTCTCGTAAACCAGACTTTGTCTCACTCGTAAGTTCGCTCGGCACCACCGATGTGCATCTCCCAATCCATCCCTCGGGATCATACTGCACACGTTACGGGATCATCTTACACAAGAAGAGTCATCGCCACTGGTTTCCTTGTTCCAGGCACAAGTCACGATGCCGCGCGTAATCGGTCTAAATTAGGCATAAAGCCCTCTCAACTGCCTACTCTGTGTCCACACAAACCTGGCCAGAGGCGAAAAATTATGATGCCGTCGCCAAGCGTCAAAAAAAACACCTCGGAAGAGCAGACTCTTAGAAGCGAAAATAGAGTTGCAACATAGTGAAGAGGAATATGGGACAAAGATTCTTATAATTTTCCTGGATAGAAGAATGCACAGATTATATTACAAAGAACCAGAGAAAGGTCCAAAGAAAGGTCACAACTCTCGTGATCACTGTTCCAGATGTTAGAACCACCCGCCACCAATGAGCTAGCCCCACCATTCTCCTCGACGAATGCTTGCTAAGATGATGAAAATGAAAACCTTGTGGCTGGTGAGGACTGGAATTGCAGACATCAAGATGCAGATCGGCAATGTCAGATCGACTGGATTACGTTCGTAAATTACGACGATCCATACTCATACTAATCCGCATTTTGGATGCTGATGAGGAGACTGCTGGGAAATCGGTTTAGTACACCGCCTTGTTGGGTCATGATCGAAGTTCATCTGATCATCGACCCATTTGAGAAGAAGCCGGTGGTAAATCTGGCATGAAGTCTTGTCGGAATATGCATAAATAATCAAATCCTATGAAGTCTGCATATCTCGCGCAGTAAGTAGCAAGAAGAGCGGTCAGTTGCGGAGGAGACTCCGTCTCAAAAAGTAAGGCTTTCCATGCACTATTATTCCAAGAACTTGGGCAAGCACAAACTTGAGATATGACCAACCATATTAAGTGCGGGGAACAGCTTTCCTTCAGCCCACCACACAACGTAGACTATGCACAAGAGTAATGGATAAATAAACAAAGAGATAAGACAACCTGTTTCTCGTCTCAGAGGCATAACAGTACCAAATCGACCACAAGGCTTCGAATCGAACGGCAACTGGTGTGAGCATTACACCTTCCTCAGGCATCAGGTTCGTTCCTACCGGGCGGGGTACAAGCTTTTGCTGCAGCACTACCAGATAGATTGAATACATGCCGGACGACCGCGATGTTTCTTTGGCGGACAAACCCCACGCCAGGGTACATTGATTCCGAGAATCCCGGGTAAGTGAATTCTGGGAAGCCAAATATTGACACAACTGCCGAATGCTGCCCCACTGAACTCCAAGTCGTCTATGGCGGGTACGAAGGTCGAGTCGTCCGATCCAGTTAGTCTCGTTTCCAGCCACTCGCGGGGGAACGAGACTGTGATCCAGTGCCTTATCTTGGTGGACCCTTGATGAATCCAACACCAACTCGGGTACTGCAGAGGCCAAAAAGTAGGCGTCATCCGTGCTTGCCATGCTAATCGGCGGCGTGCTCCTAGTCAGGGACTCAGGTAGGTAGCAAATCGGGAAATTATAGAATCAAATGCCTTGTGCCTTGTTTTCAAGGGTCAGTTAACCAATCCACACTGGAGAACCCGTCTCGATTCTTAGGCGCCATGAACAAAAAGTTGACAGTTGTACACAGCTTGGCGGGAATAAATAACTGAGACTGGTCTGAGAAGGCTTCCAGGTAGAGTAATAGGTTTGAGGTTGAAAACAACACTGGCACTGAGTCTCAGCCGTATCCGACGGGTTATGGTAGGAGTGCTTTGTGCTTCATTTGTCAGTTTAAGTCGTAGTGGAGTGCTAAGACCGAAGATGGGTGGTTCTTGCCTTGTTCTTAGTCCAAGGTTGTACACGCCAAACAAGCGAGGAGGGGTCCCTTGTCAAAAAAAGCAAGCTTGTAGCGTGTTGGGAGGGGTTCGATTCCAAGGCTGCAATAGAAGCTCATCCTAAATAGCACTTTCCGCGAAAACAACTCTATGATTATTTAGCAACAAAGCTTGGTTCGTAGGATAGTCGCATGATTCCCCTGCTCGGATATAATAGAGGATTCTAGAAATAGGTTAGGAAGAAATCTATCATATCGTCGGTCGCTTTTGTTTTTGTGCATCCGCACAAATTGCTCGTCGACGTCAATGTGACCCCACCGCAACCAGCAAGGGGGGCAAAGTGTAGTGATGGCCGCTAAATCCGGTTCCCAACTGTCATCTATAAAGAGGACCCTCTTCTTCCTTCTATCCTACCTATCGTCAACGACTTCGAGCCTCACAATCAACTTCACACAACTTCACACAACTTCACAAACACTTTCAAACAAAACCCCCCTTCAACCAACCACCACCAATCATGTCTGGATGCGGATGTTCCGGTGCTTCTACCTGCAACTGCGGTGATAGCTGCACTTGTGCTTCCTGCGGAGTATGTTGCCTCTTCCCACCGATGCTTTGGTGTGGTGTTGTTGGAAGCTTGTACTAACGAGACCAGAAATAAATTCGATTTTGTTACTCGACGGCATTCCTTACCGCCGCGCCTCCATTGTCGTTTTCCTCTTCTCGTCTTGTTCAATTTTGATGCGTTCGATTGCAGCAATGTTTTTGAGTATGGGTAGCAGTGCGGTGGTGGGATAATAAGATTCCTCAGTGTGGAAGTGGGAGGAAACCTAGGGTTGTTTTCTGCTCTTGTCGATTTGTCGGTCTTGTTAATACTTGCCGCTCTTTTTCATGCCGTCGGATGAATCAATGCTTAGTTAAAGAAACCTCTCGTTGTCTGGTGATTCCACATGGTGACTACTGCACGGTGTTCAGAATTCAAAGTAATCCACCCTACTTCTAGTACAGCAAATGATCCTCTCCAGAGACTACCTTATGGTGGTGATACCACATTATTGCAATTATAGCTAAATGTGTGCGGGGAACGATGCTGTTTTTCTGAGGAGAGCAACGTGGTGATGGATGTTTGAAAAGGATGTTGCAACCGAACAATGTCGACTTAATGAGGTCCTAAGGTAAAATAGATGTAACAGTACTCGACCACGCGGTGTTGTTTCTGTGTGCCATTGGCTTCTGCCTATAAACTCAGCACCAGAAACATCACTTGGGGGATGAAGGGTACTTACCTTAAACCACCACCACAACAAGCACCAAACTACCCCCCTCTCCCGTTCTTCATGGGCTGCTGCCAGCCTTATAAAACACCAACCTGAGGTCTTGCGGCATTTCTTCGTAGCCACTTTATATGCAGGGTCCAATCTATCTATGTGTCCCTTGATGGACACGATCTTCCATTATTGTCTTTCCGGTTGACGCAATGCGGATATTTCTCCGCAAAAGCGTCACCGGCACGTCCTTTCTAAACCGGTGATGACGACAAGCGGGGTTGGTGTTAGGAAGATGTAATTTAAGCTTTCCAAGCTAATGTAAGATCTATACAAGCGTTCCTACTTGACGGTTTCTGTCACCAACGTGCTCACATGAGTAGTCCTCTCACCAACGAAAAGTGCACACACTGCAAATGGTGCAAGCCGATTCGATTCGCACGCAATCACGTTCCTCAATACATCCGCAAAGCACAAAGCATCACCCGCGTTCTATTTTGCAAAATAAAATAACCACAACAAAAAAGATTCCCTTCACAGTCTTAATTTAACCAGCCTGATACAATGCCAGAGCAACGACATGCGGCAGCACCAATGACACATTGGCCGGAGTAACATAGAGATCGGTATCCGTCAACGCTACAAAGACCGTTCCATTCACTATCGGATTGAGCGGGCTGAAGAGATCACCTGAGGGCTGAACGGCCTTCGCGGTGTTGTTGTCCCCAATGTCATATAGCGGCGTGTATGTGACGTTCAACTGGTTGAACCAGGCAGCAAACTTGGGCGCACCGGCAGTGGTGTTGGTGATATACGAGCCATTGGGACCAACAGCATGGCCGGGTCCTTCATAAAGGAAGTGGACCTCACGGCCTGCCTCTGAGAGTGGAGGGCGGTTGTGGGTGATAGCTGGGCCATATCTGGGATCCGTTCCGTTGGGATTATTTTGGATAAAGAGCGGGGGGAAGTTCTGCCACGGGAGTCTGGGAGTCTCGGGACCGCAGCCTTTGATGTAGGGGGCGAGGAGTGACCAAGCAAAGGATTGTGGCACACCTACTTCGAACCATACTGGCATCGGGAAGAGGCCCTCGAACTGTGGTGTTCAAGGTTAGTAAATGCTCTTGGAGGTAATGCTAATCAACATACCTGACGGAAGATCATCTGCTGACGGGCTTCGGTGGTGATAGACTGCAAAAGCAACTGTGCAGCCGGCCTCGAGTCTAGGTGGGGCAAGAACCCATAAACACCAGACTCACCCCATCTAGTTAACTTTTGACAGAAATCGATGTATTCCGGGACTGTTTCAAAAGGATATTGGTATTCACATTGTCGTGGTGCCTGCGGTCCCAATATGTTTGAAATGAGAGTAGCATGACCTACAGAATAACTCGTAAGATATGATCTGGGAAGATCTCAAATGGACGAATAAACATACCGACTTCCTGTTCAGCCATGAACTCTATCAAAGACCGATCATCTTCCGTCAACCCTGCATCCTGAAAATCTGCGACGGAGAATCGTCGAAGTCCTTCTTGGAATAGATCAAGCTCGATCCATTCCTGATACAACGCTAGGGACAATGAGTGCCAGTCGAAATCGCTAAAGGCCTGGTAAACCGGAATGTCTGTTGGACTCGTGCCATTTCCCCCAGCGGGCACATATGGCATAGGCTCTGGCTCCGTCAAGTTGCCAGTGTTGGGATATGGATTGTGGAGTTCGGGAGGATTCCCTGAAGGAATTCTCCCTGGTGATCCGGTTACGGGTTGTGCATTGGACTCGGTCATAGTAGCCACTTGCGGAGCAGCTTGCACGGCGAGTGCGAAGAGGCCGGAGGCCTGTAGGAACGAAATGTGCATGGTAAAAAAGTCGATTGAGAAATTGTTTCCTGCAATTTGAGATGGAGCTTTTCAAACAGTAAATATGCCATTTTCGGCTAAGATATAGTTCGAAGAAGCTGTTGGTGACGACACGGTGAAGGAATTCTTGAATCGATTCTCTAAGCTTAGACCATTGATTCTAACGGAGACACCAAGCGATTCCCAACGGAAATCATCGTTCCTCGGGAATGTTTTCCTTCAGATTGGATTATTGGCATCATCCAGAGCTCCTACATCCTCAGTTTATCTTCAATCTATGGGAGATTTATATGTACACTGACTCTGATTGACTCGTCTCACTGAGGTTGGCTACTCGGAAGCGTTAAATCGTGGGGCATTTCGGGTCGACGTTCATACCTCGAAATAATTTTAGGAAGGCCTATGCATAAATGCTTTATTTTGAATGTAAGTTTATTTGCCGACAGATGAATACTCGGATGGACAGGTCTGCCTTACGCCCGAAATCAGATAGCGACAGATCGTGAAACCTTAGCTTAAGCGGAGGGGTGCACATCTGGAAGGCACGCTATGTCATGGTTGTCAAGCTTAGACTGTTTAACGGCCGATCCACATGGTTCCATCGGGCTTTATTTCCAAACTTTAACGCAGGCAACCTTATACTCTAGTCAAATTGACCTCACGATCCTGGGGTGTGGGCTGGTATGTGGCAAGATAAGTGATTGCGTCATGTATTGCGGACTGCACCCCGCAAGACCCCGATTTCCATCCCAGGATTGCGTTGCGGGGGATTCCACATCCTAGACGGCCTAAAAAAAGACCATGATCTACGAACGAAGTTGATGTCCTGTTAAACCCCAACCCACAATTTTGTTTGGATGGTAGTTTTATGGTGCCTCTCGTCATTTTGGTACCTAGTCCCCGAATAGGCGTGGGGCGTCGTCGCTCACTTCTTTTTAGGTCCCCGAATAGATATGGCGTGCACTTCTTTACGCGTCATCGAAAAGGTTTGATAGGTACCTTGACAGCACAGCAGCATTTGTCTGAGAACGGATCCGGAATGCTTTCAGATAGCACACTACAATAAGACAAAAAGGTATCAGCCTTGGAATGTGCTGTCGAACTCGAATGGATGTATCAGAACGATCGATCGTTCGGAATCTGTTGATTACGAACTTTAACGTTATAGAGAGCTCGAATGACAGAAGAAAATTGTTGTTCTAGAGCCTGAGAACTCGGTAAAGGCGTGGGGTGCGGGGTCGAGGGGCTTACATGCGATTTCGATTGACTGCTGCTGTAGTGAGGTGAGACCACGAAGCATACCAAGAAGACATCTATAAGCTGAGCTGAGGGAAGTACCTCAGTATATCTACCTGTCTTTTTGTACTGCGACCTCTATGGTCCTCTCCATGATTTGTTAACTGTCTTGCGTTACAACCTGTACGACAATTGCAACTGCAGCTGCAACACAAAATGGCGCTAAGTAAGCCCCAAAAAGCAAATACGCGCAGCCCAGGAATGCCAATGTTCCATATCCCGTGTTATCGGATTCCTTTTCGGTTGCACACCCAATGATGGTCATCGATCACCTTGCAGTGGAGGGGAAGGAGGACAACGGGGCTGAACGTGTCCATCGGTCAATTGAAGGCTCCCGCCCACCTTGTTACATTCCTCGACTTCGCATCTTCACATCGGCCTTCCCCTCACTGGCCTTATTCTTCTCTACTTTAGCCCTCACTCGCTCCAAGGACAAAATACCCGTTTGCTTATAACACGTATGCTATCGTAAGGCCTAGCTAGGTAGCTGACAGCCGCCCTAAGATCATCGCACCGGGGTTCCGAAAGTAAGTTGCGCATTCGACCTTTTATGCGATTGTTAACGAGATGTGCGCAATATTACAGCCGCTACCTCCTACTCCGACAGATCGGGAGAGACGGTTCACGCAACACGTAGTCACTGCGTTTCCCACGGACAGACGGCATCAGAAACGACTTCCATTGATGCGAGGACCTTATCCGAGAAATAACCCGCCGTCGCCACTACCGTCGCCCCCACAAAGCTACATTCCGATTCACCTACAATAGTGGATATTTGGTTAGATCCATTGCTCCGCTATGAGATTCGGAGCTAGCCCATTGCTGGTGTTGCTCTTATCCCAGGCTTCGACGGTTCAGTTTGCGAGTTCATCGCGGATACGAGGTAAACGATTATTAGACCTCGCCGATGCTCATCAACTGTATGGACGACAACAAGAGACGACTAATTTGATTGTCGTAACCGATGAAACAACTCGAACCGCGGATGGAGGGACGACGGTTATCACTCGGACGAAAACAGCGGCAACTACCACAGTTACTAGTACACCGGTAGGTGATTACTATTGTTAGGCGAGGACGCGTGGATACTGATGAACCGTGTTTCTGTGATTATAGACCCCTTCTATACAGGTTAGTCCCTTGCTTTAAAACGGCTGAAAGATTTCTAACGTTGTATTAGAGTCCCCCATTTATAGCACCAGTGAGTAGTACTTTAATTTATGTTGGGGTACTGTTTCTTTACTGTTGTTGACACTTCCATCTGTTTTTTTTTTATCATGTCTACCTCTCCGGATCCAGGCAATGAAAGAGATGACTGACCATTCAAAGACCCAGACTCCTACAGTGTCCGCACCACTTCCGACTGCAACATGTCCACAAGGCTATGTCAGCTGTGTTGCGCAATATGCTGGCAAGTGTCTACATTAATGAGAGACCCCAGCGATTCACTAACTTTCCAAAGGTGGATGTTGTCCCAATCTGGATAACAATGGAAACAGGGAGAACAAATCATTTTCCAACGTTAAAATCGCTGCCGTCGCCGGGGGAACGTGTGGCGGTGCTATTATAATCGCACTAGCGGTCTGGTTTACATACCGGAAGGTAAAAAGTCGAGGAAACACAGCTTGGGGCCACGAAGCAGTAGCGGCGCCGACTGGCCGTGCATTTCATCCCTTTGCACCGCCTCAGAGAATACAGAGGAATTCTACACCAAGGTTTTATGGTGTGAATGTGGCTACAGCCCCACAACCCCAAGAACATATCGGTGTTTACGGGCAACCACACGGAAGGCATGGGCCGATGGATGAAGTGCGACCGGTGTACTATCCTGCCGGAAGCCCGGAGTCAAAGTATGCTTCAGTGCCGCTGGATTCCCCCCCGGCTGATGCTACATATTTCGGGAAGGAAATGACTAGTCCTACGGCCGAGCTACCAACAGATACCAGCGAAGGTATGGGTCACCGGGAAATAGTCCACGAGGTTGATGGCGAGGAGGTGCAGCGGGGGAGGCGGTGGAGTAGCAGCTGGGGAAAATTTAAAATGAAACGCGGCAGTGGAGGAAGCGGTGGCTCGAATTTCTAATTTATTTACAACATCTGGAGGGTTTTGGGGCTTTGGTTGATTTAGGGCATACGATGTGATATGATGACACGGGGCTAGGTTATGTTTATGTTGTGATGAGTCCTTTTTCGTTCCTTTGTACTAATAACGGTCGTTTACGGGGTGCATAGCGTGGGTTTTTCCCTCTCTTTTATGTTTTACATATCAGGGATTGACTTCTTTTCTTTTCCTTCTTTCGGGCGGGGGAGTTTCGTTCTGCGCTTCACATCTTGCAATCGTTTGGCGTATGGGCGAAAAGTTCTTTTCTTGTTCGATTCTAGTTCGATACCCGTTCTTTCGCTGCCGCTTAGGTTGGCTGTTGTTGAATGTGGATACATCTACCTGCTTTTAGGTACTTGGTTTGGATTTCCGGCCGGAGAGGAATGAGGTTTTTTGTTTATACTTTTGCTTCTTGTTATTATGGCGTAAGGCTTTTGTTTTTTTTACCTTTCTCTAGGCACTACTGACGGAATTTACATGACAATTGCTGTCGTTTGTCGTCATCATGCAATTTTAGCCCTACGCTGTTCTCTTCTCTTAATTAGAAACTCCTAGTTACAGAGGTCGGGGGAGGGTGCTTTCATTACTCGCAGGTGCAGAGGTGTGGTGGTGTCTGCGGATATTGTTGTGGATGTCAACAGGTTGATATGCCATGACCTGAATCTTTGATGCATTCTACCAGTAGTGATTTGGAATATCATACCCATATGGGGTGGTGTTGTTGCAGGATCGTTAGTCAGTAGCTTCAGAGTTGTCAATAGTGCCTCACGATGGCTTGAAAGATTATCAACCGGCCCGTTACTTCTGTCTTCGCGTAGTACCTACCTGGGCGATAGAGCTTACCAGCTCGCAACACAACTAGCTAGTGGCTGCTATGGCAGACTGGTCTCCAAAGTCAGCTTTCGGGAAGCAACTAGCAAAGCTGATTTGTTCCCAGATCAGTCAAAATATCTACAGACCTTTGGAACCTACCCTCGGCAAATACTCAGCTGTGAATACGCCGGTGATTGTGCTTGCCACGCCACCTCGTTTATATTCCCTCGTAATATAATGTACAAAGTTGTGTAGTACAGTACCTATATCTAAAGCAGATATCTATCACTAAATATGCACAAATGAACGACCCAAACGCCAACCAAGCACAACGCCGTCTCAATATAATCCAAGTCTACCCTCCAATTCCAATTCCTGCCACAACGACCACTTCATTAACGTCCATTCTTAAACCCCCTCAACCCTCCCACCCAGTGCATTCACAACCCCCGTCAACATCGGCGTCGCACCAAACTCCAGTCTTACTCTTTCCCTACCACCTCCCCCACCCACAAAGAACCCCTCCTCCCCCCTCACCCCTCCAAGATTCACCAGGCCAATCCCTTTACCCCTACGATCCGCCTCCCTCACGAGCCGCCACGCAGAATACGTAGCTAAGCTAGTTCCCACAACCAATACCGCCGCCGCCTCCTCCACCAACTCCTCAGCGCGCGCCTTCACGTGTGCCGCCACACTCTCCCCAAAGAAAGTAACACAAGGCTTTAACACGCCCTTCAGCTGCTCCTCGCCTGTGTGTGGCGGCCGAAACCCGCCCTCGCTATCCACAACCCCCGGATGCCGCTGCATACACTTCGGACACGGCGGATACTGAAACTGTGCATACTCCACGCCAGGCACATCAACATCTCCATCCGGATTCGTCCTGACCTCTACGCGCCCTTGTTCCATCAGCCGCACCCACTCCGGATTCAACCCCGCCAACAGCCGCTGAAACTCTGTTCTTGACAACTTATGTCCACAGCCCAAACATACGATCTCTCTCAGCGTGCCATGCAACTCAACAACCTCCATCCCCTCTCCAGGCCGGTGTAGGGAATCAACATTCTGCGTCACCACAGCACTGAGCAATCCCAGACGCCACAGCTCGCGCACAGCCAAGTGCGCGGTATTCTGTCGCGCGTTCTCCATCTCCGGCCACCCCAGGAAGCTACGCGCCCAGTACCGCTGCCGTGCTGCATGGTGCGCCGTGAACTCGTGAAAGAAGATGGGGCGGTAGGAGCGGTTGAGACGGTAGGTTCCCGCTTCACCGCGGTAGTCGGCCAGTCCAGAGTCTACTGAGATCCCCGCGCCGGTCAGGATCAGTGTTTTCCCGGAGCTGCGGTGCGCAGAGTGTGTGAGGAAGTTTGTGAGTGCGCCGATGGCGGCTGGGAGCGTGTGGGCTGTTGCGGGGTAGATTGTGGGCGGCGGGAATGGCGTCGTGAAGGGAATTCGGGGGAGGACCATCGCAGTACGGCCGAATTAGAGGCGGGAGAATGAGATGGGTTGGAGGCGAGGAATAAACTTCAGAGAATGGGGTCATCAAGGCTTCGCGGTTTGGCGGCCGCGGGGTTTTTTGAATATTGGCTCTACTAAATCTCGCGGATATTTTTCTTGCTGTAATTAGTTAAATTAGTAGCGTACTTAAAATTGAGAATCCGCGGCCGTCAAACCGCGGAGCCTTGATGATCCCTAACTGATAGTTTACCTGCAGGATCGCGTGCTGTTGACGATCTTCTAACCGTATTCGGCCACATACTTTTGTAACGAGGGCTGAAACCCCTGGCTCCCATGGAAATTGTGTTTGCTGTGGGACTGCTACTCGCTATTTGTGCGTTGACAATTTCAGCTCATCAACCCTAGTGCCAACCGCCATCACGCTGCCATCATCTAGACGAATTAACCCCGATTCCCGACGACCGACGACTCCCAACGACCGAAGACCAGAGAACGACATAATGACACGATTGAACAACGGTGTGTTATTACCCCTCGCTCTTCTACCTTTCATCTGCTTGGGTTGGAGTTTTTTTAGGTGGAGATGGAGGTGGTGGTTGTATTGCAAGTGTATGTGCAATGCAACATCTCTAAAGGAAGGAAGAAGGAACCAGAGAGAGGAGAGAACAAGATGGATGGATGGAATCGCGATTGCGATCAGTGGAACAACTTTCTAAGGCCGGTATACTGAAGGGATATGCGTCTATAGGAATCCCCGCCTCGCGCAGAAAGTCGCGGAAGGCCCACTTCCAGGCCCCGTCTTCGGTCCGCAGAACTATCATGTCTGCTCCACTGTCTAAGGAGTTGCGCGAAAAGCATGGGGTACATAATCCCTTCATCCTACAACAATAATTATGCAGCTTCACCGTCCCTAACGAATCGTTTCTGCTCGCTGCATATAGGTCCGCTCCATCCCCATCCGTAAGGACGACGAAGTCGTCATTACTCGGGGCTCCCTGAAGGGCCGTGAGGGAAAGATCACATCCGTTTACCGTCTCAAATACGTTATCCACGTCGAGCGTGTCACCCGCGAAAAGGTTAACGGCCAGTCGGTTCCCATTGGCATCTCCCCATCCAAGGTCGTGATTACGAAGTTGAAGCTCGACAAAGACCGCGAGGCCATACTGGATCGTAAGGGTAGTAAGGGAACTAGCTCCGAGTAAGGACGGGCCATGTCTCATACGAAAGAGCATAATATTACAACGCAAATTCTTTTTCGAAACATCGGTTGACGAAATTTTCGGGTTCTGTTTTCTTCCCTTTAATGGTGTACTATTCAGCAAAAAAGTAATTTGCTTCAGCGTTTTTCATTCTCTAGTTACACCAACGTCTCCCGAATTTCGGAATTGTTAAATCATGGGTTGGTTTGCTTGGTTAAAGTACCTTGCTTTACCGCACTGGGTGTTTGGGGTTCTGAATGTCAAGTTTGGTCTCTGGGGTTTCTACTGTTTGCATGTGACATGTGGGCTAAGTATCTGCCATTGCATACTTGTATTTCGTGCTAGCTAGAGGTGATGTCGTTACTTGGTGTCGTCACATTGCAATTGCGTGTGTAACCAAAACCGCGGCGAGGGCCGAGTGATTGAGAAAAGCTCCGTGGATGATACAAACGTAAGAATGCAAATTCCATGCAGCTAAAACAAAAGTGAAGAAGATAAACTCTACTAGAAACGAAATATTAAGCAATCTTTGCGGAAAGTATAACCCCCGCATTCATGTCCCCAATTGTAAACACTTTCCCAACGTTAACCTGTAGCTTTCACAATTCGGCAATCGACGACTCGGCAACTGGGCAATGCTCCCATATCACTATCAGCTTGACACTTCCTGCTCGGATATTCTAGTGATCTGCCATGATCCTTACATCACAGCCATCTCACCATCTTCTCCCCTCATCCTCATCCTCTAGTATAACCGCACCCTGCGCGAAATTACACAGTATGTCCGTCGTTTCTTCTAGTAGCAGGCGGTGTAGTACCAAGTACTACACACAGTCTTCCCGTCTCGCTCCCAGCATCTCACCTCAGCCTCCAGCAAGCCCTCTCCGTTCGACTTTCTTTACCCGCTCCGGCAAGCACTAACGGCGACGAGGGGAGAGTATGGGGGTGGGAATTAAGGTCTAGAGCTCGAGGAGTTCGGACAGGGAGAGGGTTTATCACCAGTCTTACCTCCCCACTTGAACGCCCAGCTGACGTGCGGCAGAGCTCTAGGGTTCGTCTCTAGTTTTAAATTCTCCCACTTAAACGCTCAATTGACTATACGACAAGCTCTAGACTTCGGTTCTCAATCGATTGCCCTTCGGTTAAAGAAAGTTGACTTATTCACGAAGCTGTTCATTCACCAGTTCAGTCGGAAAGCACCCATCCGGCGGTCCTCAACTCCCTCGCTCCATCACCATCCACCTCAAGTCTTCCTCGCCCCCTCGCCAGCAGCCAGAGAAGCAATGAAAACATGATTGCATCAGCTGGAGGCAGTGCTATACCAACGACACTAAGTCCTTACCCGTCCATAAGTGAACATGGCAAGGACCAGTAAAGAAAAAATTCGAGCCCTTTCGAGCTACCTCTCGCGGGGGTTTTTTTGTGATTGTGAGCAATCAGTGCACCTACCTAGTTACATAAAAGATCATCAGTGTGGCCTCCTTAGTATCTCTGCCTTGCACTCCCGCAATCTACCTAAACTGACCTGCCCTCCTTCGCCAACTTCTTCTTGTACTTCGTCACCTCCCAATCCATAACCTTCCCAACAATAGTCCAAACCACAAGCAGCACCCACCCAAACAACGTATCCAGGAGCACATTCCCCTTTGGCGAACCCCCCCACGCGCTTCCCTTGATAGCGCTGCCCATCAGCGTCGTAGTCACCAGCGTCTGCCCCTTTTCCAACTTCCTAAGACAAATCTCCGCCACCTGTTCTGGGGTTTGCCCCTCATCCGCACCCTCTAAAATCTTTGTCAGCTCCGGCTTCGTCTTTTGCTCCTCCTCGAAGCCGGGCGTGTAGATTGTTGCCGGGAAACACGCATGCACGTCAATGTCGTACAGTAAACACTCCTGCCTCAATCCATCCGCCAGCGATCTAACTGCAGCTTTGGCGGGCGAGTATGCATTATAACCAGCGATCGGGTAGAACGCGAGTACAGAGGAAGTAAATATGATGTGGCGTTTCTCTCCGCTGGTGGCGGGAGATGCATTCATGAAGCGGATTGAGGCGTGAGCGGTGTGCAGCGCCGTGAAATAGTTCATCTGCATTTCCCGTTCCAACTCCGCGCTGCTGTAGTCCTTAAAGTATCCTGGTAACGTACCGCCAGCACACTGCCAGACAATATCAGGGACTCCGAGGGCGGTTTTGATTTCCTCGAATGCATGGTCGGTTTCCGCTCCGCTAGTAAGATCTGCGGAGACGGCAAGGAACTTTTGGGAGGGTTTGAGTGCTGCGGCCTAGTCGTTGTGTCGGTGTGCATTCGGCGGTAGCAGGGAGTGAAAATACCTGGATCTCTTCAAGCGCTGTGTCGAGTTTTTCCTGATTCCTAGCGACAATGACGACAGAAGCACCTTTCTTTGCGAGCACAATTGCAACGCTCTTTCCCATGCCCTGTGATCCACCTGTGACAACGACCAGCTTCTGCTATTAGCCCCGGTAGATACAGCGGGAGGAGAGGTCACATACACGGCCGGCGACTGGCATCTGGTTTTTGCGGAAAAGGGACATGATGGTGGAGAGTGTGGACAGTGAAATGGAGATTGCGAGGATGGAGCCGAGGGCTGAGGTGACGGGGTGTGCAGTGAGGTAGGACGTGAGGGTAGGCATGTTAGAGAGCTGTGATTGGAGACGTGTCAGGAAGGAGCTACACGCGTCGACGGCAGCTGTTAGAAACCCTAACCCTGCAATGTTGGACGTCCTGTACTTGCAACTGTAATCAAGCCGAGCATGTGCACGGAGACCATATCTGCTTGAGGCTTTATCAATTACAACTGTTCAGCCTTTGTCTACCTAGGTACTCGGCTTCAGGACTGGTTCAACCGTTCAACAAATAAAGTAGAGCCCGAACCACACCGTAAAATCTACTCGTCTAGGTTTCAAGTTCCACTCCTTCGGAGAATAAGAGACGTGTGCTTTTTGGACGACATTTCCTACTAACCCCTAGGTTCGATGAGTTGCTGCCGCGAGTTGTAGAACGAGATATTCTAGTGCAGCACGGAATTTGTCCCTCATTATTTGTTCGTATGACTCAGTTGTCGATGGGCGAGGAAACTGTAAAATAATATTTGTCGTTCTCAGCCCCATGCACTAATGCATTTTAGCATGAGTTGTTTGTGTAAGAAGTTTTTCGGATGACATGAAGACGAAATCATTTTATATTGTGATGGAGTATTTAGAGTTCAGCGACTTAGAATGCTATATTAAGATCAGATAGATTGAAGGCGATATAAGAGTATTTGGGAGACAGCTACTCCAGAGTTTGGTGGCCATGCATAGAGAAGGGATCATCCACCGTGGTCTGAAGTCCGGAGTTTATTACTCTTTCCTGGGTCCGAGTTAGACTGAATTTATAGAAGGCCTCTTGCAGCCGGATGCAATGCATCAGGTTCGAAACCTGTGGTCGCCCCTTTTTGCTATTTATTTGTGTGTACTCAGCATATAGAAAGACTACACCCAAGCTAAGCTTATGTAGCGGGCATTCACAACAGTATTAGCCTGCATTATGGTGGCTATCGTCATTGAATTGACAAGGAGCTCTTCCAGCGAGCATGGTGTTAGAAACAACAACAGGCAGGTTCGAAACCTGCAGTGCTGTAAAGGCTACGAAAATCCAATAGAGACTAATAGTACAGCCAGCTCGAGGAACGACGGCAGTGAAGTCAGTGAAGCTGACCAGTATACGCCTAACCTCAGCATCGACGACAACGACGACGAAGAGCGAACCTTCAAAGTTATCTCTACTGCCAAGATCCTCCCAGTTGACATTGTGAACCTCCGCCATCGCATTATCACTGAAATCAAGCAGCAGATGATTGTGCATCCTCTATCCATACCCCCGGAATACCTAACTAACTGCTTGACATAGCTAATCCCCGAGTGTCAATGGAAACGCCTATTTTTTGGTCAAAGGAAACCTCGAGTCTCCGGCTCTTATGGCGGCCTAGCGCTCTTTATTGGACGAGGGGGATGTCACTGTCCCTCTCAACCGGAGGTATGAGTCACTGTCCCGTGGCTGCATTTGTGCTAAAATTATCAGTTACTTGTGCACATATTTCTTGAAAGATGTCCTTGAAGCGAAGGAGCTTGTGGTGCAGCTCGTTAACTGCAGACTGTACATGATGGGAGACCTTGTCAACGTCAGTTGGGATCCGAAAGCGCTGGAGTACTCTGTTGATGGGAGTACTCTGTTGATGGGTTTTATGGAGTTCCGCAGGAAGGCGAGATGAGCCTTTAATTTTGTCCTCCTAAATGAGTGCATTCTGTTGTTAGACACCTGCACGATCTGTACTTTGGTATCATTTTCTTGTCGAGCTTCTGAAGTCACACATGTCCAATGCTACTGTTAATTGGTATTCTTTGGTCTACAAGAGATGGACCGGTTTTTCTTCGAGCAAAAGAAATACCTGTAGACGATCCCAGAAGGAAACGATAACTTGGGTTTAGAAAGCAGACACCCACAGATGGAAGGAGTATGAAGGTCTATGGGGGTCATCAGAGTTGACATGACAAACCCAAGGAAAGCGAGTGATTTAAAGGACAAACTGTGGAAATGGTCACTTCCACTTTGACAGAGCTAGTACGAAAGAGTCGGGCGTATATCTGCCCACAGAAAACAGCGGCAGGAAGAGCTTTGTCGCAAAGTTCTCATCTAGTGGGTGTTTATCAAAAATCTGCACTTCCCGCTAGCGTTTTATACCCATCATCACCACATCACGTTCCCGGCAGCTGCTCACAGATCCACCCACAACCCACGGTAGAGGATTTAGTGCGAGTTTTGAACGTGGTTAACTTCACACGAATATATGTATCCATAGAATTAGGAAAATGGGTGCACTGAAGTGGTTTTCAAATCTGCTTCCCTTAAAACAGCTTCCCCTCTGATTCCCCTGCACTCCCAATTTCGTCTTCCACATCCAAGCACAATCGGGGAAGCCTGTATACCATCCAATTTTGCGGTATACTAGGTTCTCCCCATTGCGAGTAACGTTTTCACGGGTGAGCGCTGCAGTAATAGCTCCAAGCGTGCATTTAACATCACCAACCTCACGGTACACATCACTAAAACCCCGTGGACAGTTGATTCAGTGGCTCTATTACCGTCCTACTGATTTGTGGTAAGTAACTTCGATGCTAGTGCGAACCACATTTTCGTGAAACTTTAGACATCATTGGTTTTGGAAACGAACTTTCTACTCGAGTACTATCATGATGGTTTTGTTAGTCGGACTAGTGACAGCATTAATATTGTGAAATAACGTACGAAATTCTCTCTCTCTCTGTTCTTCTAGTTGATCGTCCCGCATTAAGGCTCCTCACGACTACTGTTTTACCAACTCGCTACAGTCGTTTCCAAACCGGATTGTTGTGCTATCCATGCCGGCAAAACGATCCCATAGACCGACTCTCCGCTGGGGAGTTTGTATGTCGTTACAAAGGCTTCAACACTTTAGGAATTGAGAAGGTTAGATTTTTAAAACATCTCAGACCGAGTGTCGTAAGGACCCCTATTTGCTTCAAAGTAAGTGTAGGTCCCAAGTAGCAGATTCAAACGGAGCATACAAGCTATAGGCTGACAATGCACTTTCAATAGATCGAATGGTAGTAGTTATGTAGTGGTGTTGGTTGCGTCGTGAAAGAGAGCGAGTCCGTTGCAACTTATGTTTGGTGTATGTACGGAAGAAACAGACATAAACCGAGGCTTCTGTCCGACCCGCAAACTTTCTCATTCAGCGGGTGTTTATCAGGAACCGCCTGCATCTGCACTTCACATATCTATCACCAATCACAGAGTGTCACCCATGTAGTCCCAAATACCCAGATCCATAAACATGTCCCGTGGTCTTTCGCACCTCCTTAGCCCCAAGATACCGTGCAGTCTGACCGTATCCAGTTTATTTATGGCGTCGTAGGGTGACATATGCACCTCCGATGGCGGCCCTTTATTCGCCCTAAAGCTGTGAGGCTGCATAGAAACCAGCACGAGAGAGTGGACAGCGGATATGGCGTCCTGCAACACTGCAAAGAAATCGGGTATTATCAGACCCGCCCCCATAGCGAACATTGCCAGGAATTCGTACCTTAACTATTCGTCAAACCCACGGGATAATCAGGACTTCCATGCGGATCGTACACCTCAGGTACCCGTTCCAATATACATGTTGTCATTGAAACAACTAACCCTCTCATCCCCCCGAGCCATCACTTTTGTGTTAGCTGTCCGCCTACCAGTGGCGGAGGCATATATTGAGTGAGAACCGGGGCCGGCGTGCGGGACACGCTCTCAAACCCCGGGACCGGCGGTGGCCATATTATCCAGCTAAACCCGCAGCGCTGCATGACGCATCCAAGCCAGAGCCTATTCGTCCATTCCAGCAGACTTCTGACTCCCTACTCATGCAAGCTTAACGAACAACCGACAGTCAGGCGCCCGCCAGCTGCGCGAAACTACAAAAATCCATACGGGACTTACAAGCCCCGAGGTCTACATCACTAATTCCCCCCAATTCAGCCAGCCAAGTATTTTTTTTTGAATTTCTGCGTGGACCCGTTGTCTCTGCATGCAGGGCCCTGTTGTAACGCAGACACACTAGCGGGGGAGGGGAGAGACCTAAGCCTCGACTGAGCTGTCCTGTTCTAGGTCCGTGCACAACCATCACAACGATCCACGGCATCTGTCAGTGCTACCTACGTACAGCATCTGCTGCCACACGTCTTTTATGTGGGGTGCGGGGTGGTGGGCAACGTCAAACCAGGACAAGATAAGCCCATGGAGCTTGAAATTCGTACTCCTTTGAGAAAAACCTCCAGTAGTTTTTATGCACATGCCACTCCATATCGAGGGTCGAAGCTGCACAACTTCGTCCAGTGGGAGCGGGGAGGCGAGAGTTGATATATGTAAGTATCGGAGAGAAGTAGTGTTCGCAGCTGGGCCCACCCGCTTCGCCCCCTCCCCCGCTTCGCCCCCCTCCCCCGCCTCGGCTTTCTGCAGGTACGTACCCTAGTCACAGCGGCCAGGCCCAGGAAATGCCCAGACCGCCGTGCCCGGGAGAAGGAAGCCTGCAGATACGTCGCAGACGGTAGATACATAGACGGGCATGGATAGCTGCAGGCGCTGGGCGGTATCTATATTAACCTGCAGATATGTTCAGCTAACCTGTCGCCACTTTCCACGACATTGTTGAAGCCCTGGTGAAACCTCTGTATATAGAGCCCCAGAAAGCGGGTAATCCGATTACCTGGAGGCCAGCAGACATTCCTATACCCTGACATTAGAAGCCCCCCGGCCCGGATTTATGAATCCGAAAAGCTCTCCGGCATGTCAGAAAACCGCTTAGAGTATGTGAACACTGATCAGAAGATGTCGCACTATCGCTTGTAGTATTGGACCGCCGTGTGAGTGATGAGTGAAATGGGGTTTGCTGTCGGCAAGGATAAGACCGATGTTCCATCCATCTCACGACCTTTGAGTGGCATGATTTGCCACACTCATTCGCCCAACCTGCAACCTGCGATGGCTGAGAATGAGTGCGGGCAATGCCTTGAGAAATGGGGCTGGGTATTGATATATCGGCGAGAATAAACCCGACCCCAGGGTCTTTGAAGTGGCATGATTCGCCACGCTGTATCGCCCAACATGCAACCTGCGATGGAGTTGATAGGTTAACGGACAATGCCTTGTTGTATAGGGCAAGCTCGTGTTTGTACTCCGTAAACAATTGGCTTGAACAGATACGAGGTCGAAACAAAACACACCGTTTTAATGAGCCATCATCTAAGTAGATAGATGAGTACATACTTGGTATAGAACCGCTCGATCTAGTACGTCCGAGACCAATAAGTTTCAGCGCTGTCCTTTATGGGTATCAGCGACGTCTGATCCGCGCCGACCAGAGCTATATGTGCGGCATGCACTGCAAGCATTAATTGGCGCGCCAATCTTACGCGTGCGCATCCCACATTCAATGCGGTCGAGTGATTGGGCATGCGTATATTTTGCACTGCCGCTCACCAGGGGGGTACTTCAAGATAAGAAAGTGCGCCTTCTGCAAAAAACAATCCGAAGAGACAAGTCGTGGCAAATGTTAGATACTGCAAATGCAGCTTATTCTCGTCTCTATGCTGCACAACGATCCACTCGGAGCTGGGGGGGTAGAATAGTTCGACGTCGGCATCACATACCGGGTATATACGTATGTAATAAGGCTCCTTGCTGAAGTGTACGTCCCCTCACGTCTTACTAAATCACTATCGGCTCCGACGACGACGACGACATGCCTTCAGCTTCTCGCAATAATCAATCATATCAAAAGGCTAAGATCTCTCCATTCTGATCCCAACAGGTATTATGAAAAAAAAGATTATGGTTCAGTAAACAGATAGATGTTTCAGCAGACAATTTGATCTCCCCCTCCCATTAATATTTGCAAAGTTAAGCCCCCATTACGAAATCGCCAAAGGCCGGTCTTTTCTACAACACTAGATGCATACATATACACCCAGTACGCCCGTCGTCTTCACCATGTCGGCAGACGTCTCTCCACCCCATGTGCTGATATGGATGATACCTGATAGGATACATCCGTATACTTCCCCGTTTTCCCCCGAAATTCACTTCGGGTGAATCCGCACCCCTCCTCCTTCTCCTGCACAATTTCCCCGGGCATACGATCCCATCCAGTTAAGTTAGGCAGACGTTAGGATCCAGTGCCTTTAGAGCGATTCCCTGCCACAGTTCGATGGTAGCACGAACCTGGAATTGATTTGCTCAGATCTAGTAACAAACTTCAGATCTCAACCTCTCCACCTAAACCTACGTCCATGGGCCTTACCCACTCAATTCCATTCAGCAATGCAGGGACGCGGCAGATTGCATCACAATTCTAATCCAGCACGCAAACAAAACGATCTTGAAACCTGAATTTCTCGAAACTTCACGCTCGACGAGATCATGATGATAGCAGTGTCATGTTTTTGCACCCATGGTTATTATGATAACCCAGTTAATTTATTTATCCTCGGGAGTTTGTTTCCTTTAGCCGTTATTCACAACGTTGATTGAATAATGACGACAGACTACGAAGCCGTCTATCTACCGGTACATACCCATTGACGAGGAAACACCAGATAGGCGATTTGGTCGATGAGTTACAGGTAAAGTGAGACTGTCCATTCATTGAAATGGCCAAAGAAAATCCGCAGAGTAAACCACGATAAGGCTGCAGTAGTACGTACTGTACATACAATCAGGCTCTCATATCGTATAAGCTTACATCTAGGTATGTACCAGTACTGGGAAAAACAGATCGATCGATCCTAACAAAAGCAAAATTATTTTTTCCATTCCATTCCAATTCCCAATCCCATTCCTAATTCCTTTCCTAATTCCATTCGCTTTTTGAACTCCTCCATCAACCCATCGTCTTCACGCAAAATAATACACAAATACCACACCCGCAGCACCACAGCCTCCTAGCCAAACCGTAATAAAACAACAAACATCAACACAAGGCAATGATGGAAGAATCGAACAACCATAAAAGTACGCATGAAAAGTATGATGCATATATCGAAAAGAGAGCCGTAACCAACGCATGCACAAGTGAACAAACGTTAATACCCCCGGATATGAAAAGAAAAGAAGCGATGAAAAGCAAATGAACCAAACCAAACTCCAACCCTAGATGTAAAAGTAAAAAAATAAGAGAATTAACGTTGACGAAAAGCTAAATAATGATATACACCAGACGTTAGAAAGCAGTCTGCAATAACGTAAAAATCTCACCAACGCCATAGACTTGTCTTCAAATACACAAGCGTATAACCACTGTCCATCTAACATCCTTCTCCTACACACACTACCGTGACCCCACGAACGCACTGTTTCCCTGATAAGCCCTTGACGGAGATGAAGGAGAAACTTTTCTTGTGGAAGCTAACGACAGACCCTCCTCACTCAGTACACTCAGCCACCCACTTCCCACTTCATTCTTAAGAGCCTCGACTTTACGCCGATACTCATCACCTCGAACTGACCAGTCCACATTGTCATTCGGTAGGGAAGGGGGCGGAGAGGATTCCGCGCCAGAAGATGCTTCTTCTTGTGAGCTCGCCTCAATTTCGACAAGGTGTTGTTCCTGAATGTTTGGTACTGGCTGTGCTCGATGAGGGTTGGTATTCGATCGCACCAATGTGCGTACCGAGCTATTATCCCTGTCACCGTTCGGCAGGTTACTGTCATCGCGACTGAGTTCCACAACTCTCCGCCGGCCACTCTTTCTTTTTGCCCTTGCGACTTCCATGGTGGAAGCCGACTTCTTTTCCTCCTCAGTTCTATCCTTTTTCTTCGAATCTAGGGAAGCAATTTGGTGCACAGTGACAGGCTGTTGCTTCGATACTTTAACCACCAGAACATTCGGTGCCTCCCCAACTCTCTCTACCAAGCTCCTCTTCTCCATCATACCAGGTCCCTGAGAATCGAGCAATATATCATCTGTATAACCTGGCGTGCTCCTAAACAAATTGAAAATCGTAATCCTGTAACTCGACGAATGAGTCTTCGTAAAGGGGTTTTCATCCACCCATACAGCCATGAAGTTGGGTGCGCTGGTTAAGCGCGCAAGTTCGGTGGGATCAGAGAGTTTGTTTTGTCGAAGATCGAGTCGTTCTAAGGTAAGAGCACGTTCAATGCCTGCGATCGAGGCGAGCCGATTTCCTCGAAGATTGAGAGATGTGATGGCAGGCAAGGGACTTCGGGTTAGTGAATGCAGAGAATCTATCATATTACCAGACAAGTTTAAGGCCCGCAGGTTGGTCAATATAGAGAGGCAGTCTGGAATTGAGCTGAAGAGGTTGTTGGATAGATCAAGCGACGTCAGTGAACCTGAAAGCGGGACCAACGCAGCAGTCGTAATGGAATGAAGTCCATTGTCTGACAAAGACAAGTGCCTCAGAAATCTCCACTTTGATGGGGGCAAAGTAAGAGGATTAGGGGGTAAAATTGTCGATGCGGCCGAAGAGTGGCTGCTGCCAGATCCAGATCTTCGCATCCGATGAGATGTGGTGCGAGAAACTGCGGCAGACGATTTTGACGGTGAACTGCTTCTTGGACGATGTGTTGAGCTCGAGCGTGACGATTCTGAAGGTCCTCGAGACATGGGATGGTAATGAATCGGAGCACTTTGACTGTGGGCTCCCAGCTGCGCTACGGATTGAGACGAAGGCGACGGTGGCCCAGATGAGCCATTAACATCTGTGGTCGAATGTCCCGGAGTGGACGGCGGGTACGAGATAATGGGCGACGAGATAATAGGCGACGTCTGGGTCTTTGCCGACCTTCTCCGCCGGCGATCCATATCGTCAAGGACAATCGAGATCAGTAACTCAGCCGGGTCTTCTATACCTGCCCTCTTAACTATCAGGCTTCGGAGCTGCTCTGCCATTCGATCCCAGCCAAAAAATTGCCTAACATCGATATCGCAGATTTCCAGTACACTAACATTTTTGAATGCAAGGAGTGGTACTGCAGTATCGAAGGGAAACTCTTCAAATCCTTCAACAAGTCGTGCTTTTCGATCCGGTGCTAATCTAAGACAAGGGATTTTTGTGAATGCTGAGTACAAGTACTTCAGATCTGCTTCTAGTGCCGCCTTGGCCTTCTCGTTTCGGCTTGCAATGGAGCCTCCGAAACCGAAGTTCGACCAAAGGCTCGACATGCCGGACATGACGCTCCTGACGCTGGAGACTGAGTGCATGGATAAGCTGTCAGAAGACCGGTTTCTTCGCGCCGACGAGTTCCTGAGAAACGATACATAATTTGCAGGCGATGCTTCGGCATGAATATTTTCTAGCCGTACTCCCATGGGCCCAACTTGGATGTTGAGCTCTTCAAAGCGGGTCAGCAGATAGTAGAGGTGATGGGGCGTCAAGGAAAGCTTCGCCGCCTTTAACTGCGAGGTAAAAGGTAGCGTGGGTAGCGAAAAGGCGGTCGCCAAACTACCCGCTGAGGAGTCCCGACTCGAAGTTGCGATGGGGGTTCTAGGCGAGCCCGGAATCTCGCTCCCTCGTCGAATGGGTTGCCGACGCTGCTGCAGTTGTAATGCATTTGCGAGAGCCTTCTCGTGCGTTCGCACAAAGCTGGCAAGCCGCTTGATGAATATTTGCCCGTCTTCAGAGTCCATTGCTGAGATCAATACATATGGGTTCGAAGGTGTAAATCGTGGGAATCGTCGTCGTAGGTGATCGACTAAAACGTGGGAACGGAAACGAAGGTTATTCTCAACAGAGGAGCGAGATAGCGTGACGTCCGGATAGCGGATGCGTCGATCGAAGGTCTCTACGAACGAACGTTCAGCATGACGAGATCTCTATCTCTCTCTATAAGACTGTGCACTGGAAGGGAGAATGCGGTGGTGAGTTGGAAGTGAGGACACGATGAGGCATGTATGTAAGTTGCAATGGTCGGTACGGCGACGCCCGCTGAAATGGGGCTCTCGTCAGAAACTCACCGCACTAAAATGACGCGTGAGAACAAAAAAGTCCACGAGGCACACAGGACTATGTCTGTGTGGGCAAGATGACTGTTCTGAGCTTCCTGAGCAAGGCTGAAGGTACGTATAATAATCCGTTATTCCACACGCACGCACACTCTTCGTCAAAGTCGTGAATAGATGGGTTGATTGCCGCAATACGCAACAACTGTTATTGAAACGCCCAAGGGTCCTGTAATCGTTGGCGGGAGGGGGCGGTGTGTATTAGAAGCCCGGGGGATTCGAGGACCAGCAATGAAGCCGAATAAACGGCTGCCGTTGCGTAAGGGTGGGAGATGTCGTGACAGAGGACGTAGAGGACTGGAGTAAGTGTTTCTCTTTCACCTCTAGAGAATAAACACACTTGCACGGCGGGGGATAAGAAGGGAGGGGAAGAAATGGAAACGGAGGGGACGATTCACGGTAAGAAGGGGGCCCTGCTGGTAGGTATAGTCGTTCGAAATACTAGTTCCGCAGACAACCCTCATCCTCGCCCTGCGTGCTGCACTCCTTACCACCGCTCACCGCTACCGCCTACCCCGTTGCTCCCTTCGTTTACAATAAAGAGGAAATCGCCCCCCTTTTGGAACGCTCTTACCGTCGTAGATCTGCACTTGAACGCCTCCGTTTAAATTTATTTATGCAAGTGTCTAATGACATACAACAATTCTGCTTCGTCGTCCATCCATTCACATCTGTATCTTCATTCTTGGGACGCTGCCGTGACCGCAAAAAGTAGCACGGTAGGGAGGAATGGTTGGAGGAAGGCAGGGCTTTGAAGAGTTTTTTTCAGTTCAGGACTCGCTGAATCACTTGCTTCAGAGCCTGCCATCATGGCACAGCAGGAACAACCTCCATCCACGATCACAACTACTGTTTTTGGAGACCAATTCAGTTTGGCAGTGTCAGTCAAGGCCAAGACGGCGCTGCAGTGAGGGTGCAGGGTGCAGCACACACTAAGCCAACTAACACCTAGTGTGCCCACTAATCCTGGCCTCTCAGCGTTAAGCAGCGCGACCTTCGTGACCAACTGCATCTCAGGAATCGCCCTTTTCCAACCTCCCTCTTCCCGTTTTGCTCACCTCATGCCGAATGAAACACAGGAAGCAGATGTTCACAAATGTTCACAAAGCTTGGGCGCAAATCGACTCGTATCGTTGAACCGCTTTCAGCTCGGGAGGCAAAAATGCACCCGCAACGATGTCATCTACCATCGGAACATCGGGGTTCCTATCTTTTCCACCTCAGCATGCGCATCGACTGCCTAGTTGCGGTAAACAAAAATGTGTCTCCCCAGAAAATCCGTCCCAAGTGGTAAGGGAGCCTGACAGAGAGATACGCGAAACGATAAAAGATGAGCTGGACGTTTCACGAAGTCGATGAAATAATCCTCAGTGGACCAGCACCATTACGGCAACTGATGTCGTCCCACTGTCCAATTATATCCGCTAATGGTACACACTTCCGAACTCTTGGCCTCCCACTACGGAAAGAATCACCCCAGACCTAGATAACAGCCGTTTTTAAGTTCACTTCTCGCAACCTGACGATGTCATATTGTACAAGGCCATCATTTCTTCACACACACTTCTCCAGGGAGCCAGAAAGCCAGCCAGCAAGCCCTTTCGGCGGCGGCAGCTGCGCGTAAAGAGTCCATGACAGTGTTCCGTTTCTTTTTTGTTTCTTTGCGTCCTGTCGCCCACGAGACACCCACGAGGAGGACGTTCATCATGGTGGCCGCCGGAGAGCTGGTCCGCTCATTTACCGACCTCGCCGGGCCCCATTTCGAAGAAGAAACATCAGTGCACTTGACAGCTACATAGGAAACAACGCTCTTAGCATTACATCACAGTGTATCTGATATGCACTCTGGACCCTGATCCCCAGAAAGCCCGCCGGGGGTGGCCGCCCCGCGTGCCCACGTCACATTTAGCCAAAAGTGCTCGTGACCAACGGATCCTCCTACTCCAGAGCGTTTCCGTGCCGATATATATTAAAGTATTAAAATTACTGTTCACAAATTCCTATTACCAGTTGGCTGTTGGTACCCTATATTGGTATCTTACTTAGCATGCATGGAAACGGGTTTGCCCTTCACGGACCGACTTGACTGCAGGCGATGAGTGCGGGGAATGCACTTGACCGCCGGCTTACTTACACGAACACTTATGCACCAAACCCAATATTTACCACTCACTGATGTGTTCAATCGCTACTCCACCTAGTCTAAGAAAGCGCTCAATTGACGTGTCCGTAAACGCAGATCGTCCCTAACAATAGCCGCCTTCTACGCCGATCTGATAGGATTGAGCGAAAGATCTGGTACCCAAGATTTTTGTGAGTTGAGGTTGTGGGAACAGGTAAACCTCATCTCGACCTGCAGCTCTACATGTTCATACAGGCGATGCCGTATAGCCTGCATGTAGATATCTGCTAATTAGCAACCCAGTCTGCATTCGGCAATTACTCCACTCAAACGTACTTTTCATGACGGAGTTAAGTATATCTCGCAAGCCAGTTCTTTCTTCTTTTCCGGCACTAGAACGATCGCCCCGCTACCGATGAAGTAATATATGCACCGAAAACACTATGTCTCTCTGATGCTACGCCCGCGCAACTGCCAGCTGGATGGTATTACTGTTTGATAGACATCATCATTGACCTAGTTTCCCAAAGCACATCACCGTCCTTGTGCTGCGACAAAAACTTTTCTTCATGACACCTTCTCAAATATCTGCACAAAATGCACATTCTATTGGTCGGATGTCACATCTCCGCCAATGACAAAATGAAAAAACCCCCCCAAAAGGCGTGGGATGAGGACCACCACCAGGGTCAGGAAGCAAAAGAACAGAAAAAGAACAGAACACTAAACTACCGTATCACAATGCGGAGGGCCGCACAAGCATTGTTTCCAAATGGGCTCACTCTAACTCCACCGAAGCTCGTTTTTTGCATTGTGGGGTAGCAAAACGCAAAGCAATATATGGACTACTTGCATACTGATATATATATAAATATTATCTGATATAAGGGAGGGAGGATGGGAGGGACTGGAGGGAGGTGCAAACGAACTCTCTGCCAGTCCCACGGAAACTCCCCGACGCAACGTACGACGACACCCACCACTAAACAACGGATCCCCATGTGCAAAGTGTTGTACATGTACTTGCGGGCGGGAATATATAGCTCGCTGGCATAAGTGGCTCCCGCTATTCCAGAAGTTCCCCGGCGGTCATTAAAACGCCGGGCTGATTCTGGGGAAAGAAAGAAAAAAAAATGCGGGGTACACAGGTATCTAGATGGAAAATGTAGAGTATTGAGATCAGGGCTGCAGGTGTGGGTATGGCAAGAATGATACATGCGCGTGCTACATGCGGAGCGTACTGTCCAGCCAACAAGAGATAAACAGCAACCGTTAGAAAAGAAAAAAGATGACCTTCCTACTCTACCCCAGTGTCACGATGCATAGGCTTATTACCAGTTAGAGCGCGAATAGAATTTGCACTTTCTCTTCGCGCCCGGGCATGGTCTGAGCCCTGGAATTGGCAACCGCTCGAATGAACGTGCTCTATCTACCCCACGGTTTTGTCAGGGTCTACCTCCCGCTGTGGGTAACGATCATCCACTCAAGCCTTCTTCTTCTAAGGTTTTAAGCATCTCCAACGTTTTTTTGAACCTTTCTCCGAGGCCCAGGGTGTCCAGGGTCATGGGGTTGGCAGGCTAAACCCCGCACGGAAGGCTGGTCATCGCTTAACATGGATCTGGGGTAAGATACGTCATCTTAATGGTCACGTTTTGGCCTCTTCCCTTTTTCCCAACCGTTTTAGATGTCGCCATATTCTAGTTCACAACGCTGGCTCTCGTTTTCGCCGTTGCACAAACCTCTAGCTGGGGAAACTGTGAGGTCAGGGCAGCTGATGAGTGGCATTGGGTAGAGTAGCTGTTTTGGCTGAGGCCCAGAATCCTCATCACGATCTCCGGACCCGGTGTGCGGTGGAAAGATAAGGCGTAATACCCAGTAAGATAAGCACGTTTTGTGGGAAAAGCTGGAGTAGCGGGCACTAGTTGGGGTTGTGTTGTCTTAGATACGTAGAGGCTAAGGACTCTAGAGGCACGAATCTGCCTGATTAGGCCGGAGCAGAGGGTCTTGGGTTTTTAGTCCCGGGAAGCGCTGGCCAGAAGCTGGACGGATTGTGCGAGTGATGAAACGTGCCTCACGATGGTTGTGAGCTCCTGTAGTTGTTTTCACGTAAAATTTGCGGCTGTGGAGTATTCCGGTGGTTTCATTGGTCGGTCTTTTGCGGGCGATCGCCCAGCCAACACGTGCAGGCGGGCTGGAAACTTACGCGGGATTTGCCCGAAAAGTGCCACGCTGCGAGGCTATAGCTGAAACGTGGTCCGTGAGCCCTTTGGAACGTGATGTGGTGATCCAGGACCGAACTCGACGTTTCAGATTAGACTAGCGGTACCCGGGTTCGAGTTAAGTTTGTTTCGTGAAAGTTCACTTGGTTTCTACATCCCCAAAACAACCCACCCATGCGAGAGGGTACTTGCTTCAAAAAGCGACATTAGGCTTCGAGGGGGCGTGTTGTGCCATGAAGATGGTGAAGACAACCCAGGTGGCGTGCGGGTATTGGACCCAGATCATGTGAACTTCAAGCGGGTGCGGAAAATCCGTTTTCAGTATTCTACTATCCACGATATATAACAACTCAAAATGAGCTAATCCGCTCGTACCCGCCCGTTCCTCTTCACACCACCCGGTAAAAGTAGATAGCACTGAACGGAGGCTCGGTGGAACGTCTTCTGCGGCGTGGGATTAACACCCAGCTAGTGTTGAGATGTCACGGGCAGGAGAAAACTTCTGCAGCTGCGGGACGAGATTCGTAAGTGATGAGATATGACTGGTGATGGCGAGAGATATCGACTGAAGGTGTGCCATCTTGGGCTCTCGAATGGTATCTTTTATTTCATCTGCTATCGCTGCTTCCTTCATCCTCAAACTACTCTCTTCAGTTTAGCATTGCCACCATCACCAACAGCTCCCTATTCTCAGGACACATCTATTCCAGGCATCACCCAGAAATCGATCAATACCATAACACTGATATTTTGTACACAGAAACCTGAGGAATAAGAAAGCATGGTGTAGTTGGGGTTCAGGAGTTTGTTAAACGGCAGGGGGGGGACTCTGACGAGATTCAGTGTCAGCAAGATGCTCCGTTCTTCACAAAATAGTGAACAGTGCAGCCGCTTGGGCTAAATCCCCCGGCCCGAAGCTACAGCCCGGTGACAACGATCAGGAGCTACAGCCTATCCTCATCCACCAATATCCAGGTACAGCTCTTAGCTAGATTTCTCAAACACCTGCTCCAGTTAAGAGAATTCTGTTTAACATCGTACCTAGATGGTTTCCAAGTCTTTCTCCCACCTTTCACGTTGGCTGGAGGGTAGAAGTAGCCTAGAGGCCTCTGTTGCGTAGCGGTAGTGAGCGGTGAAGCCATAACTTAGGACTATGTTTCAGCGTAGTAGTAGGGAAATTGCTAGTTATGTACTTATCTACAGCGAGTGGAAAAAAGCATGAAGTAAAACGCACTGTAACCGGCTACTCATATCTGGTCCGACAGCTCAAAGCAGATGCTTATCATCCACCTTTTTCCTACTTT